>Ga0213876_10000617_pt1 | contig 26182 bp, 25 predicted proteins | sample BarmaccomBMRX_R9_FD_160113 | JGI IMG/M metagenome (GOLD analysis project Ga0213876, IMG submission 160113) | Root-associated microbial communities from Barbacenia macrantha in rupestrian grasslands, the National Park of Serra do Cipo, Brazil - RX_R9 | ecosystem: Host-associated > Plants > Roots... | reverse complement strand
TGGGGCTGGGGGGTAGTGATGTTGGCCGTGTTGGTCGCCACCTGGCCCAGCAGGGTCGTGTTGGTGGTGATGTTGCCGTTGACGTCGTTCACCAGCACGCCGGCGGTGGTGTAGCCGCCGAAGCGGACCGACGAGCCGGCGCCGCCGATCGTCACCTGGTTGGCCGCCGTCGTCGTGGCGCCGGTGCCGATCGCCGTCGAGTTGGCGAAGTTCGCCGTCGAGTTGGCGCCGACCGCCGTCGCATTGGTGCCCGCCGCGCCGACATTGGCGTTGCGGCCGAGCGCGGTGGCGTTCTGGGCGAGGGCGCTCGACGAGTCGCCGACCGCCGTCGACTGGACGCCGGTGGCGGCGGCGAAGTCGCCGATCGCGGTCGCGAAATTGGCGGACGCGACCGAGCGGTCGCCGAACGCGCTCGCCGACTGCCCGGTGGCCGACGCCGTCGGGCCGATCGCCGTCGCGTTGACGCCGGTCGCCGTGCTGTTGTCGCCATAGGCCGCGCCGCCGTTCGACGCCGTCGAATTGGCGCCGACCGCGACCGAGCCGGTGGCGAGGGCGTTGGTGCCGATCGCGATGGCGTTGGTGCCGGTCGCCCGGGCGTTCGTGCCGATCGCATTGGCGTTGGCCGCGGACGCGACGGCGGTGAGGCCGATCGCATTCGCGCCGGCGCCGGAAGCCGCGGCGCGGTCGCCGAGCGCGGTCGACGAGGTGCCGGTGGCGGCGGTACGCCAGCCGACGGCGGTGCCGTTGACCGCGGTGACGGCGGACTGCGCGCCGAGCGCGGTGCCGTTGGTCGCCGCCAGCGCGACGTTGGCGTTGCTGCCGTAGGACGACGAATTGGTCGAGAGAGCGCTCGCCGCATCGCCGGTCGCGGTCGACTGGGTGCCGGTCGCCGCGGCGAAGTCGCCCAGCGCGGTGCCGAAATTGCCCGAGGCGACGGCGCGGTCGCCGACCGCCGTTGCCGAGGTGCCGCTCGCCGTCGTCGTGTTGCCGACGGCCGTGCCGTTGGCGGCGGAGGCGACGGCGGTGTTGCCGACGGCGGTGCCGTTGGCGGCCGAGACGACCGACGCATTGCCGAGCGCGGTGCCGTTGGTGCCGGCGGCGGTGACGTTGGCGTTGCGTCCATAGGAGCTGGCGTTGGTCGCGAGCGCGCTCGCGGCATCGCCGACCGCCGTCGACGAGGTCGCGGTCGCGGCCGCGAAGTCGCCGAGCGCCGTCGAGAAGGCGCCGGACGCAACGGCGCGGTCGCCGACCGCGGTCGAGGACTGGCCGCTCGCCGTCGTGGTGTTGCCGAGCGCGGTGCCGTTGACGCCCGAGGCGAGAGCGGTGTTGCCGACCGCGGTGCCGTTGGCGGCGGAGACGATCGAGGCGTTGCCGAGCGCGGTGCCGTTGGTGCCGGCGACCGTCACGTTGGCGTTGCGGCCGATGGCGCTGGCATTGGTCGCAAGCGCGCTGGCCGCGTCGCCGATGGCGGTCGACGAGGTCGCGGTGGCGGCGGCGAAATCGCCGAGCGCGGTCGAGAAGTTGCCCGAGGCGAAGGCGCGGTCGCCGAGCGCGGTCGAGGAGGTGCCGCTCGCGGTGGTGCGGAAGCCGAGCGCCGTGCCCTGCGCGCCGGAAGCGAGGGCGAGGTTGCCGCCCGCCATGGTGTTGGCGCCGCTGGCGATGTTGCTCACGCCGAGCGCGATCGAGTTCGCGCCGCTCACCGTGTTGAACTGGCCGAAGGCGGAGGAGAAGGTGCCGGTGGCGGCGATCGTATTGTTATCGCCGACGGCCGTGCCGCCGGTGGCGCCGACCGCCACCTGGTTGCCGGTGCCGACAGCGGTGCTGTAGCCGCCCGCGGCGATGTTCTGGCGGGTGCCGCCGGCGACGGCGCCGCTGCTGCCCATCGCGGTCGAGGCGATGCCGGTGGCCTGGGAGCCGGCACCGTAGGCGGACGCGTCGACGGCGGTCGCATTGGCGTTGGCGCCGGTCGCTGTCGCGTTCTGCGCCAGGGCGCTGGCAGCGTCGCCGACGGCGGTCGAGGAGACGGCGGTCGCGGCGGCGAAGTCGCCGAGGGCGGTCGAGAAGTTGGCGCTGGCGAAGGCACGGTCGCCGACGGCGGTCGAGGAGGTGGCGGTCGCGCTGGCGAGATTGCCGCAGGCTGTCGACCTGGTGCCGGTGGCGGTGCCCTGGGCGGGGTTGACGATGGTGCCGGCGTTATAGGTGCCGCAGGTCGCGCCTTGCGCCTGTGCGCCCTGGCTGGCGATCATCGCGAACGTGCCGACCGTGGCAAGCGCGCCGATGCGCACGAGGCTCTTCTCGAATGACATAAGGAGGTCTCCCTGTTGACCAACGCTCTGGAAGGCGTCTGAGGCTCTATTACCGAGCGGACGCCGTCCATGGCAACGCGAAAAGCGCGGCGGCGACGCGGCCATTCCGGCTGGTTTCAGGGGAGAGTGGAGGCCCGAGCCGGAATCGAACCGGCGTGCAAGGATTTGCAGTCCTCTGCGTAACCACTCCGCCATCGGGCCCGCGCGGCGCAAATGCGGGGGCGGCCAGGGAAAGTCAATCCGCGCGCACGCGCAGTCCGGCCGCAGTCCGGCCGGCGGCGGGGCTCAGCTCTTGCGGCGGCCGCGGCGCGGCTTGGGCGCCTCGGCCTCGCCGCCGGGGGTGGCAGCCGGCGCGGTCGAGCCGCCCTTGCCCCTGCCCTTGCGGCTGCGGCCGAGGCCGAGCGCATGCGCGATTTCGCGGCGCCGGTTGGTGTAATCGGGCGCGACCATCGGATAAGACGCGGGCAAGTTGAAGCGGGCGCGATAGTCCTGCGGCGTCAGCTCGTGCGCAACGCCGATGTGGCGCCGCAGGGTTTTCTGGCGGCTCCCGCAGACGAGGCAGACGAGGTAATCCGGCTTGACCGACGAACGCACCGACACCGCCGGCTTCGCCTCGGCTTGCGGCTTCTCCTCGACAGTCCCGAGCGCGGCCAGCGCGTCGTGGACCCGCTGCACCAGCCCGGCCACGTCGCCGACCGCGACATTGTTATTGGCGACATGCGCGGCGACGATATCGGCCGTCAATTCGAGCAGGCGAGAATCTTGTTCCACGTGACTCCTCCTCGATACGAGTCGAAACGGCTACTAATCTTCGTCTTTTCGAAATGAAAGCTTTTGTTACGTCGGCGGGACGAAATCGTTGCGCACTGCTTCGCTGCCGCATCGTCCATTTTCGAACAGCTCGGTGTTCGGATACGTACAGGAGCGGGCGGCCTTCGCCTTGGGCGCGGAGGCCGGGGCGAGGTGGCACGCCGCTTGCTCCGACGCCTGTCGACGAAGCGGGCGGCGTTAAGTGCTTGGCGGGCCACGGCCATGCCGATAAAAGCGCGAGACGCCCCAGCGGGTGTATTGCATTAGTAAGACAGTTGTGCGATTGAGGGGCGATGACCGAGCATAATTTCGAGCACATGCGCCGGGCGATGATCGCCAGCCAGCTCAGGACCACCGGAACCAACGACCCCGCCGTGCTCGCGGCGATGGGCGAAGTGGCGCGCGAGCGGTTCGTCCCGCCGGCGCGAGTCGCCGTGGCTTATGCCGATGCGCTGGTCCCACTGACGCCCGGCCGCGCCCTCAACAACCCGATGGCGCTCGGCCGCCTGCTGACCGAGGCGGCGCCGGAGCATGCCGAGAGCGCGCTCGTCGTGGGCGCCGCCACCGGCTATGCCGCCGCGGTCGTGGCGAAGCTGGTCCCCTCCGTCGTCGCGCTGGAAGAGGATCCGGAGCTCGTCGCGGCGGCGCGCGCGGCGCTCGCCGACACGAACGTGGCGTTGGTCGAAGGGCCGTTGACGGCGGGCCACGCCGCCGGCGCACCCTACGACCTCATCCTCATCGACGGCGCCGTCGAGTTCGTGCCGCAGGCGCTGATCGACCAGCTGAAGGACGAGGGCAAGATCGCGACCGGGATCGTCGAGAGCGGGGTGACCCGGCTCGCGCTCGGACGCAAGGCGGGGGAGGGGTTCGGCATCGCCGCGTTCGCCGATGCGGCGGCGGCGGTCCTGCCGCAATTCGCGAAGCCGAAGACGTTTACTTTCTAATTTCGGAGTAGAGTTGATGCGGGGTGGGTTACTGGCGGCGGCGGGGGCCGCGGCATTGATCGCGGGAGGGGCCGCGGACGCCCAGACGCTGCGCGACGCGCTGTCGGAGACCTACCGCACCAATCCGACGATCATGGCGCAGCGCGCGCAGTTGCGCTCGCTCGACGAGTCGGTGGCGATCGCGCGGGCCGGCAACCGGCCCCAGGTCTCGGCCACGGCCGGCGTCAACCAGGACTTGACCCGCACCGGCGGCGGCAACGGCCGCAACCTGTCGGCCGGCATCGATGTCAGCTATCCGCTGTTCAACGGCGGCCGGGTGCGCAACCAGATCGGCGCCGCGAACGAGCGCGTCGCGGCCGGCCGCGCCGCGCTGCGCGCGACCGAGGGGGACGTGTTCACCGCCGCCGTCGGCGCCTACATGGACGTGATACGCGACCGTTCGATCGTCGACCTCAACCGCAACCAGGTGAAGGTGCTGGAGACCAATCTCCAGGCGACTCGCGACCGTTTCGAAGTGGGGGACCTCACCCGCACCGACGTCGCCCAGTCCGAGGCGCGCCTCGCCCTGGCGCGGTCCAGCCTGTCCACCGCGGAGGGCCGCCTGCAGTCGAGCGAGGAGACCTACCGGCGGGTCATCGGCGCGTCGCCGGCGGACCTCGCGCCGCCGCCGACGCTGCCGGCGCTGCCGAAGACGGCCGACGAGGCGGTGGAGATCGCCATCGCCAACAATCCGGACATCGCTTCGATCACCGCCCAGATCCGCGCCGCCGGCCGCGACGTCGCCGTCGCGCGCTCGGGCCGCCTGCCGACCGTCTCGGCGATCGGCTCGGGCCGCGAGACCAATTATCTCGGCACCGCCGCGCGCCAGTTCGGCTCCCCGCTGGCCCCCGAGAATACGGTGTCCAGCGGTGTCGGCGTGCAGGCGCGCATCCCCATCTATCAGGGCGGCCTGATCGGCGCCGAGGTCCGGCAGGCCCAGGCGATCGAGAGCCAGCTGCTGGAGCGTGGCGTCGAGACCGAGCGGCTGATCGTCGCCAACACCCGCGCCGCCTTCGCGACGTGGCAGGCGGCCCAGCAGGCGATCCAGTCGAACGAGGTGGCGGTCGCGGCGAACACGCTGGCGCTCGAAGGCGTGCGGGCCGAGCAGACGGTCGGCACGCGCAACGTCCTCGACGTGCTCAATGCCGAGCAGGAGCTTTTGAACAGCCAGGTCGCGCTGGTGACGGCGCGGCGCGACGCCTATGTCGCCGGCTTCAACCTGCTGAACGCGATGGGCGAGGCGGAGGCCAAGGACCTCAATCTCGACGGCGGGCCGCTCTACGACCCGCTGCCCCACTATCAGCGCGCGGTCAGGCGGACGAGCGACTGGTCGGACGATCCTGCGCCCAGGCCGGTCGCCACCCGTACCTACGGCCCGCCAAACACCCCCGTGACACCGCCGCGGCAATGAGCGATAAGTCTCTCGCCATGGGGGATATTCGCCAGGAGCCGTCGATGGAGGAGATACTCGCCTCCATCAAGCGCGTCATCGCCGAGGACGGCCGTGCCGCGACGGCGCGGCCCGCGCGCGGCTCGCGGCCGATCGAGGCGCCCCGCGCCCCGTCGATCGAGGATGACGTGCTCGAGCTCTCCGATCCCGTCACCGACGGCGACGGGCTCGTCTCGGAGGACGCCGCCGCCGCCAGCCAGAAAGCGCTCGCCGCCCTTTCGGCTGTCGCCGAGAAGAGCGAAACGGTCCCCGTCGGCGACGGCCCGCTCGAGGCGGTCGTGCGGGAGATGCTGAAGCCGATGCTCAAGGAATGGCTCGACGCGAACCTGCCCGAGATCATCGAGCAGCTCGTCGCGCGCGAGATCGCGCGGATCACGGGGAAGAGCTTCTAGGCGCCGCCCTGGCGCCGGCAAGGCGCGGCGCTTGCGACTGCCCAACGCCTCTACTTGGTGGCGAATTGCCCGGCCTGGGCGCCGAACTGCGCCTGGGCGTGGGCCCGCGCCGCCGTCGCGGTGGGGAAAACCTCGTCGAGCCGCGTCGCGGTCACGATCGGATAGCCCTGGCCGTTGTAGCGCGTGTCGCGCACGGTGAGCCGGAAGGCGCCGTCACCCTCCTTCTCCAGCAGAAAGGGTTTCACCGCGGCGCGGCTATGGTCCGGAGTTCCGTTCATGCTTTCTGTCCTGTCTCTGCTTTAGCCGATCATCTCGGCGACGCTGCGCCGGAGCTGCTCGGGGGTCATCGGAAAAGGGCTTCCCGCGGGTTGCGCATCGCGCATTTCCCGCTCCAGGAAGAGCGGGAGGTAGAGTTTGGGCCGCCGATGCGGCCGGTTCGAATCGATCGTCATGGTCTTCAGTCCTTCGGCGCCGCCTGCTGGCGGCCGCCCGTGTTGATAATGGGCGCTGGCGCGGGCCTAGCGCCGCCGGAAGCCGCCGCGGCGGGGGCCGCCGGGGGCGGCGCCGGGAGTCTTCTCGCGGTAGACGAGGCGACCCTTGGTAAGGTCGTAGGGCGTCATCTCGACATGGACGCGGTCGCCCACCACGGTGCGGATGCGGAAACGCCGCATCTTGCCGGCGGTGTAGACGATCACGCGATGGTCGTTGTCGAGGCGGACGCCGAAGCGCCCGTCGGGGTAGATCTCGTCGATGAACCCTTCGAGGGTCAGCAAATCTTCCTTGGCCAAGCCGGCTCCTTGCGCGTCGCCGCGCCGTTTCGCGGCCGCACGATCGCGCCGCGAGTGGCCAAGGAGGGGGGTAAGGGAAGGTGAGAGGCGGCGCCGTTCGGCGCCAGGCTGTCAGATTCCGTCGCAGCCGACGTCAGCAGCAGCGATGTAGGAGCAGGAGGGCCGAATTGCAAATGCGCCAGGGCCCACCTGCGGCGAAGCTGCGGCTTGGCGGCGCGGGCCGCCTTCGTCTAAGCGGCCCCGCATGAGCGAACTTCCCAAGACCTTCGACCCTGCCGAGATCGAGGCGCGCTGGTATGCGCGCTGGGAAGGGGAGGGCCTCTTCCGTCCCGAGCGCGGGGACCGGGAGCCGTTCACGATCGTCATCCCGCCGCCCAACGTCACCGGCTCGCTCCACATCGGCCACGCCCTCGACGTGACGCTGCAGGACGTGCTGATCCGCCACGCGCGCCTGCAAGGGAAGGACGCGCTGTGGGTGGTCGGCACCGACCATGCCGGCATCGCGACGCAGATGGTCGTGGAGAGGAACCTGGCAGGCCAGGGCGTCCGCCGCACCGACATGAGCCGCGAGGCCTTCGTCGAGCATGTCTGGGAGTGGAAGGCGCAATCGGGCGGCGCCATCACCCGCCAGCTGCGCCGCCTCGGCGCCTCGTGCGACTGGTCGAACGAGCGCTTCACGATGGACGAAGGCTTCAGCCGCGCCGTGCTCAAGGTGTTCGTCCAGCTCTACCGCGAGGGCCTGCTCTATCGCGACAAGCGCCTCGTCAACTGGGATCCCAAGTTCCAGAGCGCCATCTCCGATCTCGAGGTCGAGACGCGGGAGGTGCAGGGCAAGTTCTGGCACCTTCGCTATCCGTTCGAGGACGCCTCGGGCTTCATCCAGGTCGCGACGACCCGGCCCGAGACGATGCTCGCCGACATGGCGGTTGCCGTGCATCCCGACGACGCCCGCTATCGCGCGGCCGTCGGCAAGCGCCTGATGCACCCGATCACCGGCCGCCTGATCCCCGTCATCGCCGACGAGCATGCCGACCCCGAGCTCGGCTCCGGCGCGGTCAAGATCACGCCGGGCCACGACTTCAACGACTTCGAGGTGGGCAGGCGCGCCGGCTTCAAGGCGGCGGACATGCTCAACATGTTCGACGCTGAGGCGCGCGTCGTCCAGACCGGCGACGGGCTGATCCCCGACGACCTGCTCGGCCTCGACCGGTTCGACGCCCGCCAGCAGGTGGTCGAGCGGCTGGAGGCGGAGGGCTTTCTCGAGCGGGTCGAGGACCGCATGATCCAGGTCCCGCACGGCGACCGCTCCGGCGCGGTGATCGAGCCGTGGCTCACCGATCAATGGTATGTCGACGCGGCGACGCTCGCCAAGCCGGCGATCGAGGCGGTGCGCTCCGGCGACGTCCGCGTGGTGCCCGAGACGTGGAAGAAGACCTGGTTCAACTGGCTCGAGAACATCCAGCCCTGGTGCGTCTCGCGCCAGCTCTGGTGGGGCCACCAGATCCCTGCCTGGTACGACGACCAAGGCCGTGTCTTCGTCGCCGAGACCGAGGTCGAGGCGCGGCGCGAGGCTGGCGACCGCCCGCTGCGCCGGGACGCGGACGTGCTCGACACCTGGTTCTCCTCGGCGCTTTGGCCCTTCGCCACGTTGGGGTGGCCGGACGATGCGGACTTTCACCCCTCCCCTGAAGGGGAGGGGCTTTGGAAGCCGCGTCCCGGCACGGCTCTCGCCCGCCACTACCCCAACGACGTGCTCATCTCGGGCTTCGACATCATCTTCTTCTGGGACGCGCGGATGGCGATGCAGGGACTGCATTTCCTCGGCGAGAAGCCGTGGAAGACGCTCTACCTCCACGGCCTCGTCCGCGACGCCAAGGGCCAGAAGATGTCGAAGTCCAAGGGCAACACGGTGGATCCGCTCGGTCTCATCGACCGCTACGGCGCCGATGCCCTCCGCTTCACCCTCGCGGCGATGGAAAGTCAGGGCCGCGACATCAAACTGGATGAGAAGCGGGTCGAGGGCTATCGCAACTTCGCCACCAAGCTATGGAACGCCGCCCGCTTCTGCCAGGCCAACGGCATCGGCGCCTCCGCCTCCATCGAGCCGCCGCCGGCGGCGCTGCCGGTCAACCGCTGGATCGTCGGCGAGACGGTGAAAGCGGTCCAGGCGCTCGACCTCAGCCTCGCCGAGCTGCGCTACGACGAGAGCGCGAACGCCCTCTACCACTTCGTCTGGGACAATTTCTGCGACTGGTATCTGGAGCTGATCAAGCCGGTGCTCCAGCCGCTTCCGGACGGGATCGCGTATCGCAGCGACGAAGCCGCGAAGGCCGAGACACGGGCGGTAGCCGCATGGGTGCTCGACCAGATCCTCGTGATGCTCCACCCCTTCATGCCCTTCATCACGGAGGAGCTGTGGAACGCGAACCCGCGGCCCTACCCCCTGATCGTCGCCAAATGGCCGATGCCGGATGCCCGGGCCTTGGACCCTGCCGCTGGCGACGAGATCAGCTGGCTGATCCGATTGATCAACGCGGTTCGCGCCACCCGGGTCGAACTCAATGTGCCGCCGGCGACGAAGGTTCGCTTCGTCCACGATGAGCTTCCCGCGGAGACGGCCGACAGGATCAACCGCAACTATGCCTCGCTGACGCGCCTGGCGCGCTTGTCGGGCGTGGAGCCGGCGATGGGTGCCCGCCACGCCAACGCCGCACAGATCGTGATGGACGGGATCACCTTCGTCCTCCCGCTCGACGGCGTGATCGACATCGCCGCCGAGAAGGCGCGGCTCGAGAAGGCGGCGCAGGCGGCGGAGAAGGAGCGGGACGCGCTCGCGGCGCGCCTCGCCAATCCCAGCTTCGTCGAGCGGGCGAAGTCGGAGGCGGTGGACAAGGCGCGGGCGGATCATGCGGAGAAGGCAGGGGATGCGGAACGGTACCGCGCGGCCTTGGCGCGGCTCGGCTAGGCCGTCATCCCGGACAGGGGTCCCATCAAAGTACTACTTTGATGGGTGCCCCGATCCGGGATCCACCTTCTCACTGCCGAAGACGGGAAGAAGGTGGATTCCGGCTTTCGCCGGAATGACGGTAAGGGGGGTACATGGCCGACGATTCCGCACCACCCGCAGCACAGCGCCCAGCGCCCCCGCGCGGCGCCCACGGCGGGCGCGACCTTACCCAGGGCCGGATCGCGCCGACCTTGCTCGCCTTCGCGCTGCCGACGCTGGGCTCATCGATCCTCCAGTCGCTGAACGGCTCGATCAACGCCGTCTGGGTCGGGCGCTTCCTCGGCGAGGACGCGCTCGCCGCCACGTCGAACGCCAACATCGTCATGTTCCTGCTGATGGCCTTCGTGTTCGGCTTCGGCATGGCCTCGACCATCCTCATCGGTCAGGCCTTCGGGCGCCGCGACGTCGACCAGGCACGGCGGGTGCTGGGCACCGCCATGGGCGGCTTCATCCTCGTCGCCGCCGCGATCGGCGTCGCCGGCTGGATCTGGGCGCCGAACCTCCTGAAGCTGCTCGCGACTCCGGCGGGCGCGGCGCCGCTCGCGCTCGCCTATCTGCGCGTCATCTTCATCGCCATTCCCTCCTCGCTGGTGCTCATCATGCTGATGATGGCGATGCGCGGAGCGGGGGACGCCATGACGCCGCTCTGGTTCATGATCCTCGCGGTGATCCTCGACAGCGGCCTCAACCCGGTCCTGATCCTCGGTCTCGGCCCGGCCCCGAAGCTCGGCATCGCCGGGTCGGCGACGGCGACGGTGATCGCCAACTATGTCAGCCTCGCGGCCTTGCTCGTCTATCTGTACGCCCGCGACCTGCCGCTCAGGCTGCGGGGGCGCGAGCTCGCCTATCTGAGGCCCGACCCGGCCATCCTCCGGACGATCGTCGTCAAGGGGCTGCCGATGGGCCTGCAGATGATCGTCATCTCCGCCTCCGCCCTCGCGCTGGTCGGCCTCGTCAACCGCGAGGGCGTCGCCACCACCGCCGCGTTCGGGGTCGCCATGCAGCTGTGGACCTACCTCCAGATGCCCGCCATGGCCCTGGGGGCGGCGGTGAGCGCGATGGCCGCGCAGAATATCGGCGCCGGCAAGTGGGACCGGGTGAGCGCCGTCACCCGCTCCGGCATCGCCTTCGCCCTTGCCATCACCGCCGGCCTGGTCGTGCTGCTCGCGCTCGCCGACCGGCCGGCGCTGGCGCTGTTCCTCGGCGGCCACAGCCCGGCACTGCCGATCGCGCGCCACATCCAGATCCTCGCGACCTGGAGCTTCCTGATGTTCGGCGTGACCTTGGTCCTCTTCGGGACGGTGCGGGCGAACGGATCGGTTATCGGCCCGCTGGTCATCCTGTTCGTCGGCCTCGTCCCGGTGCGGCTCGGCTTCGCGCTCGGCGCCTATCCGTGGCTGAAGGCGGACGCGCTGTGGATCAGCTTCCCGGTCAGCTCCTTCTCGAACATGGCGCTGGCCATCGCCTTCTACCTCCATGGCGGCTGGCGGAAGAGCCGCATGCAGATCGGCGGCGCCCCGCCGACGGCGCCCCAGCCGGCGAGCGAGGCGGAGTGCGTCGAGGAAGCGCTCGCGGACGCCGAACCGGGCGGACGGCTCAACCCGGCGGGGTGAGCCGCAGGGAGGGGACAGGTGTGCACACGTGCCCCCCGTTCAGCGCTACAGCGTCGTGTCTGCCAGGTTCGACTTGTACACCGTGTTGGTCTGGCGATCGTGCAGCTCGATGTAGATGTAGCTCGGCGGCACCACCCCGTCCTCGGTGGAGAACCAGATGCTGCCCAGGTCGGAGGCCTTACCAAGCGCACAGAAGCCGTAGAGGCGTTTGCCGGTGCTGTCGTAAATCTCCACCCAGGTCCGCGCGCTCTTCGTGTTGAGGCCGCAGGGCGGCAGCGCCGGCGCCTGCGCGAACAGGGTATCCGGATAGGACGCCTTGTTGAGCACGTCGTAGCGGTGGCGGACCCAGTTCTTGCCGCCGGCGGAATAATATTCGTTGCCGGTCATATAGAGGATCGGGTTGGGCAGTGCTTGCGCGGCGGTCGCCAAGGCGAAGCTCGCGGCAAGGACGAAGGCGGCAAGGCGCGGTCTCATGGATGTCTCCCCCTGTTCGGGACCAGGACCGCCGGATCGACGACATGCGGCGCGGCGGCCGTGCTCCGTACGGACGCGAGAATGCCACCGAAGCGGGAGCGAAACAAGCGAGGCCGGCTTTGCGCCGCCCCGCCGCCGCGCTACAGCCGTGCAGCCATGTCCGCTTCCTTCCCCGCCGCCCGCCTCCGCCGCACCCGCGCCTTCGCATGGAGCCGGGCGATGGTCGCCGAGACCGTGCTGACGCCCGCCAACCTCATCTGGCCTTTGTTTATCGCCGAAGGGGAGGGGGTGGAGGAACCGATCGCCAGCCTCCCCGGCGTCTCCCGCTGGTCGGTCGACCATATCGTTGCGCGGGCGCGGGAGGCGCGCGCGCTCGGCATCCCCTGCGTCGCCCTCTTCCAGAACACGCCGCGCGCGCTGCGCACGGACGACGCGGGGGAGGCGCTGAATCCGGACAACCTTATCTGCCGCGCCGTGCGCGCCGTGAAGGACGCGGTGCCGGAAATCGGCATCCTCACCGACGTCGCCCTCGATCCCTATACGGCGCACGGCCATGACGGCATCGTCGACGACAAAGGCTATGTGCTCAACGACGTCACATCCGCCATCCTCGTCGAGCAGGCGCTGGTCCAGGCGGAGGCCGGAGCGGACATCGTCGCGCCGTCCGATATGATGGACGGCCGGGTCGGCGCGATCCGCCAGGCGCTGGAGCAGCGCGGCCATCACAACGTCCAGATCATGGCCTATGCCGCCAAATATGCCTCGGCCTTCTACGGTCCGTTCCGCGACGCGGTCGGCTCGCGCGGGCTGCTGAAGGGCGACAAGAAGGCCTATCAGATGGACTATGCCAATGCCGAGGAGGCGCTGCGCGAGGTCGCGATGGACCTCGCGGAAGGCGCCGATACCGTCATGGTGAAGCCCGGCCTGCCGTATCTCGACATCGTCCGGCGCGTGAAGGAAAGGTTCGAAGTCCCTGTTTTCGCCTACCAGGTCTCGGGGGAATACGCGATGATCGAGGCCTCGGCGGCGGCCGGGGCGGGGGATCGCGACGCGCTGGTGCTGGAGACGCTGACCGCCTTCCGCCGCGCCGGCTGCTCGGGCGTGCTCACCTATCACGCGCCGCACGCCGCGCGGCTGCTCGCCGGCTGATGGAGGCGCGCGCGGCGCTGGAGGCCCTCGCGGCGGCGGCGGCGCCGCTCGAGCCGGGGCCGGAGGCGCGCGCCGATCTGCTCGACCAGGTATTCGCCCACGCCGAGGATTTCTGGAGCGGCCTTTCCAACGGGCCCTCCTACAGGGGCCGCGACGAGGCCTTCGCCCAGCGCCTCGACCCTGAATTCCCCGAGGCGGGACGGGCGCCTGGGGAAGCGCTGGCCTACCTCGCCGCCTGCGTCGACGCGCCCGGCATCGCCACCGCCTCGCCGCGCTTCATGGGCTACATACCGGGCGGCGGGCTCGTCCACGCGGCGATCGGCGACTTCCTTGCCGCGGCGGCCAACAAATATGCCGGCTTCGCCTCCGCCGCGCCGGGGGCGGTGCGGATGGAGAATGCGCTCGTCGCGTGGCTGAGCGAAGTCGTCGGCTACCCCGCCACGGCGGCGGGCACCCTCACCTCGGGTGGCAGCCTCGCCAACCTCACGGCGATCGTCGCCGCCCGCGACGCGCGCGATCCGCAAGGCGGCGGCGCGGTCTACACGACGCCGTTCGTCCACCATTGCGTCGACAAGGCGCTGCACATCGCCGGGAGGAGCGGGGCCCCGCATCGGCGCATCGCCACGGACGACCGCCACCGCATGTGCGCGGACGCCCTGGCAGAGGCGTTGGCCAGGGACGTGGCCGGCGGCGTACGGCCCTGGCTCGTCGTCGCCTCCGCCGGCACGGTCGATACCGGGGCCGTCGATCCGCTTCCCGAGATCGCCGACCTGTGCGCCCGTCACGGCGCGTGGCTCCACGTCGACGGCGCCTATGGGGGCCTATTCATGCTGTGTCCGGAGGGGCGGGAGAAGCTCGCCGGGATCGAGCGCGCCGACAGCCTCGCCCTCGATCCCCACAAGACCATGTTCCTGCCCTACGGCACCGGTGCCGCGCTGGTGCGCGACGGGCAGCGGCTGAAGGACGCGTTCAGCGCCAGCGCCGCCTATCTCGAACCGCTCGGGCCGAGCTCGGTGGGGCCCGAGCCGGCGGACATGTCGGTGGAGCTGACCCGGCACTTCCGCGGCCTGAGGCTGTGGCTGCCGCTGCAGCTGGCGGGCGTCGGTGCCTTCCGCGCCGCCCAGTCGGAGAAGATCGCGCTCGCCCGCGACTTCCACGCCCGCCTGTCGGACATGGCGGGCTGGGATGCCGGCCCGCCGCCCGACCTGTCGGTCGTCGCCTTCCGCTACCTGCCGCCGCGCGGCGACGCCGACGCGTTCAACGACGTGCTGCTCCGCCGCGTCCAGGAAGAGGGGCGGGTGTTCCTCAGCGGCACGCGCATCGGCGGCGCCTCCTATCTGCGCTGCGCGGTGCTCTCGTTCCGCACCCACCTCGCCCACATCGACGACGCCCTCGAGGCGCTGCAGCGTAACGCAGAGGCGCTGCTGGCGGAGCAGGGCTGATGGAGGGCGCTGCCGTCTCGGCTCCCCTGGTCTCGGAGCGCCTGGCCAAGCCTCTCTTCGTCCTGACGATCGTCACCGGCTCGTTTCTCCTCTTCCTCGTCCAGCCGATGGTGGCGCGCATGGCGCTGCCGCGGCTCGGGGGGGCGCCGGCGGTGTGGAACAGCGCGATGGTCGTCTTCCAGGCGCTGCTGCTCGCCGGCTACGCCTACGCGCATCTGGTGATCCGGGTCCGGCCGCGCCTCCAGGCCGGTATTCACCTCGGCCTGTTCGCGCTGGCCGCGATCTGGCTGCCGATCGGCCTGCTCGACGAGACGCTGCCGGCCGGTGCCTCGCCGGCCGTCTGGGCGCCCTGGTTCCTGTTCGCCTCGATCGGGCCGCTCTTCTTCATCACGTCCGCCCAGGCGCCGCTGATGCAGCGCTGGTACGCGCTGGAAACCCGGCGCGGCGAACCCTGGGCGCTCTACGCCGCGTCGAACCTCGGCAGCTTCGCGGGCCTGCTCTCCTACCCGTTGCTGGTCGAGCCGCTGCTGACCCTGCGCCAGCAAAGCCTGCTGTGGACGGCGGGCTACGCGCTGCTGGTCCTGCTCGTCGGCCTTTGCGCGCTCACCATTCCCGCCGATGTGGTCGAGGAGAAGCCTAGGACCGCCTCGCCGCCGGCGCCGCTCCGGCGCGTGCTGCTGTGGATGGCCGTGGCGGCGGTGCCGTCCGGGCTCATGCTGTCGACGACCACCCACCTCACCACCGATATCGTCGCGGTGCCGATGCTGTGGGTCGTGCCGCTTGGTCTCTATCTGCTGAGCTTCGTCATCGCGTTCGCCGATCGCCGCCGCCTCGCCGACGGCATCACCCGCGTGGCGCCGATCGTCCTCCTGATCGGCGGCGGCTTCGCCTTCACCGAAGGCGCCGCCCAGCCCCTGTTCAATGCCACCATCGGCCTGCTGGTCCTGCTGGTGACCGCCGTCGCGCTCCACACCTGCCTGTATCGGCTGCGGCCGGCGCCGGACCGGCTGACCGGCTTCTACCTCGCCATGTCCGCGGGCGGGATGATGGGCGGCATCTTCTGCGCCATCGTCGCGCCGCTGATCTACGATTGGGCGTACGAGCACCCGATCCTGATGCTCGCGGCCGCCCTGCTCCTCGCGCAGCGGCCGCTGTTCGGCTGGGCCGCGTCGATCCCGAAGGCGCTCGGCTGGGGTCTCCTCGTGGTCGCCTTCGCCCTTTCCTACGCCGGCGACATGCGCATCGCCGATTGGATCGACCGGCATTGGGCGGCGATCTTCAGCGTCGCCATCGCGCTTCTTGCCCTGCTGTTCGTCGGCCGCCGCATCCTCTTCGCGCTCGCCTTCCTCGCCTTGATGCTGAGTTTCGGCGGCTGGCAGAAGCTCTACCAGTCGGAGCAGGGCCTGCGCACCCGCTCCTATTTCGGCATCTACACGGTGACGACGCGCCGCCTGCCGCCGGCGCGGATCCTCACCCACGGCACAACGCTCCACGGCGTCCAGAGCCTGCTGCCGGGCGAGGCGCTGGTGCCGACCTCTTATTATGCCCGCGGCTCCGGCGTCGGGAACGCGCTCGCATCCGCGCCGGTGCTTTACGGACCGAATGCCCGGATCGGCGTCGTCGGCCTCGGCGCGGGGACGCTCACCTGCTACGCGCTGCCGGGCCAGGATTGGCGGGTGTTCGAGATCGACCCGGCGATGGTGCGGATCGCGCGCACCCGCTTCAGCTTCCTCAGCCGCTGCGCGCCGCAGGCGAGGATCGTCCTCGGCGACGCGCGCCTGAGCCTGGCGCGGGCCGCGCCCCACAGCCTCGACATCCTCGCGCTCGACGCCTTCTCCTCGGACGCGGTGCCGATGCACCTCCTCACACGCGAGGCGCTCGCCGTCTATCGCCGCGCCCTGGCGCCGAACGGGCTGCTCCTCGTTCACATCTCGAACCGCTATCTGAACCTGGCGCCCGTCCTCGCGGCCGCGGCCCAGAGGGACCGCTGGGCGGCGGCGGGCCTCAGCTACGCGCCGAGCATCGAGGGCTTCGCCCACAATCTCAGCATCTCGATCTGGATCGCCATGGCGCCGGACCCGGCCGCGCTGCGGCGGCTCGAGGATGCGAGCGGCCCCGACCGGGCGAAATGGGAGCCGCTGCGCCCCCGCCCCGGCTTCGAGGGCTGGACCGACGACCATGCCAGCATCCTCCCCGTGCTCGAGAGCTGGCGCAGCTGGGTGCCGAGATGACCATCGAGACGCCACGCCTCATCATCCGCGACTGGGTCGAGGAGGATCTCGATCCCTTCGTCCGCCACACCAACACGCCGGCCGTGATGCGCTGGCTCGGCGGCGTCCAGGACCCCGAGGAATTGAAGGCGCGCTGGCGCGAACGGGTCATGGTCTGGCAGGAGACGCGCGGCTTCACCTTCTGGGCGGTGGAGCGCAAGGCCGACGGCGACCTCCTCGGCTTTTGCGGGCTCAAGCTCATCGACGCACCGGGCAGCGGCGCGATCGAGGGAGTCCACGAGATCGGCTGGCGCCTGCGCGAAGACGCCTGGGGGCACGGCTATGCGAAGGAGGCGGCGAGCGCCTGCCTCGATTTCGCGTTCGAGACGCTGGGCGCGCCGCGCGTGGTGGCGATCACGGTGCCCGGCAACAGCGCAAGCTGGGGATTGATGCGCCGTCTCGGCCTGCGCCGCCGCGAGGATCTCGATTATGAGGATCCGCGCTTCGGGCCCGGGCTCAATCCCACCATCGTCTACGAAATCGAGGCACGGGCATGGCTGGAGCGACGTTGATCCCGTTCGGCGGCCGCGCGCCGCGCGTCGACGCCGAGGCGTTCGTCGCCCCCGGCGCGGTGCTGATCGGCGACATCGAGATCGGCGCCGAGGCGAGCGTCTGGTACAATTGCGTGCTGAGGGGCGACGTCAACCGCATCCGCATCGGTGCGCGCACCAACATCCAGGACGGCAGCGTCCTCCACGTCGACTCGCCCCACCCCGGCGCCGCGGCGGGACACCCGACCCTCATCGGCGAGGAGGTGCTGATCGGCCACCTCGCGATGGTCCACGGCTGCGTCCTCCACGACCGCGCCTTCGTCGGCCTCGGCGCGATCGTCATGGACGGGTGCGAGATCGAGAGCTTCGGCATGCTCGCCGCCGGGGCGCTGCTGACGCCCGGCAAGCGTATCCCGGCGGGGCAGCTGTGGGCGGGTCGGCCCGCCAAATATGTCCGCGACCTGACCCCGGCGGAGCGGGAGGCGAACCTCGCCGGAGTGTTCCACTATGTCGAGCTCGCCAGGGCGCACCGCGCGGCGCTCGGAGCCTGATCGTCCGAGGTCGAAGCGCTTCGCGCTTCGGCCGACGGCGTGACTCAGGCTTCCGATCATAAGCTAGACCAACATTTCAGGCTGATTCAGCTGAAACGATCCTGGTCTAGCGGGTGAGGCTGGCCTCGAGCCGCCGGATGCGCGCGGTCTGCTCCGCCACCAGCTGCTCGACCGCTTCGGTAGCGGCGCGGATCCGGGCCACGTCGGCGGGGGCGAGCGGCGTCTCGCGGGCCCGGGCGGCGGCATAATCGTCGAACGCGCCGGCGATCTTCGTCAGCGGTGCCTGGGCGGCGACCGCGCGCGACACCGCCTCCTGCGCCACGACCCAGCTGTCGGAACCGGTGGGGCCGGCCTTCGCCACCGCCGCCGCGGCCGCCTCATAGGCGCGCGCGAAGGCGCCCTCCGCGGCGCGCGCTTCGGCGACGAACCGGTCGGACCGGGCCGCGACCGACGCATCGGCGGGGAGGGGCGGGCGCACCTTCGGCGGCGCCGTCTGCTCGGCGGCGAATTCGCGCTCCGCCGGGCGCTGCGCGAGCGACGGGAAATCCCCCTCGTTCGACGCGCAGCCCGCGACGCCCAGCGCCAGGGCCGCGGCAAGGAGCGGGAAGCGGATCATCGCCGATGCCCTATCGGCAGCGCCGCGCCCCCGCAACGGGGTTGCGCGCGCCGAATCTTGCCCCTATGTCGCCCACTCCCGCGCGCCCGTAGCTCAGCTGGATAGAGCATCAGACTACGAATCTGAGGGCCGGAGGTTCGAATCCTTCCGGGCGCGCCATTCTCCCGATCGGTCGGCTTCGAGAGCGTCGCGGCGCCTACCAGGGCGTGTCGCGCCCGCCCTTCAGGCCGCCGCCGCAGGTCGGGCCCATCGGGTCGTCGTTGCAGCCATGGTCGCCGTTGACCTGCTTGCGCAGCAGGCCGAGCCGTTCGGAGCGGCGCATCTCGTCCCATTCCTGCGCGGTGTGGCATTCGCGGACCGTGGCGAGGCGCGAGCCGACCGGCGCGCGCGACTGGCAGACGATCTTGTTCGGGTCCTTCGGCGGCTTGGCGGCGGCGGCGGACGGCGCGGCGAGCAGGCCGGCAACGACGAGGCTGAGCATGGTTCGTCTCCCTGACGGCGCCGAGGATGACCGATATCGCCCCGCCCGGCAAGCGCGCCGTCAGTCGGCGTTGGCGTCGAGCGCGTAGCCGGCCGACCGGACGGTGCGGATGAGGTCGCCGCGGCCGCCTTCGTTCAAGGCCTTGCGCAGCCGGCGGACGTGGACGTCGACGGTCCTGAGCTCGATCTCGGCGTCGTGCGCCCACACCGCGTCGAGCAGCCGCTCGCGCGAGAAGACCCGGCCGGGATGCTCGAGCAGGTGGCGCAGCAGGCGGAACTCCGTCGGGCCGAGCGGCACCGCCTTGCCGCCGCGCCGTACCTTGTGCGCGACGACGTCCATCTCCACGTCGGCATAGCGCAACGCCTCTCCCGCCAGCGCCGGGCGCACCCGGCGGAGCACGGCGCCCACCCGGGCGATCAGCTCGCGCGGGCTGAACGGCTTGGTGAGGTAATCGTCGGCGCCGGTTTCGAGGCCTCGCACCCGGTCGGATTCCTCGCCGCGCGCGGTGAGCATGATGATCGGCACGTTGGCGGTCGCCGGGCTGCGGCGCAGCCTCCGACACACTTCGATGCCCGAGACGCCGTCGATCATCCAGTCGAGGAGGACGATGTCCGGGGCGAATTCCTCCGCCAGCAGCAGGGCCTCGTCCCCGTCGCCGGTCTGACGGATGACGAACTGCTCGCGCTCGAAATGCCAGACGAGGAGGTCGGCGAGCACCCGGTCGTCCTCGACGAGCAGCATGCGCGGCACGCTCACCGGCCGCCGATCCCGTCGTCGCCGCGCTGCCGCTCGGGCATGCGCGCGCCGGTCGCGGCGAAATAGACCATCTCGGCGATGTTGGTGGCATGGTCGCCGATCCGCTCGAGATTCTTGGCGACGAAGAGCAGGTGGGCGGCGCGGCCGACGCTCGCCGGATCCTCGATCATGAAGGTGAGCAGGGCCCGGAAGATCGAATCGTAGAAATCGTCGACGCTGCGGTCGCGGGCGCAGACCTGCTCGGCGGCCGCGGCGTCGCGCGCGACGAAGGCGTCGAGCACATCGCCGACCATCTCGGCGGCGATGCGCGCCATGGCGGGGAGCAGCGAGAGCGGCTCGATGTCGCTGCGTCCCGCATCCACCTGCGGCACCCGCTTGGCGATGTTCTTGGCATAGTCGCCGATCCGTTCGACGACGCCGACGATCTTCAGCGCCGCCACCGCCTCGCGCAAATCCTCGTCGCTCGGCGGGTGGCGGGCGATGAAGGCGACGATGCGCGCTTCCGCCTCGGCCTCGAGCGCGTCGAGCCGGGCATCGGCCTCGACGACCGCGCGGGCGCCGGCGCTGTCGCGGTGCATCAGGCAGCGCATCGATTCGCGGATCGCGTGCTCGGCGAGGCCGCCCATCTGGCTGATCAGCGCGCGCAGCTCGTCGCGCTCGGCGCCGAAACCGGCGGGGCGGTGCGCCTCCTCAGCCACGGCGAGGGACCTCAGGGCTGCTCTCACATCCGTCCTCCGCCTCGCGAGGGCGAGGCCGCTGCGTCCCCGAGGGGACCCGCTGCCCGCTTTGCGACACGGCTGTTACAGCTTCATGACGGCGCCCCGGCCGCGGCGGCGGCGGGGAGGGTGACGGTGACGATCGTTCCCCGGCCCGGCTCGCTTTCGATGACGAGGCGGCCGCGGTGGCGTTCGACGATATGCTTGACGATGGCGAGGCCGAGACCGGTGCCGCCGGCGGAGCGGCTGCGGGTCGCGTCGACGCGGTAGAAGCGCTCGGTGAGGCGCGGAATATGCTCCTTGGCGATGCCCTCGCCGTCGTCGGCGACGGCGGTGCGCACCTCCTCGCCATGCGCCGCCGCGCTGATCCGCACCGTGCCGCCGCTCCGGCCGTAGCGCAGGGCGTTGGCGACGAGGTTGTCGTAGAGCTGGAGCAGCTGCGCCCGGTCCCCGGCGACCGGCGGCAGGCCGGCCGGCGCCTCGATCGCGATGCGGCACCCACGCTGGGCGGCGGCGTTGGCCGCGGCGCGCCCCGTTTCCTCCAGCAAGGCGGCGAGATCGACCGCGTCGCCCGGCGGGCTGAACTTCTCCCCCTCGATCCGCGACAGCGAGATGAGATCCTCGACCAGCCGCTGCATCCGCCGCGCCTCGTCGTGGATGATCGCCGTGAAGCGCGCGCGCGTCGCGGCATCGACCTCGTCGCCGGCCTCGCGCAGCGTCTCGGCATAACCCACCAGGGTGGCGAGGGGCGTGCGCAGCTCGTGGCTGGCATTGGCGACGAAATCGACCCGCATCTGCTCGGCGGCATGCGCGTCGCTGCGGTCGGCGAGGCGGACCAGGCGCAAACCGCCGGAAAGCGGGCTTACCCGCAACGCCCAGCGCCGCTCCGGCCCGCCGACGCCGACCAGCGCCACCTCGTCCGCCGCCGTATCCTCGCCGAGCAGCCGCTCCAGCGCCGCCGGGTGACGGATCGCCAGCCGCACATCGGCACCTTCGGTGGCGCCCGCCAGCACCGCCCGGGCCGCGTCGTTGCTGACGACGATGCGCCCGTCGGCGACGATCAGGATCGGCTCCGGCAGCGCCTCGACGAGGCCGCGCGCGAGGCGCCGCTCATGCTCTGCGATGTCCACGGGGGCGAAGATAGGCCGCGTGGCGCGATTCGCCACCCGTCATCCCAGCGCAGGCTGGGATCTCGGCGGGTGAAGGGTTTGGCGTTCTTCACCCGCCGGGGCCGCAGCCTGCGTTGGGGCGCCGCTCAATCCCCGACGTGCTCCGGCTTTCCCTTGCGCTTCGTCGACGCCATCTTCTCGAGCTCCTTCTCGCTCATCGACTCGGCCATCGACTTGGACGCGCCCTTCAGCTTGCTCTTCGGCGTGTCGCCGCGCTTGGCCGAAAGGGCGGCCCCCGCGGCCTTTTGCTGCGCTTTCGATTTGGCAGGCATGGCTCAACTCCTCTAACGCCCCCGCAAAGGCCACGAACCCGCGTCCGCTGGGAGCGGTTCCGAAACGAAGGGCGAGAGATGGACGAGCTGGAATGGTGGGAATTCGACACGGCGGCGGAGCTGGCCGAACAGGCGGCCGGCGACATCGGCTTCGTCGTCGAAAGCGCGATCGAGGCGCATGGCGGCGCCCGCCTCGCGCTGCCGGGGGAGACGGGGCTCGACGCGCTCTTCTCGGCGCTGGCGAAGTCGAAGGGCTTCGACTGGAGCAAGGTGTCGCTGCTCCCGACGGCCGACCGCCTCGTGCCGCTCGCCGCGCCCGACAGCCGCTACCGGATGCTCGAAGGCTGGTTCGCGGCCCAGGGCGCGGAGATCCTCTCGCTGGTCGATGAAAGCGCCCTCGGCAACCCGGTGGAAGCGGCCCGTCTCGCCGACGCCCGCCTGTCGCTGCTGCGCTGGCCGCTCGACTTCGTCTGCCTCGGCATGGACGAGGCGGGCGGCACCGCCGGTCTCGTCGCCGGCGCCGACCTCCAGCGCATCCTCGACGCCCCCCGCGGTCGCCGCGCCGTCGGCGTGAAGACGCCCGAAGGCGATCTCGTCACCCTGACCGCGCCGACGCTCACCGAGGCGCGCACCGTCATGATCGTCATCGCCGGCGCGAAGAAGCGGGCGGTGCTGGAACGGGCGATCAAGGACGGCCCGCTCTCCCCCTTGCCCATCGGCCGGCTCCTCGCCTCGATCGAGTCCCCGGTCGACATCTTCTGGAGCCCCGACGAGGCGTAGGGGGAACAGGGACACGTACTTTTTCGCGGGAAAAGTACGTGTCCCCACCGTGTGTTTCCCGCCGTCAGAAGCCGGCGTGCGCCCGGAGCGCGACGACGGCGGCGGGGCCTCGGTCCCGGTTGTAGGCCGGGTGGCGCAGCAGCTGGCCGTCGAGCGTCAGATGCGCCTTGCCGAGGCCGAGATCGTACCAGGCCTCGGCGACCTGCTCGGTGCCGTACCGGTCGAGCCGCCCGTCGCCGACCAGGATGCCGAGGCCGCCGGCGGCGAGGTAGCGGCGGTGGACGGCGGAGATGCCGTTGACGGCCAGGCCGATGCCGACGCGGTCGCCGCGGCGGCCCCAGCCCCGACCCTTGAGGCTGCCCCCCAAGGAGAGGCCGCGGTCGACGTCGGTGAAGTCATAGGGTTCGATCGCGCCGTCGGCGACGCCGGCGCGAAGGAACAGGCCGAGGTCCCGGCTCGCCTCCTGCTCGGCGTTGACGTAGAATCCGCTGCGGCTGCGCATGCGGCGCGTCGGCCCGGGGTCCGGCGGGGCGCCGGTCGCGGCGGCGCGGGCGAGGGCGTCGGCGAAGCTGCTGAACCGGCCGCGGTTGCGCCAGGCCCCGAGGCGGACCGCGCCCGGATGGCCGCCGAGGCTGTGGCGGTGCTCGATCTCGCCGATCGCCTGATACTGGCTGAAGTCGCGGCCCGGCACCTCGCCGTTGGGAACCTTGGACAGGTTGAAGAAGCCGGCCCGGCCGGTCCACGGGCCCTTCCACAGCTCGGCGGCGCCGCCGAGCGTGTAGCCCCAGGCTTCGGCGGCATAGTCGAAGGCGGCCGTATCGACGAGCGCCCAGTTGAGGAAGTCGCCGCGCGGGTCATGCGCGAAACCATTGGCGTCGAAGATGTCGACGACGCTGATCTTGCCGAGCGTGACGACGAGCCGGTCGGCGGCGCGGCGGCCGCCGAGCTGGTTCTGGTCCGGCGCGACCGCCTCGTCGCCGCCGCCGAGCCCGATCGTCTGGCGCAGGAGCAGGCGCTGGAGCCGCGCATAGGGCTCGGCCTTGCCGACCTTATAGGCCTCGCCGGAGGGGAAGCCCGCGGCGCCGAGCGTGTTGCCGATGCCGAAGCCCTGGTCGATCTCGCCGTTCGCCCAGAGCTCCGCCCCACGCCAGGGCCGCACGCCGCCGTAGAGGGTGAGGTCGAACGTCTCGCGGGTCTGGCCGCGCGAGGGCAGGCTGTTCGGCCCTGCGTAGGCCGCGTGGAACGGGAGGACGGACTGGAGGGTGAAGGTCGACTGGACGTGGACGGCATAGGCCTCGTCCTTCGCCGGCGTCTCCTGCGCGTGCGCCGGCGCCGCGACGACGGCCGCCGTCGCGACGAACGGGAGGCTCAGCTTCCCCATGTCGCGAACATTGCCAGCGTCGCGGCGGCCATGACGGCGGTTGCGGTCCATCCGAAGGCGAGGAGGGCGCCCTTGCCGGCGAAGCGGCCCATGACGCGATGGCGCGAGACGACGACCATCATCGCCGCCATGATCGGCACCGCGACGACGCCGTTGAGAACGGCGCTCCAGTAGAGTGCTTTGACCGCGCTGATCCCGGCCCAGTGGAAGGCGATGCCGAGCAGGGTGGCGACCCCGATCACGGCGTAGAAGCCGGCCGCTTCCCACGGCTTGTATTCCAGGCCGCACTTCCAGCCGTTCGCCTCGCCGATCGCGAAGGCCGCGGAGCCGGCGAGGACCGGCACGGCGAGCAGCCCCGTCCCGACGATGCCGAGGGCGAACAGCAGGAAGGCGAAGTCGCCCGCCACCGGCCGCAGCGCCTCGGCCGCTTCGGCGGCGGTGGCGATGTCCGTCTTGCCGTGGGCGTGGAGCGTGGCGGCGGTCGCGATCATGATCGCCAGCGCGATGAGGTTCGAAAAGGCCATGCCGGTGAAGGTGTCGAGGCGCATCCGCCTCAACTCGTGCGGCGCCTCCCGCGGCGCCCGGGCGAGCGGCCGCTCACCCTTGGCGGCGACCTCCTCCACCTCCTGCGCGCTCTGCCAGAAGAAGAGATAGGGGCTGATCGTCGTGCCGAACACCGCGACGATCGTGGTGACCGCCGCCTGCCACGGCAGGTTCGGCCAGACCATGCCGGCGAGCGCCTCACCCCACGGCACGTTCACGACGAGCAGCACGGCGACGTAGCTGAACAGGCTGAGCGTCAGCCATTTCAGGTAGCGGGCATAGCGGCGGTAGGGGACGAAGAGCTGGAGGAGGAGGCTGACGAGCGCGAAGCCGATCAGCAAGAGGTGATGCGCGTCGCTCCGCCCCGCGACCAGCTCCGCCGCGGCGGCCATGGCGGAAAGATCCGCGCCGATGTTGATCGTGTTGGCGACGAAGAGCAGGGCGACCAGCGCCAGCACCGCCGGCCGCCACAGGGTCTCGCCCATGTTCTTGGCGAGGCCGCAGCCGGTGACCCGGCCGATCTGGGCGCTGACCAGCTGGATCGACGACATTAGCGGATAGGTGAGCACCGCCGTCCACAATATCCCGTAGCCGAACTGCGCCCCCGCCTGCGAGTAAGTGGCGATGCCGCTCGGATCGTCGTCCGCCGCGCCGGTGACGAGCCCCGGCCCGAGCTGCTCGACGAGGGCGATGGAGCGGAAGCGGCGGCCGAGGCGGGTCTGGTTGAACGGCTCGCGCAGCAGCTTCACTCCTACCTCGCGCCCGCCGGCCGCCTGCGGGCGGGAGGGAAGGCAGAAGCGCCCTTAACTTCGATCGGCGCAGCTCCGCCAGTTACACGTGCGACAGGTCCCGCCCTCGGCGCCTGGGAGGACCGGTGCCGGTCCGCGCGAGTCCTCAAGTCGAGCGTGTCGAGGAGGGCGTCGCGGGCCCGCTCCATCCGCCCCCACGGCGCCGGGTCGTGCCATCCGACTGTATCGACCGCCATTGGCGCTGACTTGCGCGGGATGAATGTCCGCCAAGGGTGATGGGGTGGAAAGCGGTCATTCGATGCCGTTACCTTCCCCAAGATACGCCCTCCTTGACTCATAAATCTACATATGTTTTGAAAAGCGAATGGCACGCGATCGGCGACCTTCAAAGCAGATGCTCAAGCTGTTGGAGGTAATGTGGGCGAGCGCCCCGCGATGGCGCCACGGCTACGATCTGATGAAGGAAGCCGGACTGCTGTCCGGCACGCTGTACCCGCTCCTGATGCGTATGTCCGAGCAAGGGCTGGTCGAAGCCGAGTGGCTCCCGCCGGCTCAGCCCGGACGGCCGGCACGGCACGCCTACCGGCTGACGGCGAAAGGGCTTGCCCTGGCGCCCGCGTCCGCGGCCCAGCGACCCGCGGGGCAAAGGATGCTTCCGGTATGAGCGTGAAACTGTCCCGCGCGCTTGTCGCTCTGGCCGGACGATCGCTCGGCCCGAGCCGCCGCGTCTGGTCGGAGGCGATGGAGGCCGAGCTCTACACCGCGATCGAGGATGACAGGCCGCTTGTCTTCGCAGCCGGTTGCCTCCTCGCCGCCTGGCGCGAACTGCCCGCCTTCCCGGAAGGCCGTCTCACCTTGGCAAGGCACGCGCTCGCGATCGGCCTCGTCGTACCCCTCGCCGGCCTGTCGATCTCGGCTGCGTTGCTCGGCTATCCGTATCTGGCCTTCGGGCATGTCGGAATTTCGGGCTTCATCGCCGGGCGCAGCGACCAG
>Ga0213876_10000616_pt1 | contig 26212 bp, 22 predicted proteins | sample BarmaccomBMRX_R9_FD_160113 | JGI IMG/M metagenome (GOLD analysis project Ga0213876, IMG submission 160113) | Root-associated microbial communities from Barbacenia macrantha in rupestrian grasslands, the National Park of Serra do Cipo, Brazil - RX_R9 | ecosystem: Host-associated > Plants > Roots... | reverse complement strand
TAGGTCCGCGTGAAATCCTCGCTCGAGCTGCCCACGAAGGGCCGCGCGATGATCCGGCCGATCTTGAAGGGGTCGAGCAGGCGCCGCGCGACTTGGCAAAGTGCGTACAGCCTGTCGAGTCCGAAGACCTCCTCATGGGCGGCGATCTGGAAGACGCTGTCCGCCGACGTATAGCAGATCGGCATGCCGGTCTGCATGTGCAGTGAACCGAGCCGCGCGATGATCTCGGTTCCCGAGGCATGACAGTTGCCGAGGACGCCGGGCAGGCCGCCATGTTCGCAGAGCGCGTCGGTCAGCTCGCGTGGGAAGCACGGCACCGTCTTCGGGAAATAGCCCCAGTCGAACGGCACCGGCACGCCGGCGATCTCCCAATGGCCGGAGGGTGTATCCTTGCCGCGGGATTGCTCGATGGCGCAGCCGAAATGGGAGACGGTGGACGCTCGGTATTTTAGCCCCGGTGGACGGCAGCCGCTCGCTAGGTGACAGGCCTCGCCAAGCCCGAGCTCGACGAGATGGGGGATGTGAAGCGGTCCCTGGCGATGCGCGTTATCCGCGTCACCAAGCGCGCACGCCTCCGCGATGTGGCCGACCGTGTTGGCGCCGTCGTCGCCATAAAGCGCGGCATCCGGCGCCGCGCCGATTCCGACGGAGTCCAGAACGAGGATCAGGGCGCGCATCGCAAAATCTCCGGGGGAGCCGGTACGATCGATCGGATCGGCGTCGTCCGGTCGCAATAGCGGCTGATCATGCGCGCGCAGAACTCGGCGAACTCGTTCGTTTCAAGGGGTGGGCTCGTGTGATGCGGCGCGATTCCGCGATGCTCGGGCGTGAAGCAGAACGTGACGGTGACGCAAAACTCCGACAGGGCGTCCATCTGCCGGTCGAACCAGTCGAGTGCGTGGGGACGAAAGCTGTCCGCCCAGGACAGGCCGGTTCTGACATGCCGCACGCCGAGCCGTCGCATCCAGCGTACGGCCTCGTCGAGCCGATGGTCCTCGAAGTGGAACCACTGGCACAGCCCCATCCTGTCCGAATGGTCTGCGAAGATTTCGAGCGCCGGTTTAGGCGTACCGTCCTCGCGAAGCAGCCCCATATGAAAATGCCTGTAATAGGATGAACCCTCGGCCTCGCGGTGCCGTGTCGTCGCCTCCCACGTCGAGGGCAGATCGTAGAGGCTGTACCAGTGAATGCGCGGCGCGCGGCCGGCCAGAAGCTCGGCGGTGCGACGCACCCCCCATGCCTGCACCTCGTCAGCGCCGAACGATGATACGCCGACCTCCGTCACCCAGACCGGAACCGCAACGAGTGCCTGAATTTCCGCCAGCTTTTGCGGCCACTCGTCGATCTGCCACAGATTCCAGTCGAGCGGAAAGCCGTGCACGGCGACCGCATCGACGTGATCGAGGACGCCCCGCTGCTTCATGTTCTCGATGAATTGCGGGTCGATCGGCGAGATGCCGCCGAGCACGCGCGGCAGCGTCGGATGAGCGGCGCGGATCGCCCGTCCCGCGGCGATCGTCATCGCCGCAAACTTCTCCCAGTCCGGGTCGAGCTGAAGGTCCCAGTGCGACTTGTTGTTCGGCTCGTTCCAGATCTTGGCGGCTTCAATCATCTGATCTCGCTCCGACGCGGGTAGACGGGCCCTTCGGCCTGCGGACGCGCGGTCGTTCGACAAAGATAGACCTCGTCCTCGGGATGGGCGCAGATCGCAAATCCGGCGCTGCGCAACATCGCTTCGACACAGGCGCGGTTCGGCGCCCACCAGTTGGTCGGGTCGTCGGCATATTTGTGCTCGATGAAATGCAGTTTTGGATAACCCGGGCGGTCGAACTGCGCCGTGGTCCAGAAATCGTAGTCGGTCTCCAGGCTGTCGACCCTGTCGTCGCCGCGCAGCATCGACTGGAACAGCAGGAGGTCGCGCGCAACATGCTCATGGATGAGATCGAGCGCGAGAAGCGGATGACGCAGGTGGTAGAGAACCCCCATGAAGATCACCAGATCGAATTTCTCGCCGAGCGTGCCGACGTCATAGGCCGACAATTTGCGGAACTCGATCTTCAGTCCGCTGACGTCGGCGGCGAACCGGGCCTGTGCCAGATATTCGTCGTCGGTGTCGAGACCGAGCACGCGATCGGCGCCGCGACGCTTCATTTCCATGGCGTAGAAGCCGGCATTGCAGCCGATGTCGAGTACGGACTTTCCGTCAAGTCTGTCCGGCACGACGTGCGAAAAGCGCCGCCACTTCACCGTCGGGTAATCGCCGAGGAAATGCACCGGCGCCGTGCTGACGCCGTTCAGATCAAGGTTGTGAAACCAGGGACCGAGCGCATCGACGCGCTGGCGGATTTCCTCCCTGGAGAGCTGGCCGGTCATGAGACAATTCCGGCCAAAGCCGCCGTCGCCGCGCCGTCGGCCCGCCGCGCCAGCGGCCTTGATTGGGGATTTTCGCCAGCTTGCGCGTTTCCCAGCAGGCTGATCGCCGTGCGATAGCCATGAATGGTTCCGACGTCGACATAGGACTCGCCGGCCTTGACGCCGATGCCGACGCCGCCGGCCTCGAGATAGGCGTTCACCAGCGTTCCGAAATATTCGTCCGCGCAATCCCTCAGCTGCCACAGCCGGCGCAGATCGCGAAAGGCCGCAGCCGACATGCGGAAGGCGCCCCAGATCCATTTCGATTCGGCGTTTGTGCGCTTGACCTGGATTTCACGGACCCTGTCGCCGTTCAGCACGACCGCGTCGAACAATTCGGGATGCTCGACCGGGAACAGCAGGAACGACAGGTCGGCCGCGGGCAAGGAGGCGAGCCCAGCCTTCGGAAACCACACCGTGTCGGGCAAGCCGACCAGCACGTCGTCGCGGTCGCCAACCACGGTCGCCGCGCGGAATACCGCATCGCATAGTCCGGCGGCCTGCGGCTGCACGACATAGGCGAGTTCGGCACGGTCGTAGCGATCGCCGAAATATTCGAGAATATCGGACTTCCCCGGCGAGATGATGAAGCAGATCTTGTCGGCACCGCCGAGGATCAGGCGCTCGAGCAGGTATTCCGAAACGGCGCAGGGACGCTCCACGCCTGCGTCGCTGCGGCTGCCGACCGGCAACAGCTCTTTCGAGAACGCCAGCGGCTGAATGCGGCTGCCGCGCCCGGCGGCTGGTACGATGCCCCACATCTTTAGGCCTCCTCTGCGGCGAGGCGGGGTTCGGCCCGCACCGCGTGCTCCAGCAGATCGACGAGCTCGCTTGCACGCCTGGCGGAACTGTGCTGCGCGAGCGTTCGCTCGCGCGCGCGTCCGGCGATCCGGCTTAGCACGTCATCGCTCATATCCATCGCGGCGAGCGTATCCGCTGCCTCATGCGCGAGGATGATCTCTTCGCCAGGCGTAAAAAACGTGTCGAGGCCGTCCCAGCTGTCACTGAGCAGCGGCGTGCCGCATGCGGCTGCCTCGAACAGCCGACCCGAGGGACACCAGCCCATTCTGGCCATCTCGCTGCGGGTCACGTTCAGTGTCAGGTGGGACGAGCTGAAGAATGCGGCGTGCTCCGAGGGCGGCAGATGCTGGACGAAAAAGATGTTCGGCGACCAGGGAAAATCTTGCGGATATTGCGCGCCACCGATCAGGAAGCGGAGGTCTCGTCGCGTCCGGGCGGGCTCGACGAACAGACGTTGCAGGAGCTGCTGACGGTCTTCCGAATAGGTCCCGAGATATGACAGATCGGCGCGGTAATGCGGCTGCGGGGCCGTTGGCCGGTGGATGTCGGGATCGACATGTCCGTAGAGTGGCTGGACCTGCCGCGCCCCGGCCAGACGGCAAAACTCGTCGGCAACGAGCCGGCCTCCGGTAAAGCTCAGCACCAGATCGAAGTTGCCAAGGCCATTTGGCGGGATGTACGGAACGGCCTCGTTGTTTCTGAGCCTTGCGAGCGTGACGGGCGTGTCGAGATCGTAGAACACACGGATGGCGCCGCCCTTGTCCAGCATGAGCTCGGTCGCCTCCCGCGCGTCGGGGCAATAGGACGTCACGATGGCCGCGTCGGCATCGTGCAGATCGCTGCGTGCCCGCGGCCGGACCTCGTCCCAGGTCGAGAACAATTCGAGCCGCCCGCCGGGCAGCTCGAACAGATCGCGCGTCGCCGCATAATAAGGAACGTCATGTTCGTAGAAGGTCACTCGATGGCCGAGCCGGACGAGGTGCTTGCACAGGCCGCGCCACAGCGTGGCGTGACCGTTTCCCCACGACGAAGAGATGGCAAGTCCGAAAACGACGATCTTCACGCCGGCACCCTTTGATTGATCTGCGACACGCGAATGCCGGCGCGATCGACGAACAGGGTACTGATGCTCGCCGGGTCCACGCCGATCGCCATGAAGTCGTCGAGAGCCATGCCGCGATAATGCAGCAGCGCGGCGCGGATGGGCTCGGCGTGGCTGACGATCACGATCGTCGCGTCGGTCGGCTCCTCGCGCAGTCTCTCCAGGTGGCCGACGATCCTTTGCTGCAGCTCCCGCATGCTCTCGCCGTTCGGCGCCCGGCTCGCGCCACGGTGGCTGTTCCAGCGTAGCCAGGCGGCATCGTTCGCCAGTTCGCTGAAGGAACGCGCGGTCCACTCGCCGAGATCGATCTCGTCCACCGCAGCGACGATCTCGACCGACACGCCGAAGTGCGCTGCCAAGATGCCGGCAGATTGCCGAGCCCGCCGTTGCGGGCTCGACTGGATCAGCGATGGCTGCGGCCAGATGAGCTGCGCGCAACCCGACATTTGCCGGCAGCCAAGCGCGTCGAGACCGACGCCGGCCATTCGGCCGCACAATGTACGGTCCAGCAGCGCATGATGGCCGTGGCGCACGAGATGGATCGTCTTCACCATGGTGGCGCTCACGCCTTCTCGTCGATGAAGGCGCGCGTGCGCAGGCGCGCCTGCTCGTCGGTGAACTGCTGCGGCGGCGACTTCATGAAATAGCTCGACGGCGCGGTCAGCGCTCCTGCGAGGTGGCGATCCATGGCAAGTTTCGCGCAACGCACAGCGTCGATCACGACACCGGCGGAATTGGGCGAATCCCAGACCTCGAGTTTGAGCTCGGCGCTCAGCGGCACGCCGCCAAAAGCCGTTCCTTCCAGGCGGATATAGGCGAGCTTGCGGTCGGTCAGCCATGGTACGTGGTCGCTCGGCCCGACATGGATGTTGCCCGCTTCCATTGGGACATCGAACTGGCTGGTGACCGCCTGCGTCTTGGAGATCTTCTTCGAGGTCAGCCGTTCGCGCTCGAGCATGTTCTTGAAATCGGTGTTGCCGCCGAAATTCAGCTGGTAGGTCCGGTCGAGGCGCACGCCGCGCTCGCGGAACAGGTTCGCGAGCATGCGATGCAAAATGGTGGCGCCGACCTGGCTCTTGACGTCGTCGCCGATGACGGGGAGGCCGGCCCGCTCGAACCGCTGCTGCCAAGTAGGATTGGAGGCAATGAACACCGGGATGCAGTTCACGAAGCCACAGCCTGCCTCGATCGCCCGGCTGGCGTACCACTCGGTCGCCTTCTGCGAGCCGACCGGAAGATAATTGACGACGACGTCGGTGCGCGACTTCGTCAGCACCTCGGCGACATCGGCCTCCGCTTCTTCGGCGACGGGAACGTCGTCCTCGAGATAGCGGCCGATGCCGTCGAGCACCGGTCCGCGCTGTACGGTCACGCCGGTCTGCGCCACGGAGCAGAAACGATGCGTGTTGTTGGGTCTGGCCCAGATCGCATCGGCGACATCGCGTCCGACCTTGGTCGCGCTGACGTCGAATGCCGACGATATCTCGATGTCGCTGATGTGATAGCCGCCGAGGTCCGCGTTCATCAGTCCCGGAACGGGTTCGTTCGAATTGGCATCCCGATAATAGGCCAGTCCCTGGACGAGTGAACTCGCGCAATTGCCGACCCCCACGATGCCCACGCGGACACTGCGCCGGGGTTCAAGAGTTGAATGCATCGAGGGAGTCCTCCGCTGGGCCGATGGCGTTCGCGCGATGTAAGTACGTTTGCGAACGTACAATGGATGCGTTCGTTCCTGCGCTTCGGCGCGTCGCGCCAAGCGCCGAGGGATTTGCGGCTACAAAATGCGAAAAGATTAACCTGGTATAGGTTTTCCGCCGGCCGGTCCGGAACGAAAGGCAACTTAGAAGAACAAGAAGAAGATGATGATGCTTCCTTGATGACGAGGTGGGTCGATTCTTCCGGCGCGCGCAAGCGCTCAACAGAAACGAAAGTGCGGCAGTGGCGTTTCATTCCGGACAAGCCGAATCAAAGGCATGTCAGCATTGGAGCCGACGATGAGTGACAGCGAAACCACGACCAATCACGACACGATACGGACTTGGGCCGAACGACGCGGCGGCCGGCCCGCGACTGTCCGGGCGACCGAGGAGGACGGTCACGCGGGTATTTTGCGGATCGATTTCGATCCGAAAGAAGAGGCGCTGGACGAGATCGAATGGAACGAATTTTTCCGCAAGTTCGATGAGGCTGATCTCGCGTTCCTGTATCAGGATCGCACCAAAGACGGAAAGCTCAGTCGCTTTCACAAATTCGTCCGCCGGTCAGCCGAATAGCCGTGCAACGGATCGCAGGATCTATCACCGACGTCGCAGCGGCGGTCGATGCGAGCGCCTGGGTGCGCGCGATGCGCGCCGGCGACTTCGCGGCCGCCTGGGCGATCGGCGACAGGAACCTGGCAGAGCTTGCGGGCTCAGCCGATGGCCACCGCGACAAGCATGCGGGTCCGCGTCACCTGCAAAGGATCTGGCGGGGGGAAGAGTTGCGCGACCGGCGCGTTCTGGTGCGCTGCTATCACGGCCTCGGCGATACCATCCAGTTCGCCCGTTTCATTCCAGGCCTGCGCCGCATCGCGCGCGAGGTGATCGTCTGGTGCCAAGCGGACCTGCTGCCGCTCGTCGAGCGGGTGGATGGGGTTGACCGCGTGATACCGCTGCACGAAGGCACCCCGGATGTCGCATTCGATGTCGACATCGAGATCATGGAAATTCCCCACGCGATCCGCGCGCAGCGCACCCAGTTCGAGATGCGCGCGCCCTATCTGAGGCTCGGCTCACATGGTCTACCGCGGAGTGGCGGTGGCGACGCCGCCTTGTCGGTCGGCCTGGTGTGGGACGTCGGGGATTGGGACGAGCGGCGGCGGGTTCCAGCCTTGCTGCTCCGCCGGTTCTGCATGGATGGGGTGAAACTCTATGCGCTTCAGGCAGGACCGGCGCGTGAGGCGGCGACCGAAATTGGTGCAATCGACGCCGGCGCCCCCGACATCGAAACGTTGGCCGGGCGCCTCGCCCGTCTGGATCTCGTGATCTCAGTGGACACCATGGTTGCGCATCTGTCCGCGGCTCTCGGGCGCGAGACCTGGATCATGCTGCATTCGCAATGCGACTGGCGCTGGCCGGCGTCCGGCAGCCGAACCTATTGGTATCCGAGCGCGCGCCTGTTTCACCAGCGCAGGGCAGGCGAGTGGTCCGATGTGATCACTGATGTTCGATCCGCTCTCGAGGCGCGGGTCCAAGCGGATCGCAGCAAGGTCGGCGCGCATCACGACGCGTCACCGCAGGTCATTGCGACGCCAGGAGGTGACAATCCGCCGTCGCGAGTGTCTCCGCCGCCTGATGCTGGTCGGGCGAATGCGGATCGCGCAGACCGAGGTAGTCTGGCCGGAAGCCGGCAAGACGGACCAGTGCCGGCCAGTCGAGAATCGTAATCGTTCTCGACTGCCACTGCAGCAGGCGTCTGCGGCGTAATTCCTGGATGATCCGGTTGGCATGCACGGCCGAGATGCCGCAGGCCGCCGCAAGGTCCGACTGCGTAAATGGCGATGCAAACCAGTCATCGCGGGCCAGCCCCACAGCGCGCAGGCGATAGCCGATTTCGCAGATCAGGTGCGCTACGCGCGTCAGCGAATCACGGCTTCCCAGGTTGACGATCCAGTTTCGCAACAACGAGGCGTCCGCCAGCATCGCCAGCGACAACGCGCGGCAAAGGCCCGGCGAGGCCCGCGAGACGTGCCGGAAGAAATCGTGAGACACGAATGCCACCACGACAGGTCCAAGCGCACTCAGATTGGCGTCCAGTCCGCTGCCCTCGATGCCATGGAGGTCGGGCGCATCGCCGGGGACGTGGATCGATGTAATCTGACCGTATCCAAGCTCGACGTCTCGCCAGCAAAGATAGCCCTGCAACAGGAGCGCGCATGAGGACGGCCGATCGCCCTTGCGGCGGATGTTCTCATGCGACGAATGATGACTGATGGTGCTCGGCATCCGGGCCAGCAGGTCGAGATCGTCGGGGGTGACGTCGGCGATACTCGCAAGTCGATCGGCAAATTTCGTGAATGCAAAACCGGTCTGCATGCTGTGTCATCGGGCCATGTTGTCCAGGGTCTCGTATCGCTGGTCAATCCGCGTCACTGAGGAACGTTCCTAGAGCGTTTTCGAGCGGTGTGGGCACCGGTTCGCGGGCAGAAACGCGTCACAACGGGAATCACGTGGCGGATGCGACATTCGCGGCCGCCGCGGGCGGAACGGCGATCGAGAGTAGGTGTCACTTTCAAGCGGCTTGCCGAGCGAAGCAGGCGGCGCACCGCTGATCGGCATCAGCGGATTCTGTGACGCGCTTGCACGGCAACGCGGCCGGTCCGCATGATTTCGTCCGCACGACCGGGTCCGTTTCATCAATCTGGCTTGCAGCTGTTGGTTCCAATCGGCGGGCTAGAGCGGAAGTCGAAGGCGGCGGCAGGAACTAATCGGCAGAGAAGGCACTTGGCAGAGCAGGCACTTGGAATCAGCACGCAGCCGGAATCTTGAAAAGCATGCCGGGCCGCGCCATCAAAGCTTCGGCTATCGAGTCGATTGACGCTGCCGTTTCGCGATCGGTGGACGCGATCGCGGTGGACGGCGGTCGCGACGATCGGTTTCTTGCCTGTGTGGCGGAAGAGGAGGCTGTCGCGTTTCGCTATAACGGGTTCAGCCATGCCGTCATGATGGCGACACCGGCCGATCTCGAAGATTTTGCGCTTGGATTTTCGCTGTCCGAGGGCGTGATCGGAGCACCATCTGACGTCAGTGGCATGTCGATCGAACGCGCCGAGAGTGGCATCGCCATCGATATCGTGCTTGCTGGCCGCTGCCTGCATGGCTATCTGTCGCGGCGACGGGTTCGACAGTCGCGCGGCTACGCCGGCTGCGGATTGTGCGGCGTGGAGGATTTCGAAAGCCTGCCGCGGCCGGTCGCACGAATCTGCCGGAGCGAGCCTCCCGCGCGCGAGGCGATCATTGCCGCGCTGGAGAGCCTGCGGAGCTGGCAGCCTCTGAGCAGGTCGACGCACTGTGCTCACGCGGCCGCCTGGGTGTCGCCCGACGGATCGATTCGGGCCGTCAGGGAAGATGTCGGCCGGCACAACGCGCTCGACAAGCTGATCGGCGCGGGACTGCGCGGCGATTTCCGTACGACGCAAGGTTTCGGTCTCGTCACCAGCCGCTGCTCCTTCGAGATGGTGCAAAAGGCGGTTGCCGCGGGCTTTGCCGCGCTCGTGTTTGCTTCGGCGCCGACGGCGCTTGCGGTTCGCACCGCCGAGGCGGCCGGATTGAGGCTCTATGCCTGTCTGAGAGAGCGGGGGCCGCTGTTGTTCGCCAACCCAGCCGAGATCAGCTCATGACCAGCAAACGCCAACTCAGCCCCGACCTCGAGGTCAAGAACTACGATCATCCGTCCGGCGGATGGGGATCCGTCGGCTCACTGGCGCGCAGCCTGACGCGCGAGCACGTGACCTTCCGCGGATCGCGCGTTCTGCTCCGTCAAAACAAGACCGGCGGCTTCATGTGCGTCAGCTGCGCCTGGGCCAAGCCGGCCGATCCGCGCGTGTTCGAGTTTTGCGAGAACGGCGCCAAGGCGACGACCTGGGAGATCACCCACAAGCGGGTCACGCCTGAATTCTTTGCCGCGCACACCGTGACCGAGCTGGAGGGATGGGATGATCACCACCTCGAGGCCGCCGGCCGCCTGACCCATCCAATGCGCTTTGATGCGAGGTCCGACAAATACATCCCGGTGTCCTGGGCCGATGCGTTCCGCGAGATCGGGCAGGAGCTGCGGGCGCTCGACCCCGACAGAGCGGTGCTCTATACGTCGGGCCGTGCCTCGCTCGAAACGGCGTTCATGTACGGCCTGTTTGCGCGCGCCTATGGCACCAACAATCTGCCGGACAGCTCCAACATGTGCCACGAGACCACCTCGGTGGCGCTGCCGGAAAGCATCGGCGTGCCGGTCGGCACCTGCACGTTGGACGATTTCGCGAAGACCGACTGCATCTTCTTCTTTGGCCAGAACGTCGGCACCTCCAGTCCGCGCATGCTGCACCAGTTGCAGGAGGCCGCAAAACGCGGCGTTCCGATCGTGACCTTCAACCCGCTGCGCGAGCGCGGGCTCGAAACGTTCACCAATCCGCAATCGCCGGTCGAGATGCTGGTGACGTCACCGACCCGCATCACCTCGCAATATCATCAGGTCAAGAGCGGGGGCGATACCGCCGCCATCATGGGGATCGCCAAAGCGCTGCTGGCGCTGGACGAAAAAGCGCCGGCTGCGGGAGGCGTGATCGATCGCGACTTCATCCGCGAGCATACCCACGGTTTCGACGAATTCGCAGCCGCCGCCAAGGCGGCCGACTGGGGCGAGATCGAGCGCCGCTCGGGCTTGACCCGCGGCGCGCTGGAAGCTGCGGCATTCGTCTATGCAAACGCCAAATCGGTGATGTTCATCTATGGCATGGGGCTCACCCAGCATCACAAGGGCGTCGAGACCGTGCAGACGATGGTCAATCTGGCGTTGATGCGCGGCAGTATCGGCCGGCCCGGTGCGGGCATTTGTCCGGTACGGGGCCATTCCAACGTGCAGGGACAGCGCACCGTCGGCATCACCGAGAAACCAAAACTGGTGCCGGCCGAGAAGATCAAGACGCTGTTCGGGATTGACGTGCCGCAGAACAAGGGCCTCAACACGGTCGAGGCCTGCGAGAAGATCATCGACGGCACGGTACGCGCAGTGGTGCTGCTCGGCGGCAATCTGGTGCGAGCCGTGCCTGACCATCGCCGGGTCGAGCCGGCCTGGCGCCAGCTGCGGCTGACGGTAAATATCCTCACCAAGCTCAATCGCAGCGCGCTGGTGCACGGTGAGGTCTCCTATATCCTGCCGTGCCTCGGGCGGATCGAGATCGACCGGCAAGCCAGCGGACCACAAGCCGTCGCGGTCGAGGACTCCACCGGCTGCATGCACGGCTCGCGGGGCCAGGTGCCGCCGGCAAGTCCAGACCTCCTCTCGGAAGCGAAGATCGTCGCCGAGCTCGCCAAGGCGACCGTGCCGGCGCGCTCGAATATTCCATGGGATGAATGGGTGGCGGATTACGGCAAGATCCGCGATGCGATCGCCGCCACATATCCCGACATCTTCCACGATTTCAACGCGCGGATGTGGACGCCGGGCGGCTTCCATCGTCCGCTTGCCGCACGCGAGCGCAAGTGGAACACCAAGACCGGCAAGGCCAATTTCATCACGCCGACGTCGCTGGCGACGGATATCGAGACGCGTCCGGAGGAACGTGAGATCCTCCAGCTCATCACACTGCGCAGCAACGGTCAGTTCAACACGACGGTCTACAGCTATGACGACCGCTTTCGCGGCATCTTCGGTTCACGGCAGGTCGTGATGATGCATCGCAACGATATCGACCGGCTCGGCCTGAAGGAAGGCATGACCGTCACCCTTGCGACCGCCGTCGACGACGGCGTCGAGCGCAGGGTGAGCGGCCTGCGCGTGGTCGCCTACGACATTCCCGAGGGCTGCGCTGCAGGTTATTATCCGGAATGCAATCCGTTGTTGCCGCTCTGGCATCACGAGGAGAAGGCCAAGACGCCGGCCGCGAAATCGATCCCGGTCAGGGTCGAGGCGCATGCGATGCCGGCCTAGCGCGCCAGTTCAGTTGACATTATCCGCCATCATGTTGCGGACGGCTTGCGCGACGGCTGCGAGGCCGGAGGCGCCGTGCATCAGCGCGATCTCGCCCTGCTGCTCGTGACGGATCGCGTGGGCCATCAGCTTCAGCCGCGGATCGCCGCGGCCGTGCCACGCCTGGTCTGCCATGTTGACCGCGCCGGCGTGATGGGCCGTCATCAACTGCACGAAGACGGCGTCGAACTGGTCGGAGGGAGATGACCTCGCCTGCTGCATCTGCCCCGGCGTGAGAAAGCCCGGCATGTCCGCGCGCTCTTCCGCCGTGCAGTCCGGCATCGCCGTGCCGAACCAGCCTTGCCACCAGCCGTCGAAAATCCTGTTCTCGCCGTGCTGACTTGCGACCATAAGGGCTGCCAGCGCCCGCAGATGGGAGTCTTGCGCGCGCACGATCGCGATCCCGGCAAGCTCGATCCCCTGCGCATGATGTGTCGTCATGTGGCGCATATAGGTCTGGTCCGCCTCGCGGTCCTCTCCCAGCCACGGCAGGCCGTGTCCGAGCGAGCTCGACAGGGCGACACCGCCGACGACCGCGATGACGACGAGCCCGCCTGCACCCCAGATCTTCGCAAATCTGACGTCCGCCGACTGCGGCGCCGTGCCCAGCGGCCAGCGGATCCAGGCGAACAGCGGATACATCGCGGCCGACGACATGTGCACGAGGAGGCCAATCCAGTAGGGCTGCTGCAGCGTGAATAGCGGCTGCCAGAACGGGAAGAGCGGCACCAGCACGAACCATTCGGAGGCGGATGACAGCACGGCCCAGGGCATCGCGAGCAGGAAGATGGTCCACGGCCGGAGATCGGCGGTCCAGCGCCCGAAGAGTCCGAAGAAGACCATGGCCCAGCTGAAATCAGCCCATTGGTGGAATGCGATGCCGACGGCGATGGCGCTCCACGAGGGTTCGGCACTGATCGCCCAGTCGCGTACCGGGATGGCGGCCACCGTCATCCAGTCGACCAGCGCGTCGCGGCCGAGACGCGCGGCCGCAAGCTGGCTGACGATGGTCGAGAACGTGCTGCTGACGAGCCCGAGCTCGGCCGCCGCCAGCCAGTTCGATTTCGGCCGCAGCATGTCTGGCCTCACTCCAGGAGCCGACGCAGCTGCAGCGCGTCGCGAGGTGCCGCGCTCTTCTGATCGTTGTCGAAGTAGACATAGACATCGCAGCCCTGCTTCCGCCAGGCCTTGATGCGGCTTGCCCACTGCCGAAGCGTCGTCGCGCCATAGTGGTCCTTGTAGCGCCCGCCGGGACCATGACCTCTGATATAGAGAAAATCTGCGGTTCGCTTCCAGGGCGCGGGGGCGTCGTGATGGTCTGAAAGGCACAGCGAGATGTTGTGATCGGAAAGCCGCCGCAACACGCGCGGGTCGTACCAGCTTGGATTGCGGAATTCGAAGCTGAAGCGGCGTTTCGCCGGCAGCAGCTCGAAAAAGGCGTCGAGACGATCGAGATCCGCGGCGAAATTCGGCGGCAGCTGAAACAGGATCGGCCCGGCCTTGCCGCCGAGCAACGCCAGTCGCTCCTCCAGCAGCGCGAGACTGTTGACGGATTTTTGCGACAGCCGCTTCCAATGCGTGATGAATTTGGATGCCTTCCAGGCAAAGACAAAGTCCTTGCCCGTGTCGCGCCGCCAGCTCTTCACGGCTTCGACGGTGGGCGTGCGATAGAACACGCCGTTGAGCTCGGTGGTCTGGAACTGGCTGGCGTAATAGCGAAGCTGATCCTTGAGCGTCACGCCCTTGGGATAGAACGGCCCGCGCCAGGAGTCGTAATGCCAACCCGACGTTCCGATCAGGACGCGCGCCATCGCCCGCTCACGGCTGCACCGTCACGGATGCGCATGCGAGCTGGCTCATACGATTATCCCTCCCTTGCGCGATGAGTTCATGGCGAACGCCCCGGTTCTCAGCTTGTTCCCTTATCTCACTAGGAACTTACCTTTGCGCAGAACGTTCGACTGGAATCGGGTATGATCCGCCGCCGCAGCTTTCTCGTCCCCACGGCTTGCGGGAGCGACCTCGCTCACACTGGCGTCGATCATTCGCGATCAGGCGCCGTGCGGATCGGGTCGGGAAGATGCGCGCGGAGCTTGCGGCGTGGACCAACTGACCGGCGGCTTGCCGGTCCGCTCAGTCGACACCCAGCGTCAACTTCTTTGCGTTCAAGAAATAGATCGGACTGCCTCGCAGGGCGAAACTCGCGACGTCAGATTTCCGCAACTGCAGCGTGTGCACAGCCGCGGGCCCCGGTCCGGACCGATCCTTCAGGAGACGCCGAACCAGCATCGCCGTCGCGGACGAGCGGTTCGCACTCGCTGCCAGGCAGAGTATGAGCTTACCGACTTGCCGCAAAAAGGAGCGCTTGCAATAGTCTTGGTCTGATGGCGTCATTTATCGTAGATAGAAATTTTGGCCGGGGGTCTTTCATTGCTGATTTTATTGCTTCTCAGCGTCATCGTGGGTTTGTGCTTGACGGGCTACAATGTGTTCGCTGTCCTGATCGCCATCGCGGTCGTCGTCGCTGGCTCGCTCATTTACGACATCGTCAATGACGCGCCGCTCACACACTCCGTCCTGGCCGGCGCCATCGGGGCCGTCTTCGTGCCGGCCGGCTATCTTGTCGGGCAATTGCTGCGGCCGTCACGTCGCGATCGTGGGTCAGGCGGGCTCTAATAGGCATTCTCATAGGTCTTCTTCGAGAACACCGTCATCAGAAGGATCTTGAGGTCGAACGCAAACGACCAGTTGTCGATGTAATAGAGATCGTGTTCGACACGCGCCCGCATCTTCTCGAACGTATCGGTCTCGCCTCGCAGGCCGTTGACCTGCGCCCATCCGGTAATGCCGGGCTTGACATTATGCCGCCGCGACATCCGCGCGATCTGGCCATCATACATCGCGTTGTGCGAGACGGCGTGCGGGCGAGGTCCGATGATCGACATCTCGCCTTTGATGACATTCAGAAGCTGCGGGAGTTCGTCGATGTTGGTCCGCCGCAATATCCTTCCGATTCGCGTCACCCGCGGATCATGGCGCGTCGCCTGGCGAAACTCCTTCTCTTGAGCTGCGGCCATGGTCCGGAATTTCAGCACATTGATCGGCCGGTTGTTGTAGCCGTGGCGGATCTGTCTAAACAGCACCGGTCCCGGCGAGTCCAGCTTGATCAGGGCTGCGACGATCAGCATGAACGGCAGGCTGAGCACGCCGGCGAAGCTCGCAACCACCAGGTCGAAACTTCGCTTCAATAGGCGATCGACGGCCCAGTCGGGGCCCGACGCAATCTCGAAGACGCGGGCGCGGCCGTAATATCCGATCCGGCTGCAGTTCATCAGATCCAGCATGCCGATCGGCAGCAGCTGAACCTTCACCGGCATTTCCGAGAGCGTATCCACCGCGCGGGCGACCGCGTCCATACCATCGGCGCCGAACAGCAGCAGCACCGACTCGCATTGCAGGGCACGGCTTTCGTTCGGGATGTTTTTCAGCTGCGCATCCGGGCTTTCCTGATCCAGATAGTAGATCCGGCGGATCTCCTCCTGCCGAGACGACAATCGTTCAAGCAGGCGCATCGGCTTCTCCACGCCTGGAAACACCAGGACGAGTTGGCCGGGCGCGGCCCAATAGCCGCGCATGCGCGCCAACTCCACGGCATGCCACGACAAAATCCGAACAACGATCTGCACCGGCAGGCCAAGCGCAAACTGCGCCAGGAAGGTTCCTCTCGAATAGCTGGTGACGGTTCCCGTGATGAACATCACGGCGAGCAGAAAAATGAAGGCGAGCGCGAAGGCAAGCGCCCCGCGATGCAGGAACGCGCGCCGGTTCCATTCAGCACCGAGAAAATCGTATTGTCCGTCAGCGAGGCAGATGGCGCCGTACAGCAGCGCAAGGCCCGTGCATATCCAGCCATACGGCAGCCCTTTCGGCAGTCCTCCCCACACGATGAGGTGATAGGCGAGGAAAGCGACATAGGTCGAGGTGGCGACCGCCGCCATTTCGGTGCCGGCGATCACCATGGCAAGAGCCGGACGATCCTCGCGCCTGCAACCGATCTCGTCCGCATGCGCTGTGGTACCGGGTAGCGTTGTTTCAAGCATTCGTTGATCTCCGGCGGGACTTACGGTCGTCCCCTGATGTTCGTTCCAAAGAAGGTCGACAGTCCTTCAACCGCGCGCGCCGGACCACCAGAGCGCGACGACACTTGAGAGAAAGCGTGGATTGCCGAGCAGATAGCGCGCGGCGAGCCGGCGCGGCTCCACGCAGAGTCGATAAAGCCATTCGAGACGCGCCGAGCGGATCCACGACGGTGCGCGCGGCACTTTGCCGGCCATGAAATCGAACAGGGCGCCGACGGCGATGCCCAGCGTGCATCCTGTGGTGTCAAAATGTCGGGCCAGCCACAGCTCCTGTCTCGGATTCCCGAGCCCGACCAGCAGCAGGTCTGCCTTGGCGGACTGAATCGTCTGGCTCACCGCCGGTGCATCGAGGTCGCCGAAGCCATGCTGGACACCGACGACCTGATGTTGCGGGAACTGCACCTGCAAGGCGCAAGCTGCGCGTTCGGCAACGCCGGGCCGCGCGCCGAGAAGAAAGATTCGCAGGCCGTGCTGCAGTTCCGACAGGAGATAGGGAACGAAATCCGTTCCATTCAGATTCTCCGGAAATTTTGCGCCGTAAAGAACCCGGCTCGCAAGGTCCGTCCCGACTCCATCATTGAGGACATGAAAGCGCCGGAGCGCGTCGCGCACGTGCCGATCGGCGCGCGCGATATTCAGGAGATTGGCATTGCCGAATGCCACCATTTGCGGTGATTTCAGAGCGAGCCGCTTTTGCAGATGGCGTGCAGCTCCCTTTCGGCTCGTCAGCCGAATCGGCACGTCCAGGATGGTGCGCGCCGGTTCGCCCAGCACCGATCGGTACAGCGACAGATAGCGTGCCGAAACGGCGTCCCAATCGTAGGCTCGGGACGCTTCAATACAGCTCTCGCGCACTTTCCGGTAGGAGCCGCCGATCTCCTCCCATGCATCGACGAAGGCCCGTGCCGCCGCGACGGGGTCGTCAAAGCGGAGGAGTTTTCCGATGCGCCTCGCGCCGACCAGCGAGCGAAAGGCGTCGATGTCCGACAGGACCGGATACAGACCGGCCGAAAGGCCCTCGACGACCGCGAGACCAAAGCCTTCATATTCGGATGCGCTGACGAAGACGCTCGACCGGCCCATGACGTCGCGGATTTCGGCGTCGGTCGGCGAATCCAACACCGCGATCGCGTTCTGTTGTCCGCTGGCCGCGATCATGTGCCTGATATCGTCTGCGTTCTGGTCCCACGCGCGACCTGCGATGGTCAGTGACCATTCGGGGTCCAGCTGCCGGACCTGCTTCAGGAAGGCGATCAGGCGGTCCAGCCTTTTGTTGCTCGACAGCCTTCCGACGCAGATCATGCCTTTGACGGGTGAAAGGCTGGCCGCATCTGCGAGCTTGTCCGTGTTCACGCCGTTTTCAATGCAGTGAAGACCAGTCGAACGAATGCGTGCGAAGCGACGGAAATCGGACCCGGAAACGGCGACGGTTCCCGCATAGGCGTGCATCGACACCGACGTCAGGGTGCGAAACCAGATCGACTTGAGCCACGATGCATAGCGCGTATGAAAGAAGCCGCCGTGAGTCGATACGATCAGGCTGCGGCCGTGCAGGAACTTGGTCAGCGCGAGAAAGTCGAAGAAGAAATCGATGCCATGGACATGAACAATGTCGGCCTTGGCGATGTAGCGCAGGACCCTCGGTGCGACGGGATAGCGTCGCGAGCCGAAATAGGGAATCCTGACGATCTCGACGCCGTCGATCGTCTGGTACGACGGCAATCGCGTGCTGCTCGAATCTGCTTTCGCCATGAACAAGCGGTCGAGTGTGACCACTCGCACCGCGAATCCGCAGCCGACCTGGCGCGCGGAAAGCTCGCGCACGACATCCTCGAGGCCGCCGATCGAGGGTGTGAACTGTCGGACGACGTGTACGATCAACATGAACCGCTCCGGGAACATTCTTGCTAGCAACGCCAGCCACCGCTCGAGGCCGCATGGACCCGAGCCGTGCGACCTCAGGCGCGCACTGCATCAATTAAGATCGCTCGCGCCAGTTCCTGAATTATCCGTGTCAGGACCTTCAACGCCTGTCGCGCGTTCTCACGTGGGTTTGCTACATTAGCGCAAGTTAATGCACTCGCATCGCCGCTAGAGCTCCATCGGATGCAGGTGCCTCGCAAGCGCGCTGAATGATGCGAAATGAGGCAGCGTGGCTGGGATCAGCGAAGCAAGAGTCGTACGGGCTGGCGGAACCGATGCCGCGCGTCGAAGCGGAACGGTGCTCATGACCGCATTGTTCTGCTCGGCATTTCAGTTCTTCCATTCGTTCGGAAAGGCGTTCGAGACACAGCCGCTTGCACCCTATCTGCTGCTCGAGGTGACGCTCGCGGTGCTGCTGTTGTTTGCATCGATCACGATCGCGTTGCAGGTCGCATCCGGCCGGGTGCGTCCGCTCGATCTGTTCTTCTTTCTGTTCCCGCTGGTCTGGCTGACTCTCAGTGCTGGCTTTGCGTGGCTCATGTTCGATCAGCCGCCGATCTTCGGGATCGGCGAGGATCGCCGGATTCTGACGTTTCTGTATTGGTTCGCCTTCGATGCGGTCCGCCGCCGGTTTGGCCTAACCGTGACCGACATCCTGCGCGCGCTGGTGCTTTGCGCCTGCATCTATCTGATTGTGGCGATCGGCCTGCAGATCATTGTTCCGGACCGACTCAGCGGCAGAGCGATCCCTGACCTCGATACGAGGCGGCTCAGAATGTCGGCGCCGGGCGATTGCTTTGCGATCACGTTCCTGTCCGGGCTGGTCGGAAGCCTTGTTTCCAGGCATCGGGCCATCAATCTTCTTGCGCTGACCGTCGGGCTGGTCGGGCTGCTGCAGGTTGCCCAGACCCGGCAATTGACGCTGGCGGCGCTCGCCGCCGCCGTGATCATCATCTGGTTATGGCGTCCGCATTGGGCGCTGGCGCTTGCCGCCGCCGGGACGGCGGCCTTCCTGGTGACGATATCGCTGCGCGGCCCGGTGGTGTTCGAGCAGCTGGTCGAAGCCGTGGTGCCCAACATGCAGGAATTCTTCGGGGCCAATCTTGCGGAAAACGCACGCATCAACACCCTCGGTATCGTCGTTGGTCTGCTGGAGGACAATCACTTCCTGGGCCTTGGCGCGGTTTCGCTGTTGCATGATGGGGGACTGGCGCGAATCTATGGGCGCGATTTCTTCGTCAATGATGTCGGCTTCCTCGGAGAGGTGTTTCGGGTCGGCCTGTTCTATTGCGGATTTCTCGCCGTCTATGCCGCCATCGCGTTGAAACTCTGGCAGCGAGTCGGGTGCGCTCAGCACCGTGCATTGATTGCGGGGCTTTATCTGTTCTATTTCCTGCAGGCGCCGACCGACGGCTTTTTCTATCGATTGGGTTTTGTGCACGCGTTCCTGTTCCTGCTCATGGCCGCTGCCGCTGCACGGTCTCGTCAAACGTCAGCTGAGTGGCGCCAGGCGCCGTCGCAACCAACCGTATCCGCGCGTGCCCTTTGACGATGCTGCAATGTCGGCCATGATTGTGGCGGCCTCCTTGAGGCACTCCCGGCCGGTGGCGGTGAACAACAGGCTTGTTCCGGTGATTGCGTAGGATACGGCCACCGACAGCGCAATCGGCAGCGCAGGTGGACCGGGAACGTGATCCCCGATCCAGGACACCGCCGCAAAGGCAGAGACTGCGGACAACAGGAACGGAAACACGGTCCGGCCGACATCGACCGCCGTGATCGGGCCGCTGCGAGTGGCGCGCCAGACCGCGAGAGGGGATCGAATGACCTCGCTGATCGCATAGGCCGCCGCGACGCCGTGGGCGCCGAAAGGCAGGCCGGCCACAAAGGCCGTACACGCAAGTACGAGGCCCAATCCGTTCAGAACAGAGAGCTCGGCCGCGCGTCCCTGGCTGATCAGAAGCGAGGCCAGCGAGCTCGTGATCAGTTGCAGGGCTCCGGCCAGCGCCAGCCATGCAAGCATCGGAGCCGCCGCGATCCACTCCTGCCCCAGCAGCACCAGGCAGACCGGCCTCGGAACCGCCATGATCGTCACCATCGCCGGCATGATCGCCAGCAGCGGAGCCTGCAATGCCAGGCGATAGACTTTGCGGTAGCGCTGCGGGTCATCGCGCATTCTCACCAGCGCGGGCAGCACCAGGCGGTCCAGCGGCGCGCAGACGAAGATGAGCGGAAGCAGCACGATGCGGTAGGAGCGGTCGTACAGTCCGAGTTCAAATCCGCCCCGGAAGCGTCCGATCAGGACATTGTCAACGCTCCGGAGCAGGAAGTCGAACAGGCTGGCAAGCGTAACGCTTCGCCCGACCCGAAGCATATCGCCGAGGCCCTGCAGGCTGCGTGGCCGGCCGGGCCGCCAGCCGCTCGCGCACCAGCTCGCCGCGACGATGGCGAAGGCCGTCGTGCAGTTCACCACCCAGAGTGCCCAGTAGGAATCCGTCGCCAGGGCGACGGCTCCGCCCAAAACATAGCCCAGTGCCAACGAGCCGGCATCGATCGCGGCCAAGGTGCCGAAGCGGAGAGCCCGATTGAGCAGCGCCATCTGCGGCAGCGACAGCGAGCCCGCCAGCACAATCACGCTCGATGCAGCAACGAGGGCGACCAGTCGCGGTTCGCCGTAGAAGCGGGCAATCAGGGGCGCGACGGCGACCAGAAGCGCGGCAAGCGCACCGCCCCAGCCGATGCTGATCCAGAACAGGCCTGTCAGTTCCGCATCGCTGATCGATTGACGCTGCAGCACCGCACTGGTCAGGCCGGCATCGCGGATGATCGCGGCGAGCGCCAGCAAAGGCGAAACCATCGCAAACACGCCGAACTCGCTCGGCCCGAGCAGCCGCGACAGCGCCATGATCGCCGCGACATGAACGGCGAGCTTGATCGCCTGTCCAGCTGCGGTGAATGCCATGCCGCTGGTCGCGACATTGCGGAACCGGCCTGGCTGCTCGCCGTCCATCGCCGTTGTCGAGCGCACGCTGCGTCACTGGCCCGGCACGGCGATGCGCTTGAGCAGAAAGTCCAGATCGTTGGTGAGCCAGAGCGAGGCGCCGGGACTGTCGGGCACCATGAGCCGGCCGGTCTTCTCGAGCCAATAGACCGGAAGGACCGGCTTCCAGTCGGGTGAAAAGATCAGCAGAGCCGCCAGCAGATATTGCTCGCCATAAAGGCGGCTATTGTAGAAGCGGCGATACTCATAAGGCAGATTGACGTCGTGGATGTGCACCAGCACGCCGCGTGGCAGCCGGGGCAGGATCTCCAGGAACACGAATTGCGTGTCGGAGCCCTGAACGACAAGATGGCTGCCATCGAAGAACAGAACGTCGCCCGGCTGCAGGGCGCCAAACACATCGGGGCTCGCATGTTGAACCGGCGTGTAGTGAACCTCGTCCGCGACTGACGAGATTTCCGTCCGCGGCGCCGGATCGATGCAGACGAGCCGGGTGTCGAGCCCATGATGTTCGATGGAATGGCGGAAGAATTTCGTCGAGTTCCCGCTTCCGATCTCGACGATCCGGGAAGGGCGCAGGAGCCCGGTCAACGCCCACAGCGCGCTGGCGTCATTGCCTTGAAAATAGCTGTTGTTCCAGAACGGCTGTCGCTCGTCTGTCGCACCGCGTGCGATCGTCTCCCGCGCGAGGTCCATGGCATGGGACATCCGGCGCAACAGCGTATCGTACACGGTCTCTTGCGCACGAATTCGCGCCAGCACCTCGCCATAGGCGAACTCCGGATCAGTCGCCGACAGCACCGCGCGGTGATCTAGCGGAACGACAGCATAGCTGCCGAGCGCCGCGCCGCCGTGACCGAGCGTTCGTAGGCCGAACCGCCAGATCCTGCGGAGATTGGTCGCGAGCGACTCGTTGTGGCGAATGGGAGCGACGTCTTGGAACATTTGTCCATCCTTCAGACTTGGAACGGCGATCAAGACCGGCAAGCCTCGCTAAATTAGTGACCAATAATACGGCTGAACGCGCCTTCGAGCTCCAGCGCAACAGGAACCCGATGCAAAGAAGTCGGTATTCGCGCGCTCACGTCCGACAAACGCACGACGAACTCGTAAGTTCAGTGCGAAGCAAAACTCGCAAGTCGCCGGTCGATGTATCGAATGAAGGGACGGCTTCGTGAAGGTGCTGACAACCAGCGCGGATCAAGATCTTGCGCAGCCCCGGATTGCCTTGTGCCTGCTCGGACCGTGCTCGGACCGGTCGCGTTTCCGTGACACGGCGGAAGCCGTTCTCCGCCAGGACTATGCCGGCGGCATCGTGCTGCTCGTTCCGGACGGCGCAACGCTCGAAACAGAATGGATGCATATCGGCACCGACGTCGGGCGAACGCTCGTCGTCGCGCCGCGCGCCGATACGACGCTTGCGCTGGACTGCAACGCGGCGCTGGTCATGGCTTTGGCATTGGACCCGCCGGTCGAGTTCCTGGCACTGCTCCGTTGCGGCGAGAGGCCGTCGAAGGGATGGCTGTCCTCGCTTTGGCGAGCCCAGGAGGAATTTGACGCCGATCTCGTCGCCGGGCCCGTCAAGGCGGTGTTCGACGATCGTCCGCCGGACTGGATGATTGCAGGCGGTTTCCTCGACAGGTTGGGACTTCGGCGCGGGCTCATGCCGCGGCTGCCTGCGGTCGACAATTCATTGATCCGCGCTGCGGCCGTACGCTCCCTGCTGCCGCTTGTCGCTGCAAATCCCGCGGCGAATGACAGCGAATGGATCGACCTCGCATTTCGGGCACAGCGGCTCGGGCTCATCGCAGCTTGGGCCAATGACGCCATGGTTTTTGATCCGATCCCGAGATCGCGGATGACCGAACAATGGGTGATCGATAGGGCGTATTCGAAAGCCTACGCCGCCGCGCGCGCGCAGCACGGCGGCCGGGCGGGTCGGACCGGCGAAAAGCTGCGCCGTGTCCGCGCATTCACACTCCTGCTGGCCGGTCTCGTCTCCTGCGGTCTGTTCCGACTTGACCGGTTTCGTCTCGTGCAGGCGCGCCTGATGCTCGCGCACGCGAGGGGGACGCTGGACGGGTGCGCCGCGCAGGAGCATTGCCGGAGCAAGGCCGCATGAGCAAGGCATCTGTCTTGCACCGACGCGACGTTGCACGCGGACTTGCCCTGTCGATCGCCGCGGCGCTCGAACCTCGACTTGGCCTTGCCGCCGCGCGGCCGTCAGCCTCATGCGATGCGCTGCCCGCCGAACCCTGGACGGAATTCGGGATTAACATCGTCGGACCGGCATTGTCGCCAAGCCGCCGGGGGCAGTACGCCAAGGATTATATCTATCCGCAGGAAAGCCAGCTGGCGTATTACCGCGCGAGGGGCTTCAGGGTCGCACGGGTGACGTTTCTCTGGGAGCGCCTGCAGCCGCGCCTGTCGTCGGATCTGGATGCAGGAGAACTGGGGCGTCTGCAGACCCTTGTCGAAGCTGCGCGCAGACAGAAGATGGTCCTCGTCACGGGGCCGCACAACTATGCCCGCTACGCAGTGACGGATGGAGAACCGCAGCTGATCGGCAGCCGCAGCGTACCGACCGCCGCATTCGGCGACCTGTGGCGCCGCCTTTCCACCGCCTTCCGTCCGGTCCAGGACGGGCTGATCTTTACCATCATGAACGAACCGCACGATACCGAGAATGCGTGGGCGTCGATTGCGCAGGCGGCCGTCGATGCGATCCGGGACATCGATCCGCAAAGATGGCTCTACGTTCCCGGCGACGGCTGGAGCAGCGCGCGGTCCTGGCGCGAGCACAACGACAACTTGGCCATCGCCGACGCGTCGGACCGTCTTGTCTATGTGGCTCATCAATATTTCGATGCGACTGCGAAGGGCTCCTACGACAGGGATTACGATGCCGACGGTGCTCATCCGCAGATCGGGGTCGAGCGGGTGCAGCCGTTTCTTCAATGGCTGCGGGAACGCCGGTTCCGGGGCACGGTGACCGAATACGGCGTGCCCAACAATGATCCGCGCTGGCTCACCATCCTCGACAACACGCTCGACGCGCTGAAACGGGCGAGGGTGGGCGGGGCGTATTGGGCCGGCGGTCCATGGTGGGGCGACTACCCGCTGTCGAGCGAGCCGCGGGGCGGCCATGACGCGCCCGTCCTGTCGATCCTGACCAAATACACCGACCACTGCGCAGAGCCGCGATCGAACTAAGCCGGTCCGATCAGGTTGTCTTGCACCGCGGCGAGCATGGAATGAGGAATGCTGAAGGAACTCGAGCGTCCCCCAGTGAGGCTGTCCCGCCCCCTCGAGGAGGGCGACACCGTGCTGGTCTCCCCGCATTTCAACAGCATCTTCAGGCACGCGCGGCTCGTCATCCGCGTCACCCTGGCGTTCGGCGCTCTCGCCGTTCTGTTCGCGATTTTTCGTCATGACTCCTACACCGCGGTTACGAAGCTCCTGATCGACAACAAGACGCTGCAGCTGAGCCGTCAAGATGCGGTCTTTGCCCGCTCGGAAGTCGATGTTCCGCTGATCCAGAACCAGATCGAGCTGCTGCGGTCGGAGAGCATCGCCGGCCAGGTCATCGACAGCTTCAAGCTGGCGGACGATCCGGATTTTGGCGCGCGCCGGAGTCTGCTGAGGCAGTTCGCGCCGACCGATCCGGAGGAGCGGCGGCGCGTTGCGCTTGATGCGTTCAAGCGGCGGCTCTATGTCGGGCGCGTCGGCGACAGCTATACGCTGGAGATCCGCTTCACAGCGGCCGCGCCGAGCCAGGCGGCGGACATCGCCAACAAGATCGGCGAGGACTACATCCGCCTGCTGGCCGACACCAACGACAAGCTCGCCCAGTCCGCGAGCCCCTGGCTGCGGCCGCGCCTCAAGGATCTCGGCCCGAATGCCTCGGTGATCACCGCGGCCACGCCGCCGCTTAGGAAGGACGGACCAGGCTCGCTCGTCATTCTCGGTGCCGCGCTGCTTGCCGGCCTCATGTTCGGGGTCACGGGCGCGCTCGCCGCCGATGTCAGGGACCGCAGCATCCGAACGCCGCATCAGGTCGCGGCCGTCACCGGCGCCGAGTGCCTTGGTGTGGTGCCGCAATTGAAGAGCCGCAATCCGCTGTTCGATGCGATCCGGCTGCCGAAGTCGCACCTGACGCATGCGATGCGGCGGGTGCTCGCGGCGGTCCGCGAGCAGCCCGACGCGCGAATCGTCGGCGTGGTTTCGGCCTTGCCCGCCGAGGGCAAGACCATGACAGCCGCAAATCTGGCGCAAGTGGCCGCAGCTCAGGGAAGTCGCGTGCTTCTGGTCGACGCGGCCAGCCATAGCGAAAAACTCTCCCGGATGCTCGCGCCCGAGGCAAAGGCGGGACTCGGCGAGATCATCGCCGGGACGATTGCGCTTCAGGATGCGCTTTGGGGCTTTTCAAATACCGACATGAAATTCGTTCCGATCGGAGGCAGCGCGCGATCGGGACTGGAGCAATCGATCAGCGCATCCGGACTGCAGGATGTGCTTTCGCAGGCCGGGTCCCTGTTCGATCTGGTCGTAGTCGATCTGCCGCCGATGACCCTCGTTGCCGACGTGCGTGAGGCGGCGTCCGCGTTCGACGCTTTCCTGCTGGTCGTCGAATGGGGAAAGACGCCGCGCGAGGTGGTCGCATCCGCGCTCGCCGGCAACGATCAGGTGGAGCGCAAACTTCTCGGCACCGTTCTCAACAAGGTCGAGCTGCGGAAACTGCAGACCTACGACGCCTCGCTGTCGGTGCTCTATGACAAAAAGAGATATGCGAACTACGTGAATGACAGCGACGATGCGCGCCGCTCCTGGTTCGGGGCCGACGAGAAAGGTTTTAAGCAGCGATGACCAGATACCAGAGCTGCGCAGTGGTCCTGCTTCTGTTTTTCCTGCTGCCCGGCCGCGCGACGGGCGCAGACTATCTGCTCGGATCCGGCGATGATCTGACGGTCAAGGTCTATGAATGGCCCGACATCAGCGGCGACTACCGGATCGGCGCCGACGGAAAAGCGTCGTTTCCGGTGATCGGTGATGTCATGGCGGCCGGCCTCACGGTGGATCAGCTCGGCAAGGCCATTGGAGAGATGCTCG
>Ga0213876_10000615_pt1 | contig 26227 bp, 26 predicted proteins | sample BarmaccomBMRX_R9_FD_160113 | JGI IMG/M metagenome (GOLD analysis project Ga0213876, IMG submission 160113) | Root-associated microbial communities from Barbacenia macrantha in rupestrian grasslands, the National Park of Serra do Cipo, Brazil - RX_R9 | ecosystem: Host-associated > Plants > Roots... | reverse complement strand
TCGCGACATTCACAAGATGCACGCCTTCCTGCGCTTCCGCGAGATCGAGGATGACGACGGCCCCCGCTTCGTCGCCTGGTTCGAGCCGGAGCACCATATCGTCCGCGCGGCGAGCGGCTTCTTCGTCCGCCGCTTCGCCGCGATGCGCTGGTCGATCCTGACGCCGCAGCTGTCGGTCCATTGGGACGGCGTGCGCCTCGTCGAAGGTCCCGCCGCGTCCCGCGCCGATGCGCCCGCAGACGATCCCGTCGAGGCCGTCTGGAGAACCTATTACGCCTCCATCTTCAATCCGGCGCGGCTGAAGGTCGGCGCGATGCTGAAGGAAATGCCGAAGAAATATTGGAAAAACATGCCGGAGACGGCGTTGGTCGGGGAACTGGTGGCAGGCGCGCAGGCGCGCGAGGCGAGCATGGTGGAGAAGTCGGGCACGCAGGTCGGATCGAATGCCCTGGCGGCCTGGCAGGCGGTGCGCGAGGAAGCGCGCGGCTGCACCCGCTGCCACCTGTTCGAATGCGCGATGCAGACCGTGTTCGGGGAAGGGCCCGTCACCGCGCCGCTGATGTTCGTCGGCGAGCAACCGGGCGATCAGGAGGATCTTGCCGGCAAGCCGTTCGTCGGTCCCGCCGGCCAGCTGTTCGACCGCGCCCTCGGCGACGCCGGCATCGACCGGAGTCAGGCCTATGTCACCAACGCGGTCAAGCATTTCAAGTTCGAACGCCGTGGCAAGCGCCGCATCCACTCCAAGCCGGACGCCGGCGAGATCGAGGCGTGCCGCTGGTGGATCGAGCAGGAGCGGTCGATCCTCCGGCCGGCCCTCACCGTCGCGCTGGGCGCCACCGCCGGCCGCTCGCTGTTCGGCAAGGCGATCACCATCGCCGGCTATCGCGGACGCGCCCACGCGCTGCCCGAGGGCGGCGAAGCCTGGGTCACCGTGCACCCGAGCTTCCTGCTGCGGGTGCAGGACAACAAGGAGGCGGAATATGCCCGCTTCGTCGAGGATCTCGTGCGGGTGAAGGAGCGGCTGACGGAGCTGTCCTGACCCGTCATGCCGCCTTTCCTCCCAATCGCAGAAGGCGGACCCATTGCCTAGGTGCGAACCTCCCGTGGAGGATCGCAGCCATGGCCGGGGGACATGGCGACCCAGACAATCAAGTCCGGGGCGACGGTCAAGGCTCCAGATCCATCGCCGCCGTGAAAGTCCCGTCCATCCGCATCGGCACGGAGGTGTGGGCGTGGACGATCTTCCACTCGCCGTCGCGCTTTCGAAAACCCAGCGTCGAGCGCATCCAGAACGCGCCGACGGCACCGCCCTTTCGAACCACGCGGAGGCGGTTGAGGCTGTGGGCGAAGGCGACATCGCCGCAGACGTGCACCGTCAGGTCCCGCACCTCCGTTTCGACCGGTCCCGCCAAGCCGTCGAACCAGGCTTGCGTCGCCGCCGCGTCGGTCGGGCGGTCGGCGACGAGCGGCGGCGCGAGCTCGAAGGCGACGAGGTCCGGCGCGAGCATGGCGACCGCCCGCGCCGCGTCCCGTTCCCTCAGCGCCGAGACCCGCTCGTCGATCAGGCCGCGGATCGCCGCCTCGTCCTCGTTCGCCATCGTCCCTCTCCGTCAGCCGCGCGCGCGCGCATCCGCCCAGCGCACGACGTCCGCATACATGGCGGCGAGCGGACGCGAGCCGCCGCGGAGAACGACGTCGTGGAAATCCCGCACGTCGAAGCGCCTGCCGAGCTTCGCCTGAGCATAATCGCGCGCGGCGCGGATGCGGTCGTAGCCGATCATGTAGGAGAGCGACTGGCCGGGGGTGGCGATGTAACGGTCGACCTCGAGGGCGATCTCGGGCTCGCTGAGGGCGGTATGGCGGCGCATGAAGGCGACCGCCTGCTCGCGGCTCCAGCCGCGCACGTGCAGGCCGGGCTCGACGATCAGCCGGCTCGCCGCCCACAGATGCTTGGCCATCATGCCGGTGCGGTCGCGCGGCCCGCTGTAGAGGCCGAGTTCGTCGGCGACATATTCGGCATAGAGGCCCCAGCCTTCGAGGAAGCCGGAGTTGAAGGTGCCGAACGGATAGCCGAGCGCATGGCTGGCATGGTGGCCCGGCAGGCCTTCATGAAAGGCGATCACTTCCGCCATCAGCTGCCGGTCCATCGGCCGCGACAGGTTGATCACGTAGGCGGCCGGCGCAGTGCCGGTCGCCGGCTGGTAAAGCCCGGCCGGGAAGGACTCTTCCATGGCCTTGGGGAGCGGCTTGACGAGAATCGGTTTGCGAACCGGGCCGCGGAAGATGCGGGGCATCGCAGCGGCGGCGCGGGCGATCGCGGCCTGCGAGGTGCGGGTCAGCACCTCCGCGGTGAAAGCCGGATCCTGACGGTGGCGCAGCGTTTCGAGGAAGGCCGGCAGCTCGGCGACGCTGAGCCGGTTGGTCTTCGCCATGTCCGCCTCGGTCGCGCGGAGCAGGCGCCAGCCGATCGCCTCCACCTCCTCGGACGCCAGGTCGGCGGTCGTGAAGCTCCTGACCAGCGCGCGGAAGCATTGCGGCCCGTCCGGCGTGGCGAGGAGTCCGGGCGAGCGCGCGGCCCCCGGCAGATAGGCTTCCGCCAGAAACCGGCGGTAGGCGACGACGGAGGGCGCGATCTGCTCGTTGAAAAGCCGGGTCCATTCGACCCGCAGCGCCGGGTCGACCGTGGCGGCGAGCGGGGGCGGACCGGCGCCGAGGCTTCCCTCCAGCGCTCGCACCTGAGCCAGCACCCGCTCCACGACTTCACGGGGGGCGCGCCCCCCGGCGGGCCGCGTGGCGGCGAGCGCGGCGGTGTCGGCGGCGAGAGCGGCCGGCGCGGTCCGCCACCGCGCGATCGCATCGCGGACCTCGCCGTCGGACGATCCGGCAAGCGACGCCCATTCGCGCGGCCAGCGTACCTGCCAGCCGAACAGCTGGTTCAGGTAGACAAGATCGGTGTGGCAGGCGGGCGTCTCGGTCCGCGACAGCGTGCCGCCGCCCGCCTCGACCGGTTCCGCAGCGGCGGGCGCCGCCCCAGCGAGCGCGAGAGCGACGAAGGTCGCCAGCCGCGGATCCATCCCTCGTCCCTCCCGGTCAGAGCTTCACCAGCATCTTGCCGATATTGCCGCCGCGGAAGAGGTCGAGGAACGCCTCCGGCGCCGCCTCGATGCCGTCCCGCACCGTCTCCCGCCCCTTCACCTTGCCCGACGCGACCCAGCCGCCCATGTCCCGGTAGAAGTCGCCCATCTCCGGCAGATAGTCGGTGTAGATAAAGCCCTTGAGCATGATGCGGGCTGCGATGACGCGCATGATGTAACGGAAGGCGTGGCCGGAACCGCTATTGTAGGATTCGATCATCCCACAGATGGCGAAGCGGGCATTGTTGCGTGCGGCGGCGAACGCAGCGTCGAGATGCTCGCCGCCGACATTATCGAAATAGACGTCGATCCCCTTCGGCGCCGCGCGCTGCAGCCCCTGGACGACCGGCTCGGCCTTGTAGTCGATGGCCGCGTCGGCACCGAGCGCCTCGACCCAGGCGACCTTCTCCGCCCCGCCGGCGGAGCCGATGACGGTCATCCCCTTGGCCTTGGCGATCTGCACCACCGCGGAGCCGACCGCGCCCGCCGCGGCGGAGACGAAGACGATGTCGCCCTCCTTCGCCTGAGCCACCCGCAGCAGGCCGAAATAGGCGGTGGCGCCGGTCAGGCCGAGATTGCCGAGCCATTCCTGATCCGCGACGGGCAGCGGCGGCACCTTGTTGAACCTCTCCGCCGCCGCGACCGCCTCTTCGCGCCAGCCCATCATGTGGAAGACGGTCTCGCCCTCGGCGAAATGGGGCGAGCGGCTCTCGACCACCTTGCCGACCGCGCCGCCTTCCATGGGCGCGCCGACCTCGAACGGCGGCACGTACGACTTCACGTCGTTCATCCGCCCGCGCATGTACGGATCGACGGACAGCCACCCGTTGCGGACCCTGACCTCACCGTCGGCCAGTGCCCGGTCGTCCAACGGCTTCAGCTCGAAATTGTCCATGGTCGGCAGGCCCTGCGGCCGCGACTTCAAATGCCAGGCGCGATTGGTCATGACGTCCCTCCCCCTCCCGACGGTTCGCGGGCGGTGCGGATCAAGCCTTCGCCGCGCTGGAGACGGATGTCAAAGGATCGAACGCCGGCGACGTTCAGGGCAAGGACGGGGACAGCCTATTGGCTGTCCCCGCTGGTGCGGTCGAAAGGGGACAGTCAGATAGACCGTCCCATCCCACTAGCCGTCGCGGCTCTCGTCGCCGCTGCCGCTTTCGTCATAAGTGCCGGAGAAGCTGCGGTTGAGGTTGCGGGGGCCCTCGCCGCCTGCGCCGCCATCGCCGTCGCTGCCGTCGCTGCCGTCGCTGCCGTCGCCGAACAGCGCCTGGTTGCGCTCCTCGCTCCGCCAGGCCGCGCGTGCGTCGTCGGCGCTCTTGTTCAGCGTCACCTTGTCGTCGACGCTCTCCACCCACGAGCAGGGCACCGAATGATGGATGCCGCCGGCCGACGGGTCGGACTTGGTGAGAAGGATGCGGTCGCCGCGCACCTTGTCGACGGTGCCGACATGGCTGCCGTCCGCGCCGACCACTTCCATATGCTCGGCGACCCGGTTCAGCGACTGGCGCTGCGACTGCCGCTTCGAACGCCACGAGCCGAACTCGCTCTCGAACTTCGACTGGTGCTCGCGGCGATATTCGTCATAGTCGCGGTCGAGATCCTCGATCTGCCGCTGGCGCCACTCGGAATAATGCGGATCGTGGAGGCCGCGAGGGCCGCCGGCGCCGCCGCGCAGCGCATCGCCGCCGAACCCAGGGGAGCGGTCGTCCCCGCCGCCGCGCTCGCGCATCGCCGCCGCGTAGCGGGACGAACTGCCGGAGCCATGGGAGGACGCGCCGTACGCGCCGCCCATGCCGCCGCCGGTCGCGGCCGACATCGGATGCGCGCCGTGGGTGCCGGTCGAGCCGGCGTCGACCCGGTCGAAGCGGCGGCCGCGGTCGGAATCGCCGCCATAGCCGGAGCCGCCCCACAGCTCGGGCTCGCCGCCGCCGTAGCGGGAGCCGTAATTGGCGCCACCGCCGCCGCCCGGGCCGCCATAGCGCTCGCCGCGCTCGCCGCCGCGCGAGTCGCTGAACCAGCCTTCGCGCTCGCCGCGGGCGTAGTGGCGTTCGCCGCCATAGGAGCGCTCGGGCGCCTCGGCGCCGTACCAGCCGCGTTCGCCGGGTCGCTCACGGTTCCAGCTCTCGCCGCGCTGGTTCCCCCAGCCGCCGCCGAAGCTGCCCCGGCCGGAGCCGCCGCGGCCGTAATCGTTATCGCGGCGGCCGGTCATGCGCTGCTCCTGCTCCCAGCGGCGCTGGTCCAGCTCCCGCCGGTGCTGGGCTTCGTCGTCGCCGAACCACGAACGGACCTCGTCGCCCGCCCGCTCCAGGAAGCCGCGATCGTCGTCATCGCGATAGCCGCCATCGCCGCCGCGGCCTTGCTCGCGCCTGCGCCCCTGATGGTGATCGCGATACTGGTCGCGGCCCTGCCATCGATCGCCACCGCCGCTGCGGTCGTCGCCGGAATAACCCATCTTCGTCTCCTCTGATGCGATGCCCGCGGCGACAGGCGCGGCCCATCCGCGCGCCGCGAGCCGAGACAGGAACGGCGCTCGGGCCGCACCCGTTCCGAGCCCGAAGCCGGGGCGTTCGGGGTGTCGGGCGAAACGAAATCGAGAGGCGCGGCGGGCGTAAATGCCGCATTGCGAAAGGCGGCCGAGGCCGCTATCTGGGCGCCTTCTCGGGCCGCCGCCCTTCCCATGGGGCGGCCTCGTTACCGGCGCGGGGCTGTAGCTCAGATGGGAGAGCGCTGCAATCGCACTGCAGAGGTCAGGGGTTCGATTCCCCTCAGCTCCACCAGCCAAAACAAGCACTTAGCAACAGAGCCGGCGGCCCGTACGGAATACCTACGGAAACAGGCCCGCCCGGGCCGCCTGGACCTTAGCTGTGCGCCGCCTCCCGCTCCGGCGCGCCCACCAGGAACTCGAGCGCTTCGGTGAGGATTTCCCGCACCCCGGGCGCCGCGGCGAGAATCGTCCCTTCGGTCACCAGCGTGCGCAACTTCTGGCCGGCCGCCCACGCGTCGGGCGCTGGCGTCGCCACGAGCTCCAACCGTCGCTGCTCGGCAATGTCGGCCAGCCGATCGCACTCAGCCTCGCCGAGCCCGTCCGCGTTCGCGGCGGTCCAGGCCTGCTCATAGGCGCGAAGGCGGCGGGCGAAGGTTGCCCTACGCCTGGTCTCAAATCGGTTCGTCATCATGGTTGCTCTCCTCGGTTCGGCTTTCGACAACCGCGAACCGGGCCGGCCGGTTCACCGGGGGGTCGAAACCTGCCGAAGAGACAGGTCGGCGGCTTTTAAGCGCGGACGCTCTGGACAGCACCGCCGCCCCCGGCTTACATAGCCAGGTTCGACGCGCCGCTAAGCGCCGTCGCACGACGAGCCGCCAAGCTCGTCACTCAGCGACCATCCCACGCCAACGGGAAAGGCCGCCTATCTTCGGTCAGGGTTTCGACACCCACGAACGAAATGCCTCATCCGCGAATCGCGCGCAAGAGCCCTACGGGGCCGGCGCCGCGCGCCGGCGCGCCAGCCGCCGACGTCGCACGGCCGCCGCCGTCCAGCCGCTCGAGCTGCCCCATTTCCTCGCCCCGATCGCCGCGTCCAGCCGCCGGCCGCCCACCCGCCGCCGGCCGCGCGCCCGTCAATAGCGGCCCATCCTGCGGCGCGCCCTCCTGACGAGCTGTTCCCGGCCGAGGAAGGCACCGCCGGCCGCGCCGCGCACAGCCGCGGCGTCGTCGCCCGCGTGAATCTGGTCCCACCATTCGGGCGTCATCAGGTTGCCCTTGAAATTGTACGTGTTGCCACCGGCTGGCCCGCGGTCGTTGGTCCGGCTGATGCTCACCCTCTCGCCCTGCATGACCTTCGCGACGGGCTGGTCGTTGATGGACATGACGTTCTTGTCGATCCCCGCCATGCCGCCGACCAGGAAAGACCCGCCGCTGGCGAAGCCGGGCAAATCGGAGTCGAAGGGCACATACCCGCCCCCGTCGCCGCCGCCGTCACCGCCACCGCCGAAACCCGCTCCATCCTGGCCGAACTTGAACGCCTGGAGGATGGACGAGCCGCCGTGGAAGAGCTTCTGCAGCCAATTCGCGGCCGGCCGCTCAACCTCCATCGCCATGTAGAGGCGGAGAATCCCGGCGAGGATTTGCTTGATTGCCTGGCCGGCCGTGCCGCCGATCTTCAGCCACGCCAGGGCGGTCTCGGCGAGCCCGTCGTTCATGTCGCGGATGCCGCCCGCCACGACCTCCTCCAGCGCCTCGTTCATCTTCGCGGCGGTGTTGGGGATGCCAGCCGACAATTCCTCGAGGGGCGACCTGGTGCCGCGAAGGACGATCTCCCGATCGGTGCCGTACGCGCCATTCAGGTTCGCCAGCGCGTCGCGCGCGGCCTGCCGCTTCCGGGTGCTGGTGCGTTCGTCGTCTATGATATCCTGGAGCCTCTGCCGCTTCTCGGCATAGGCGAGGTCCAGAATCTCCAGCTCCACGCGCCGCCGGTCCTCGGCCGTCGTCGCGAGCTGGCGTTCCTTCTCCAGCCGGTCCCGGTGCGCCTGTAGCTCGTCCTCGGCGGCCTGCATGGCCTCCTGCTTCACGGCATAGGATTCCTGGAGCCGCAGGGTCGCCTTCTTCTCGAGGTAGAGCTGTTGCTGCTTCTCGTCCTTCGCCTGAATCTCGGCCGCGCGGCCGGGCTCGAGCTCAACCGCGAGCTGGTTGTCCTTCTTCTGTTGTTCGCGCTCGAGGTCCAGGATTTGGCCGGAAAGAACCGTGCGCTCGTGGAGGTCGTGCGTCTGCGCCAGCTTCTCCCGAAGGATTTCCTCGTCCAGGGTGCGGAGCTGCTGGTCGCGGTCGTGCTCCTCCCGGAGCGCCTTCGCGTGCTGGTCCTCCACCTGGCCGATCGCGTCGGCCGCGTCCGGGACGCGGCGGAACGAGAGCACCTTGCTACGCGCCGCGGTGTGCGTGTTCACCGTCACGCCGTCGCCGTGGCTCCCGGGCGCGCTCTGGTTGCCGCCGGTGTATTTGACGTTCCCCTTCGCGTCGAAGCCGGCGAAGAACGCCACGTGGTCGGCCTTGTGTTTGCCGTGGAGGTCCAAGACGACGATATCGCCCGGCTTCGGGTCGTTGGTCGCCGAGCCGTATTTGAGGAACGAGGAGGCGCTGAGCGTCGGGTGTCCGGCCGCATCGGTCGCCATGGGGTAGCCCTTTGAGAAGAGCACGGCGTTGAGGAAGGCGGCGCACCAGGCCAGCTTCTCCGGGTCGATCGTGATCCCGGCGCCCTTGAACAGCTCGCCCAAGGTGCTCTTGCCGATTTTCGTATGCTCGTTCGCGCCGGTGTACCCTTGCGCAGCCGCCAGAAGGTCGGCGCGCCGGGCGGCCTCTATCTCGTCCCCCGGCTTGACCGTCTTCTCCTTCTTCTTCTTCTCGAGGTCCTGGTCGACGTCGCCGGCCGCGCGCCTCTCCCGTTCCTCCTTCTCGCGGGTCGCCAGCGAGGCGGCGTCGGCGAGTAGCGACTTCGTTTTGTCGAGCGCGGCGCGGACCTCCGGCATTTGGAGGATTTGCTGCTTCTGAGCGACCGTCGTCCCGGGCTTGTAATACCCCATCGCCTCGGCGGCCGAGTGCGCCTGGCGGCGAAAAAGCTCCGCTTCCTTGCGCATCCCCTCGACCGACTTCGCCGCCGCGCCCATGTCGGATTCGTATTGAAAGGCCTTCTCGCCGACCTTGGCGCCGCGCAGCTCGAGCTGAGTTTGGAGAAGGGTGCTGTACGGGACCAGGCCGGAGCCGACCCCCGCCATGACCAGGCCCTCTTTGAGGCGGAGGAAGACACCGGGGCCGTACGCGCCGATCGCCTTCAACTCCTGCATGGTCGTCTCGAGGGTGCCGAGCAGGTCCTCGAAAACATCGACCAAGCCCTTCACGTCGCTGGTGTTGTCCAGGACCGCGATCGCCAGCTTCGTCTTCAACGACGTGGCGAAGTCCTCGATTGCGACATGCGCCCGGTGCGCCTTCTCGGCCTGCTCTTCGGTGATAAGGCCGTGCTTCCGCGCCGATTCGGTCGCTTCGTCCATCCCCTCTTTGCCGAGGTTCAACAGCGGAATGAGGTCGCCGACCGACTTCCCGAAGAGCCGCTTCCCCTTCGACGCCTCCACGGCCGCGTCCCCGGAGTTTTTCAGCCCCTCGGCGACGTAGGGCAGCGCGTCGCCGGCGTCGTGGAACGAGTCCAGCTGGTCCTTCGAAATGCCGATCGCCGCGAAAGCCTTGATCGCCTCGGCGCTGCCGCGCTTGGCGTCGCCGAGGGTGATTCCGAGCTTCTTCATCCCGGCCTCGAGCTTGGCTTGCTCGACGCCGTGTTCCTTCGCCGTGCGCGTTAGCACCTGGTATTGCTCGACGTTCGTCCCGAGCTGCCGCGCCACGTTTTCGAGGGAGGCGGCGTATTCGAAGGCCTCCTTCGTGAACTCCATGACCTCCTGCGCCGCCATGACGACGCCGAAGGCCTCCAGCGCGTGCTTCGCCAGCTCGGTTGCGCCCTCGAATCGGTGCATCGACTCGGTCGCGTGGTCGGCCTTCTTTTCGAACTCGGCCGTCTCCAGGCCGAGGATGACGCGAAGCTGGCCGATCGTGGAGCCTGGCATGGGAGCGTTCCTTTGATGGGAGACGGCCGGCGCGCCGGCCGGGGCGACGCCTGCGGGGGGGGCCCATTCAGGCGAAGCCCCCCCCGAGGTCCGGCGGCGTCATTCGCCGCCGCCGCCGGAAGCCGGGGCAGGAGTCCCCGGCCCGTTTCCGTTCTAGGGCTTCACGCCGACCAGGCGGCAGAAGCTCTGCGAATGGGCGAACCCGACGTCCGCGCGCATCCGGGCGAGGAAGCCCACCTGGCCGTTGGCGGCGAACGTCTGGTCCAGCCGCGTAATCGTCAGGTGCTCCCGGATGCCGAGGATCGCCTGGCCGAAGTCGCCCATGATGACCGTCGAGCAGTTGTTGGCCGTCCCCTGCGTCTGGTTCGTCGGGAACGACGTGGTGCTCAGCATCGGCATGGTGTCGATCGGCGCCGGCGCCTCCAACGGCTGGCCCGTCGAGTCCTTCAGCTTGCGGAAGGTCCGGGCCGTCCGGGGGTTCCACACCGCGGCGGTCGGCGCCGTCACGTTGTCGTTTTCGAGCTCGAACAGCATGTCGACCAGGGGGTCATAGCTGCTCGGGACGGCGCCGTTCGTGCCGAGCGACACTTCGTTGATCCCGGGCGTGTTGTAGAGCCCCAGGGGCTCGTTCCCGGTGCCGGAGCCGAAGAAGCACGCGCGGTCCAGCTCGACCGACAGGGCGCCGATGAGCGAGGCCACCAACACGGCGTCGATGTTCACCGCGTCCATGATCATTTCGTACGGCACCTTCACCAGGACGCCGAGCGAGCGAGCATGGAAGTCCAGGCGGCTGAACGAGGGGTCATCGACGTTGAAGGCGTCGTTTTCGGCCCGCCACGTCGCCGCCGGGTCCGTTTCCGTCCGCAGGATCGCGACCTTCTGCCCCTCGAGGATGAGGGTGCGCGCGCCCGCCTTGACGAACTGGGTCGCCGCCCGCAGCCGGTCGATGAACTCCGGCAGGATGAAGGTCGGCACCGCATAGCCGCCCGCCGAGTCCGTGCCCGTCGAGAGCGCGTTGCGAACGGCGTCCGTCTTCGGGCCGAGCAGAATCCCGGTGAGGATCGCCCCGAGCGTCGGCTGGTTCGGATCGCGGAACGGTCCGGCCGCCGCCCGGATGCTCGCTTGCGGGCCGAACAGCCGCACCGGCTGGCCGGTTTCGGCGTTCACCCATCCCGACACGGCGTCGGAGGCACCGGACGCGTTGAGGTCGCCCACGGCGTCGCCGGCGACGACCAGCCGCTCGATGTGGTTGTCGATCATGTCCACCCAGGCCATGACGCCGTCATAGGCGGCCTGGTCGTTCGTGGCGTTCCAGCCGTCGCGGTTGATGAAGGTGTTGGCCCAAGCCGCCACGTCGCCGCGGAGGCGGCGGAAGTCGGCCGGATGTTGCGACTTCGCCGAGAGCTGCTGGTAACGGTTGGCGAGGTTGGTGAAAAAGGTCCCATCGGCCTTGAGAAGGGCCTGTTGGGCGGCGGCGATTGCTTCGCGGCAATCCTGGATTCCCCGGTTCGGCATAGCGAAATTCCCTTCAGAGTCGCCGGCTCACATTCGCCGGCACGTTGAGACAGACGGCGGGAGCCGTCACCGTGCCGACGCTATGAGCCGCGCAAAGGGCGCTATGCCGGAGGCGTCGTTCGCGACCAGAACCGGAAGGGCCGGAGGTCGCGCCTGAAGCCGGGGCATAGCACAAAGCGGGGCTCCCCGTCCAGCCGCGTTAGGAACGCGGGGGGAACGGGTGGTCGACGCCGTGCGGCCGGCCGGACGTGCCCGGGCGGCCTCACTATCCAGCCGCCCCCGCGCCGCAGCTCGAGCTGGTGCTCGAGGTCGCGCGGCCGGCGGGCGGGCGTAGGGGGGTGGAAGGCAGGGTGGCGCGCCGGCGCGCGGCCGAGCGAGCAAGTCAGCCGGCCGGGGCGCCAAAGGCCTCTCGGGACCGCCGCCGAAAAAATGGCCGAAAACCTGCGCGCGATGAAAAAAAAGGACCGGACCGGTCTAGGGCACCCCCGTCTTTAAACTTTGGGGTACAATCTAGGGCGCCTCGGCAGGGGGGGTCTCGCCGCCCGCGCCGGCCGATCCGATCAGCTCCGCCAGCACGCGCTCCAGGGGCGCCGGGCTGGCCGTGCGCGCTGCCTCGCCCATCGCCAGGACGACGCGCTCGAGCGGCGTCCGGGCGGCGGGGTTGTCGTTGGCGCGGCGCAGCCGCACCGTCCCCGGCGGTGAGTGCCGGGCGTTGATCCGCGCCCACGTCGCCTTCAGCATGTCCGCAATCTCCACGCGGTCCTCCCTTCGGCTGGCGCGGCCCGGCCGCTGCCGGCCCGGCGGTCGCTCTGACGTTACCAGCCCCCTCCTCCGTCAAGTTGGTAGGGCGTGCCGTCCGGTCGGTAGCGGGTGCGACAGCCAAGGCGCTTCATGTCGAGGTTAGCCTGGTCGACGTCGGCCGCATCAATCCGATCCTCGAGCTGGCGGCTGAGCTGAGACAGCATGACCCCCAACGGCCCCCATCGCCGGCCGGGTTGCGGTGCGTAGTCGGGCGCCTCGCTCACGCTGCCAGGCTCCGAGTGACGCTGGCGAGCATGGCGCGGAGCTCGGCGACACGAGCGGGGTTGCCCTGGTCCTCATTGAACCGGATTGCGTTCTGTATCTGGTCGGGCGTCATCGGCGTGTCGACCCGCCTCGGCTTCGCTGAGCCAGGCGCGTCGTAGCCGCCCTCGATCAGCTTCTGGAAGTTGTCCGGCCTTAGAAGGAACCCGATATCAGCCCGCCAGCCGCGCTGGTTCTCGCCGCGGCAGAATGGCGATCGCTCGACCGCTTCCACGGCTACCCGGAAACCTTCTTCGCCATGCTCGGCGAGCCTCTTCTTGAGCAGAGCCAGCCGTTTGCCGGTGGCGGCGAGCGCCTTCGGCAACCCCGTTCGATCGGCCATAGCGTTCCAGATTTCGATTGCCGCCTCGGCCCGCATTTCCAGCCGTGCGCCCACCGAAGAAGGCGAAGCCTTCTGAGGTATGGTGGTTCTTAAGGTATTGGGGGTCACAGTGACCGGGGTCAGGGAACTCCCTGACCGGGGGTCAGCCTGACCGGGGTCAGCCTGACCGGGGTCACAGTGACCGGGGTGGACGGTATAGACGACACCTTTCCCCGACCGCTCTTCCCGGCTCATATGCCCGGCCGCCACCAGCCGCCCGATCGCGCGGCGGATGGTGCGCACGTCGAGCCCCGTCTTCCCCGCTATGCGCGGGAGCGACGGCCAGCACCGGCCGGTTTCGTCGGCCCAATCGGCCAACGCAACCAGGACGAAGCGGTCTATGTGCGGGGTGTCACTCGCCCAGGCGGCGGCGAGCAGGGACCAGCTCACTTCACTGGCCGCCGTGTTCCAGGAAATCCCGGAGGCTGGAGACGAGGACCAGCCGACGCCGGCCGAGCTTCTTCGTAATGATGCGATCGGCGGCGATCAGCTCATAGAGATACGAGCGACTGAGCCCGCTGAGCTTCGTCGCGTCTTGAACGGAGCAGGTGATAGGCACGTTCATGGGGCTTCTCCTTCGGACGCAAAAAACCCCGCCGGTTCAGTGGCGGGGTGCGGTTGGTATTGGGGCTTCCTTCAGGCGGCCGGCGCCCACGCGCCAGCTCTCCAGGAATTTAGAGCAAGTTTCGGAAACGGTCCCGGACACGTTGCGCAGATCGCGCACGCTCGGTCACTTTTGGGCGAGGGCGGACGGGGCCAGGAGGCCCCCCGAACAGTTAACTCGCCCGATGCCGCGATCTAGCGCCGCGACACCGTTCCGGCCGGCATATGGCGCCGCTCGTGGGGTCACTTCTTTCCCAGTAGCGGAGCAAAGTCAATAAGCGTCCGTGGAAGGTTGTGCGGACGTACCGGCGTTTACAGCCCGAGGCTGGCGAGCGCCTGCATCGCTTCGTGTTGGGTCAAGTGCCCGTAATGCCGTTCGATCATTTCCACGCTGGTGTCGCTCAGCTGGGCGATCGTCAGCAAAGGGAGCCCGGCGGCTACCAGGTCCGTGATGGTGCTGTGACGCAAAGTGTAGGCGGTCGCGCCGGTAGGAAGCCCTGCCGCGCGCACCGCGGCGGTGATCGGCTTCTTCCAAGTTTCCTTGTCCCATCGCCCCCCATTCCCTCGCATGAATAGAGGCGCGCCTGGCAGCTTGTTCTTCGCCTGGTCCGCGATCAGCGCCGCCGTGGCGGGTGGCAGGAGAATGCGGCGGGGCTTGCCCGACTTGTCCTCGCCAATGGTCAGCTCCGACGTCCTCTTGTCAAAGTCGCCGGCATTCAGCCCTGCCATGGCGCCCGGCCGCAGCGGCAGGAGACAGAGCGCTCGTACAAAGGGGGCCGCTTCGTCGCTTGTGCGCTCGAGCAGGGCCTTTCGCTGCCCGCGGTCCAGGTACAGGGTGCGCCGCTTCGTCGCGTTTTTGATCGGCTTGAGAGGCTCCTGCCATGCCGCCTCGGTATCGGGGGAGCCGGGCGCGAGGAACCTTCCCAGCGCCGCTCGCACGATCGCCACGTCCCGGTTTACCGTCGAGGGGGAACGGGGGCGGGTCGACCGCTCCCCATCCTTGCGCCGACTGACGAGCGCCGGCGTCTCCTCCAACCGCTCACGCCACGCCCGGACATGGCTGCGCCGCACCTTGGCCAGCTTCAGCTTCGCGATGGGGTCTGAATAGACATACCGCCGGAAGCGGCCCTCGGCCTCGGGGTGCGCCTTGGCATACTGGCGGCAGGCTTCCTCAACTGTCTCCACCTTGGTGGCGCCGCCCGACTCGATCGTCTCCGCGAAGGCCTCGGCCTCACGCTTCGCCGCAGCGAATTTGTCGCGCCCGGGGATGGGTCCGAAATCGCCGAGGGCCTTCAGCCGGTAGCTCTGCGTCGTCTCGTCATAGGCGCGGGCGATCCAGGTCCCGCACCCCTCGCGAACGGACGGACGATAGCCAAGAAAGCAACCAGGGCGGAGCCGCTGCCAGTAGGGCTCGCGCCGCGACTTCAACCCCTCCCGATCCTTCACCCGGCTTAGGTCTAGGGTCATCGGTTCGCCTCCACCGCCTTTCCGTACGGAGAATATACGGAAAATATGCGTGGACTTTGGTGGACACTCCGCGACAGAAAGTCAAGGATTTCCGCGCCTTTTGGAGTCCGGTCGTGTCCACGGTTGTTTAGCTGCGCTGCAATCGCACTGCAGAGGTCAGGGGTTCGATTCCCCTCAGCTCCACCAGCCATGATCAGGTAAGTAGTCCCCCGGACTGCTTAGCCGTGTCCGGGGGGACACGGCGACCTGATCATCCGCGGCGCAGCTACGGCTGGCGAGCCGGCCGGAGCCAAGCGAGGCGAAGGCGGGCTTCCTCCTCAGCCGCCGCCGCGCGGACTTCCCTCCCTTATCTCGGGCGCCTAAGCCGCGTGCATGGACGAGGAGCTTCCGCCGCCGATCCCCGCCGCGACGTTGATCCTGATGCGGCCGTCGCCCGCGGGCGGACCGCCGGAGATCCTGTTCCTCGAACGCGCGAAGACGATGGCTTTCGCGGCCGGCGCCCTCGTCTTCCCCGGCGGGCGGATCGATCCTGAGGATCACGAGGCGGCGGCCCTGCTGGCGCCGGGGATCGCGGACGGCGCCGCCCGCTTCGCCGCGATCCGCGAGACGATCGAGGAGACTGGGATCGCGCCGGCACTGCCGGCTGGGGCGGACGTCGGCGCCCTGCGGGCGGCGCTCGCCGCCGGCGCATCGTTCGGGCCGCTCCTGGCGCAGTTCGGCCTGACGCCCGACCTGGCTGCCCTCACGCCCTTCGCCCGCTGGTGTCCCAATTTCCGCGAGGCGCGGCGGTTCGACACCTTGTTCTATCTCGCCCACGCCCCTGCCGGCGCCGACCCGCCGCGGGCCGACGCGGCCGAGGCGGTGCACAGCTTTTGGGCCACCGCCGCCACCGTCCTCGCGGCCGTGGAGGCGGGCCGCGCCCACGCCATATTCCCGACCCGCCGCAACCTCGAACGGCTCGCCCGCTTCGCCTCGCTCGATGACGCGCGGGCCGACGCGGCGGAGCATCCGGTGACGCGGATCACGCCGTGGGTGGAGGCGCGGGGCGACCGCCGCTTCGTCTGCATTCCGGAGGGAATCGGCTACCCGGTCACCGCCGAACCCTACGAAAGCGCGCGGCGCCGGTGAGCACCGCTTTGCGCTGGACGCCACGCCTGCTCCTGCTCGCGCCGCTCGCCTTGGCCGCGCTGCTGCTGTGGGGCTACGGCCGCAAGCATCCCGAGGACGTGCCGTGGACGAAGCTCGACCTCACCCGACCGGTTGGCGCGTTCACGCGCGCCAAGCTGGCGGGTCTGCACGGCGACGGCGTCCGCTGCCGCGCCTTGCTCGCCCGCGCCGGCATTCGCTTCGTCGCCGTCCCGCGGCGGGTCGACAGGCCGCAATGCGGCTATTTCGACGGCGTCGAGCTCAGCGACGCCGGCGCGGCGACGCTCGCCTATCGGCCGGCAGGACTGGCAACCAGCTGCCCGGTCGCCGCCGCCCTCGCTCTGTGGGAATGGCACGTCGTCCAGCCGGCGGCGCTGAAGCGCTTCGGCCATCGCGTCCGCGAGGTCGAGACGTTCGGCAGCTACAATTGCCGCCGGATGTACGGCCGCGCCGGGGGCGACTGGAGCGAGCATGCCCGCGCCAACGCGGTGGACGTCGCCGGCTTCCGCCTCGACGACGGCGAGCTGGTCAGCGTCTCTGCCGACTGGCGCGACGGCGGCGCCAGGCAGCACTTTCTCCACGACGTGCGCGACGGTGCCTGCCGGCTGTTCACCCACACCCTCTCGCCCGACTACAACGCCGCCCATCGCGACCACCTCCACCTCGACGAGGCCGGCAAGGGCGCCTGGGGCTGGCGTAGCTGCCGGTGAGCGGTGATGACGCCGTGACGCGCTGGCGCTAGCGTCGGGCGATGTGCCACTTCATCACCCTCGTCGTGCCGTCCTGCGACATGGCGGCGGTGCGAGCGGTGATGGCGCGCCACGGCCGCGCCGCCGAGCCGACCGACAATCCGTCGATCGGCCGGGCGATGCTCCCTGGCGAGAGGCAGATGCTGACCACCAAGGGCCATTGCGACTGCGGCACGATCCTCGCCGCGCGCCACCCCGACGCGGCGGCGTTCGACAAGAAGCTCGGCGAGGAAGCGGAGCGGCTGCGGCGGCGCGGCTGGTCTCCCGCCAAGATCGCGCGCGCCCTCGAGGATCGCCGCAAGGCCGACGCGCGGCCGCGCGGTGGCGGCGGCGACAGCCTCGAGCTGTGGACGGCGGTGCTGCGCGACCTCGAGGCTGCCGGGCTGCCCTACGCCGCCCTTCTCGTGCGCGAATACCATGGCGCGATCGCCACCGAGGTCTTCGACGTCTCGCGCAGCGAGGCGCCCGCGGACACGCCGCTGCGCGACGCGCTGGCGAGGATCCGGGAGAACGAGCTCACCCTCTTCCACTTTGCGAAACGGGCCGCTGCCGCGCATTGGAGCTGCGACGGACCGCCCTTCTCCTAGTCACCGGGCCGAAACGCGATCGGCCCCGCCGTGGGGCGAGGCCGACCGTCTGCGCTTCCCGTGGGGTGCGGCTTATTTCAGGTGGTTCGAGAGCAGCTTGTTCATCTCGAACATGGTGGCGCGGTCCTTGCCGAAAATCTTCTTGAGAATGTCGTCCGCCATGATCTCGCGCTTGTTCTGCGGATTCTGCAGGTTGTGCTTGCGGATATGGTCCCACACCTTCGACACGACCTGGCTGCGCGGCAGCGGGTCCTTGCCCGTGATCGGCGCGAGATCCGCCGACGGCGTCACCGGCCGCGCCAGACCGCCGCGCGCGCCACCCGAAGTACCTTTGGCCATGGATGCCCTCCCTGTTGATGTTGCGCCCTGATACAGCCGAAACGCGGGACGAGCGCAAGAGATTAGAAGGGGAGATTCGCTCTGTCGGGCGCATCGGGCGCCCCGGCGCGTAGAATGATGTGGATTAGTGGCCGCGACGCATCGTTACGGGCGCCGTCGCAACGCCGGCCCAGAGAGCGAGGAGGAGCAATCCCGCGGCGGCGGGGCTGGAGGGTGCCACCACCGAACCCGAGTCGCCCGGCGCCGCGCGCGCCAGCAGGACGAACAGCAGAATGAGCGACGCCGTCGCCGCCATCACCGTCGCCAGCCGGGTCATGGCTGCGCGGCGGGCGGCGCGCAGCCGCGCCTCGGCCATGACGAGGCGCGTCATCCGGGCCGCGAACGCTTCGTCCGGCGCGCGCTCGGGAGGCGCCAGCAAAGTCCGGAGCCGCCGGTCGAGTTCGTCGCTCATCGATGCTCCTCCAACGCCTGGCCGAGCGCGGCCTTGGCCCGCGCCGCCAGGCTCTTCACCGTGCCGAGCGGCAGCGCCATTATCGCCGCGGCCTCGGCATGAGAATAGCCCTCGCCGAAGCAGAGCAGGGCCGCCGCCCGCTCCCGCGCCGGCAGCCGCCCCAAAGCCCGCTCGACGTCGAGCCGCGCCTCCGGGGCGTGGCCGGGCGCGGGCCGGTCCTCGATCTCCGCGACCGGTTCCTCGCGCCGTCCGCGCCGGCTGGAGAGGAAGGTGCGCCAGGCGATGCGGAGCAGCCAGCCTTCGTAGCTGCCGTCGCCGCGCCACGCACCGGCGCTCCGCCACGCCTTGAGGAACGTCTCCTGGGCGAGATCGTCCGCGCCGTCGCCGCGGGTGAGCCGGGCGAGAAAGCCGCGCACCCGCCGCTCGTGCCGGCGCACCAGCGTCGCGAAGGCGGCGACGTCTCCCGCCGCCGCGGCGCGGGCGAGGGCGCGATCGTCGGCGTCGCTCAGCCCTCCGCTCCGCGGCGCGCGTTCCAGATGAAGCGGCCCAGCAGCACGGCGCCCACGAACAGGGGGAAGAGCGCCATGCCGCTGACGTTGCGGATCGTATCCGCGCTGCCCTGGATCAGGGCGAAGCCGATCGCCGCGAACCCGATGGCGAGGAGGACGAGGCCGATCCGGTCGTCGCCGAGCCCGCCACCCGAAGCCTTCGGCTCGTCCAGCTTGTCGAGCAGGGCGGGCCCGAGCGCGTTCTCGCGGGTCAGCGCCTCGCGCACCGTCTTGTGCAGCATCATCGCGCGCAGCACGCGTCCCAGCTGCACGATCCCCACCATCACGGCGACCGCGATCGCGATGAAGGCTACGATATCCGCTTCCATTGGCTTCCCTCCTCGACTGTTCCTGCATGCCAGACGCAGGCGGAGGCGCGATCGGATGAGCGGCCCGCAGAATTATTTTCGGGCGCCGAACGGGACGATCTTGTTGTCGGCGTCGTGGCCGATGTCGGCGCGGCCGAGATAGGCAATTCCCGCGCGCGCGCACCAGAAGCGGAACACCTCCTCCTCGCTCTCGCCGAAGTCCGGATCGTTGACCGGCACCTCGCTGCACCGCCCGAGGCGGATGCCGGCGACGGACTGGACCGCCGGCGACGAGGTGACGTGGAACATGGCGCGATCGGTGCGGTACATATGCTCGGACACGTCCTCGAGCAGCAGGACGTGGCCCGACAGGTCCGGCGCGAGCGGCGTGCCGAGCAGGTGGCCCAACACGGTGAGGTTGAACGCCATGGCCGGCCGCTCGTCGAGGCCTCCTTCCACCGCGCCGGGATCGCGCGATGTCAACCAGGCGAGCGCGCGCCGCACCGCCGCTTCGCCGCCGACGCGCAGGATGTCGTTGGGCATCGGCCCGTGGGCGACCGTGCCGATCCCGCGCCGATAAAGGCCGGCGAGCAGGAAGCCGGCGTCGCTGTACCCCAGATAGATCTTGTCGCGCGCGGCGGGGCCGAGCCGCTCCAGCACATCCTCGGCGACGCGGCAGCAGCCGTAGCCGCCGCGGGCGAACCAGAGGACGTCGAAGGCGGCATCGTTGGCCGTGGCGACGAACGCCTCCGCCCGAGCGGCGTCGGTCCCCGCGAAATGGTTGTGGCGGTCGAAGCATTGCGGGTGGAAGACGATCTCGACGCCGGGGAAGGCGCGGGAGGCGAAGCTTTGCACCCGTGCCGCGGTCGTCCTCGCGATCGGCGTGCTCGGGGCCACGACCGCGATCCGCAAAGCGCCTCTCCCCGTTTGAAAAGGTGGAGCGACCTCAATAGGGCGGCGCGATGACGGAGACCAAATCCTATTTCTTCTGCGGCATCGGCGGCAGCGGCATGCTCCCCCTCGCCTGTATCGTCCGCGCCCGCGGTGCCGAGGTGGCGGGTTCGGACCGGGCGCTCGACCAGGGCCGGATCGGCGACAAATTCGCTTTCCTCGAACGCCGCGGCATCCGCCTCTATCCGCAGGACGGCAGCGGCATCGTCTCCGGAGACCAACTTCTCGTCGCCTCAGCCGCCGTCGAGGACACGGTTCCCGACGTCGTCGCGGCGAAGCGCGTCGGCGCGGCGCGGATCACTCGCGCCGAGCTCCTCGCCCGCCTGTTCAACGCCGCGCCGCTGTCGATCGGCGTCGCCGGGACGTCGGGCAAGTCGACGGTGACCGGGATGATCGCCTGGATCCTCCACGCCGAGGGGCGCGATCCGACGGTGATGAACGGCGCGGTAATGAAGAGTTTCGCCGGTCCGGACACGCCCTTCGCCAGCGCCCTCGTCGGCACCGGCGACGCCTTCGTCAGCGAGGTGGACGAGAGCGACGGCTCGATCGCCCTCTACGCGCCCACCGTCGCCGTGCTGAACAACGTGACGCTCGACCATAAGGGCCTGGACGAGCTGCGCGGCCTGTTCCTCGGCTTCGCGACCAAGGCGAAGACGGCGATCGTCAACCTCGACGATCCCGAGACCCGTTCGCTGGCAGCACGGCTGCCGGGGGCGATCGGCTACAGCCTCGCGGATCCCGCCGCCGACTTCAGCGCCTCCGCGATCGTCGAGGAGCCGCTGGCGGTCTCCTTTGCCGTCCGCGAACTCGGCGGGATCCCGGTGCCGGTGCGGCTGCAGGTCCCGGGTCGCCACAATGTCGCCAACGCCCTCGCCGCCCTCGCCGCCGCGCGCGCCGCGGGCGTCGCGCTCCCCGAGGCGGCGGCGGCGCTCGCCGGCTTCGAGGGGCTGCGCCGCCGCTTCGAGGTGGTCGGCACGCAGAGCGGGGTCGCGGTCATCGACGATTTCGCGCACAATCCGGACAAGATCGCCGCGACGCTGCGGACGCTGCACGCCTTCCCCGGCCGGCTCCTCCTCTTCTTCCAGCCGCACGGCTACGGACCGCTACGGACGATGGGCCGCGAGCTCACCCAGACCTTGATCGAGGAGATGGCGACCGAGGACCTGCTGATCATGCCCGATCCGGTCTATTATGGCGGCACGGTCGAGCGCAGCGTCGGCAGCGGCGAGATCGTTGCCGCCGTCGCGCAAGGCGGCCGCCGCGCCGAGCATGTCCCGGACCGCGCCGCCGCCGGCCGCCGCCTCGCCGAGCTCGCGCGGCCGGGGGACCGCATCGTCGTCATGGGCGCCCGCGACGACACCCTCCCCGCCTTCGCGCGGGAGGTGATGGACGCCCTCTGAAACGGAAACGGCGGACCCCGAAGGCCCGCCGCTCCCTGGATTTTCAGGAGCGCCGGCTCAGCCGGCGACGGTCAGGTCGACCTTGTCCACCCATTCCGGGAAGAAGGCCGGCTCGCGGTTCGACCAGCCCGGCGCGGTAGCGGCGGCTTCGCTGATCGACTGGAGCAGGGCGCGGCGCTTCTCCGGGTGGAGGTGCGGCAGCGCGGCGGCGGCGCAGAAGGCGCCCGGCAGCCACGGGCGGACCGCGGCGCCGATCAGCCGCTCGTAGAGGAAGCGGTAGGACGCGAAATCGGGGAGCCGGTCCTGGCCGAGGTCGAAGGCGGTCATCGTGACGAGCAGGCCCATCATCGGTTCCATCTCGTCGAGGCCGCTGTCGTCGGGAACGTTGGCGCGAACCTGATCGAGGCGGCGGTAGATCCGCTCCTGCGCGCGGATCGACGCGGCCTCGCCGGCATCGCGCGACCAGCGGCGCATGGCGTCGCGGCGGCCGAGGCCGATGTCGAGCGCGCGGCGGATGTAGCGCTGGGTCGCCGGCGAGAAGCCCGCGAACTCCTTCATCTCGACCAACGTCAGCGCCCCGTCGGCAGGCTTGGTGTTCGTCGCCATGATCCCACTCCTCACACCCCGGCAGAGATCATAGGAATCAGACGGTTACCAACCGCTTAACCAAATCCCCGCTCCCCATTCAGGAATGAATCAAACTTCGAGTCCATCGGCAACGGGAAAATCGGTCGTGCTGCGCCTCGCGGCCGCAGTGTCACCCCGAGGACACAGGTACCGCAGGAAACTGATTGCAGCTCAAGGGGTTGATGGGAGGCCGCGCGGTTTTCCACAGAAAAGTGCCTTCCCCTCTTGCGGACACGTGCCGAGCCGAAAACTTGTCCTTCGAATCCAATGAGATCACGCGCCGAAACGAGCGCGGCCGACCCGCCCCTAGGCGCCAATCGCGTAGAACAACCATGTCGCGCGACGGCGGCATCGCTGATTGGCGGCGCAGCCGCGTCACGCCCAGCCAGTCGAATTCGGTTAATGCGGCAATCACCTTGGTAACGTGGCCGCAGCAACGGCGGACGTTATTTCATAGACCTAACGGTTGCGACATTGACTCTGCGATCTTTTGCAATAGCATCTGTCGGCGGAGACAATCGGCACTTGCGGAAATCGTGGGGTCCGAAGCGACGATTCTCCATTGGCAGCGGCGCCTCTCCCTGGCCCTGCACCAGCCAAGTTGCTGATGTCATTGCGGGATGACGTGGGGATGGGGCTCGATCGAAAAGGCGCAGTCGCGTTTGCGGAGCTTCCGCGCGAGACCGAAGCAAAGGCGCGTGCGCTCGCCGCGCGAGTCGGCGCGCCGTTCTTCGCCGTGGAGGAAGCCGGCGCAGACGGCGCCGCAGCGGTGCTCGTCGCCGCGGGTGCGGTGCCGCGCGCGCTCACGCGGCTGCGCGCGGCCTTTCCCGATGCCGCGCTGCTCGCCTGTGCCGGCGACGGCGGCGAAGAGGCCGCGCTCGCCGCGATCCGCGCCGGTGCCGACGATTTCCTGCGGCTCAGCGGCGACGCCGACGCTGCGGCCGAGCGCCTGCGCCGGCACCTCGCCCGCACCGCCGCGGCCGCGACCGACGATTGCGGATTCGTCGGCACCAGCCGCGCGGTGAAGGGAATCAAGGCGCTCGTGCGTCGGCTCGCGCGGTCCGGCAGCACGACGTTGATCCGCGGCGAGACCGGGACGGGCAAGGAGCTGGTCGCGCTGATGCTGCACCGCGCCAGTGCCCGCGCGGCGGGACCGCTGGTGCCGATCAACTGCGCGGCGATTCCCGAAACGCTGATCGAGGGCGAGCTGTTCGGATATGAGAAGGGTTCCTTCTCCAGCGCGTCGCGTTCCTATCCGGGCAAGTTCCGCCTGGCCGACGGGGGCACGTTGTTCCTCGACGAAGTGGGCGAGCTCAGCCTCGCCGCCCAGGCCAAATTGCTGCGGACGATCGAATCGGGCGAGGTCTTCCCGATCGGCGCGGCACGGCCGCAGCGCGCCGACGTGCGCATTCTCGCCGCGACCAACCGCGACCTCGCCGAGGAGGTCGCCCGCGGCGCCTTCCGGGCCGACCTGTTCTACCGCCTGGCGGTGATCCAACTCGTCATCCCGCCGCTCAGGGAGCGGCGCGAAGACATCGCGCCGATCGCCCGCTGCCTCGTCGAGCGCATCTGCGACGACCTGCGCCTGCCGTCCCCGATCGTCCCCACGGCGTTCCTCGATGCGTTGGGACGACACGACTGGCCGGGCAACGTCCGCGAGATGCGCAACGCCCTGGAGCACGCGCTCGTCACGGCCGAGCGCCCGGGCCTGCTCGACCCGCTCGACCTGCCGGCGATCGTCGCGTCGGCGCCAACGGGCGACGATGCCCGGGAACGCGAACGCGCGGTGCTGCTGCGGGCGCTCGCCCGCGCCGACGGCAGCAAAGCGGAGGCGGCGCGAGCGCTCAAATGCTCGCGCATGACGTTCTACCGGCGGCTCGATCGCGTGGGCCTCGACACGGACGGCGCGCCCCGCGCGGATTGACCTGTAACGGCCTGGTGCGGGCCTGTGACGCCCCGGCGTCTCAGCCGCGACGCCTTCCCGCGGGCGATCCCGCCGCAAGTCCCTGAAACGCTTGTCATCCGCTGATTGGCACGCCGCTTGCGGTGCGTCCTGGCGGCGTGCGCGGCGCGCCGCGGGAGACCGGCATGGGGGAGGCAGCGGATGAGAGCGCCGGCAGCGGCAACGACGGCGCCCGCGTCTTCATCAACCATATGCGGCTCGAAGTGACCCTGTCGGAAGTCCGCATCGACGTCGGGCAGGTGGCGGCGGGCGCCGCGGAGCCGGACGTCAAGGGCCGCTTCGTCACCAGCCCCGACTATCTCGCCGGCATGCGCCAGCGAATCGGCTGTGCGGTGGATCTCTACGAAACGCGCTTCGGCGCGATTGCCGAGGGCGGCCTCGCCGGGGAGATCGAGGCGAAGGGCCGTGGCTGAGCTCGGCGCCGTCAACCTCGTCGGCGAGTCGGTCGCGGCGCTGCTGCGCGCCCGGCGGGAGCTGCTGGCGAGCGAAGGCCGCCTGGCCCCGGTCCCCGCTTCCCAGGACATCAAGCACCTGACGCTCGCCGCCATCGCCGGCGCCTCCCCGCCATCGTCCGGCCTCTCGATCAGCTGCTATCATGTCGCACGCTCGGATCACCCGCTCGGGCGGCGCGCGATGGAGGATCCGGCGCGCGGGATCGGCATCTCGCTCGAACTCTCCTATCTGATGGTGAGCTGGTCGTCGGTCTCCGAGGAGGAGCAGGCGCTGCTCAGCTGGGCGATGCTCGAGCTCGATCGCTACCCGGTGCTTGCCGCCGGCCAGCTCCAGGGCGCCGGCTGGGCGCGCGGCGAGACCATCCAGATCGTGCCCGAGGACCCGGACCCCGAGCGGATCTTCCGCATCTGGGATGCGCTGAAGCAGCGGCTGCGCCTGAGCGCCCTGTTCAAGGCGCGGATCGTTCGCATCGGCTATGGGGACGTGGCGGACGGGCCTCCGGTGGTCGCGAGCCGCTTCGCCTTCGCGCATGGCGACCCTGCCGCGGAGCCGGCGCTGTGACCGCGATGCTGGCCCCGGACCTGCTCGACCGGCGGGCGCTGGCGCTGCTCCGCTTCGTCGACGTCGCCGGGGCGCCGGTGCGCGCGCCGCTGCGCATCGAGGGCGCCGCGGTGCGCCTCGTCGCCAAGTCGGCCGGCGACTATGCCTTGCTCTCGGCTCGGGACCTGGAGGCCTACACCGCAGCGTTCGATGCCGCACCGGGCAGCCCCGCTCCCGGCACGGTCAAGCTCCGGCTCGACGTAACGCCGGCGTCGTCCGACGTCGCGCCGCGCAGCTTCGTCCTCCCGCTCCCGCGCGATCCCGACCCGACGCGCCGCGACGCGGCCGACTCCGTGTTCCTGCCGGTTCCCGTCGAGCTCCTGCCGGGAGCATCGGCGGAAGCGCCCCCCGGCGGCTGCTCGGTCCGGGTGACGGTCCGCCGCGCCGACGACGGGCGGCTGATCGAGCACGCGCTCGTGCGGGGCCGCAGCGACAATGGCGCCTTCGCCGCCCGCGCGCTCACCGATGCGCGCGGCGAGGCGTGCCTGGTGTTCACCGGCCTTCCCCTCGCCTTCGCGAAGTCGGGCGGCGGCGTGCAGCCCGTCTGCGACGCCCGGGCGACCGTCGCCGTCGATCCTTCCACGGCACTCTTCCATGCCCCGGCGGACATCGCCGCCGCCCAGGATGCCGCCGCGGCGCGCACCGCCGGGCATCCCGATCCCGACGCCTTCGCCGGTGCCGCGCCGGCCGCCTTTGCCGCCGGCACAGCCGTCACCCTCGCGGCCGGTGCCCGCCGCGCGCTCGCCATCGCCTGGAGTCCCGCATGATCCTGAACGCTCGCGGGCGGCCGCCGCGCCGCCGAACCTGGGAGACCTTCTATGCCTGAATATCTCGCCCCCGCGGTCTTCGTCGAGGAGACGAGCTTCCGCGCGAAGTCGATCGAGGGCGTCGGCACCAGCACCGCCGCCTTCGTCGGCATGACGGCGCGCGGCCCCGTGTCGGTAACGCCGAGCGACCCGACCCCGCCGCTCCTCACCAGCTTCCGCGACTTCGAGCGTTATTATGGCGGGGTGGACGATCTGACGGCCGGAACCGCGCGGGCGACCAACTACGTCGCGCTCGCCGCCCAGGCCTTCTTCAACAATGGCGGCGGCCGCCTCTACGTCGCGCGCATCCTCGGCGCCGGCGCCGCGGCGCCCACGCCCGTCGTCCTCAATTCGGGGAGCCCGGCCGCCGCCAAGAAGGTGACGTTGTCGGCGCGCTCGGCCAACGGCTCGGCCTATCGCGTGACGATCAGCCAGTCCGCCCATGCGACGACGCAGGCGCTGGCGCTCAGGCAGCCGGCCGGCACGGCGATCCAAGTCGGCAACGCCGTCTCGGTGGTCGGCGTAGCCACAAA
>Ga0213876_10000614_pt1 | contig 26254 bp, 23 predicted proteins | sample BarmaccomBMRX_R9_FD_160113 | JGI IMG/M metagenome (GOLD analysis project Ga0213876, IMG submission 160113) | Root-associated microbial communities from Barbacenia macrantha in rupestrian grasslands, the National Park of Serra do Cipo, Brazil - RX_R9 | ecosystem: Host-associated > Plants > Roots... | reverse complement strand
GCCCATTCCGGCGATCTCCGCGATCGCCCCAAAGGCGATCAGCGAGATCCTGGAGCCGCACGCAGCAGCCGCGCGTCCGGCGTTCGCGCCCGACCTGCCGCCGGATCATCCGCTCGAGCCCGGCACGCGGCCGGGCGCACGCCTGTCGACGCCGTCGGAGCGTATCGCGGCGTCCGAAAGCGCCATCAGCGAAATCCCGGCAAGTCCGCGCGAGCCGGTCAGTTCGTCGAGCTTTATCGCGGCCGCTCGCCGTGCCGCCCAGGCGGCCGCGGCGCAGCCGACGAACGACAAGAGCAGCCGCAAGCCGCCCAGCGGCGCGGCCAAGACCGTTGACAAGAGCGGTGACAAGCCGAAGGCGCCGTCGACAACGGCGTCAAAAATCCGCTCGGTCCTGGTCGGCGTGAGCGTCGTCGTGATCGTGCTCGCGGTCTTCAAGACGGCCTTGTCGCTGCTCGACGGCGGCAGCGCGCCGCCGGCGGTCGAACGCGTCAAGGAAAGCGCCAAAGAACCGCCGCCTCAGCCGCCGGCGGACAGCGGCGCCAGGCCGTTCATGCCTGATCCGGCGACGCCCTCGCTGACCTCGCCGACCCCGATTGGGCGCCAGTCGTTCAACAATTCTTCGGCGAGCAGCGCCGCTGCAAGCGCCTCGGTCGCAATCCCGCCGTCATCGGCCGCGTCGCCGACGCCCACCGGCAGCGAGGTGACCGGCACCGTTGCGGCGCCGCCAGCGTCGGCCGCCCGTAAGAGTGCGATGATCCAGATTCCGGCGAATGAAAAACTGCCGGACGCGATCAGCGGCCAGGGCCTACGCTCGGCCGCGCTGAAGGGCGATCCGGCCGCGGCCTATGAAATCGGCCTGCGTTTCGCCGAAGGCAAGGGTATCGCGGCCAACCTCGAGGAAGCCGCCAAATGGTATGACCGCGCCGCGCAAGCCGGCGTGATCCCGGCCGTATTCCGGCTCGGCACCTTCTATGAGAAGGGCCTTGGCGTGAAGCGCGATCTCGACCTCGCGCATCGTTATTACCTGCAGGCCGCCGAGCGTGGCAATGCCAAGGCGATGCACAATCTCGCGGTGCTCGAGGCCGATGGTGGCGGCAAGGGCGCCAACTACACCACGGCCTCGGCCTGGTTCCGCAAGGCCGCCGACCGCGGCGTCGCCGACAGCCAGTACAATCTCGGCATCCTCTATGCGCGCGGCATCGGCGTGGAGCAGAACCTCGCGGAATCCTACAAATGGTTCAGCCTCGCGGCCAGCCAGGGCGATGCCGACGCCGGACACAAGCGCGACGATGTCGCAAAACGCCTCGATGCGCAGTCGCTGGCGGCGGCCAAGCTGGCCATCCAGACTTTTACGGCCGAACCGCAGCCCGAGGAGGCAGTGATCGTGCCGGCGCCGGCCGGCGGATGGGATGGTGCGCCAGCCCAAGCCGAACAGGCCAAACCCGCGGCGAAACCCGCCGCGGTCAAGCGCACCGCTCTGGCGCGCTGACGAAGCGGGCATTTCAAAACACACCTGAAGAGTTTGTTATCCGTCAAGACGAACCGCGGCGTATCACTCGCCGACAAAGCTATGGAAAATCGTGCCACAATCTGGCGCAAAGGCTCGGCCATTTTTTAAGGCTGTGAGCGCACCATAGGCAGGCGAGGCGGATGACACTTCGAGATGATCAGAGCGGACACGGTGAGGCGCGGCGGCCGGGACCGTGGGACCGGCCGCCGCCGCTCCAGGCCGCCGACAGGCGGCCACGACCGTCAGAGCTCATGTCAGAACGAAAATGGACCAGCCGGCTCTCGGTGATCGCCTTTGTGCTCATCGTTGGCACCACCTTGATCCAGGCCTTCAAGGATGTGTCGCGGCCGGAAGCCTGGGCTTATTGGAAAGACCTCTATTTCTCCCACAGCCTGACGTCGGCGCTGGCCAGCGAGGCCGACCTCGGCGATCTCGGCCATCGCCGCTCGGCGCTCGTCATCAGCGGCGAGATCGGCGCCGCCTCCGCGAGCTGGTTTCGCGACCGCCTCGACGAAGCCCACCTCGTTCCCGGCGATGTGGTGCTGATGTCCTCACCCGGGGGCGATCTGGCGCAAGCCGTCATCATGGGCGAAGTCATTCGCGCCCACGGCCTCGCCACCGCCGTTGGCGTGATCGACGGCGCCGGCAAGGTCAAACCCTCGCATTGCGCCAGTGCCTGCGTGTTCGCCTTTGCCGGCGGAGCGACCCGCTTTGGCGTGCCGGGCTCGCGGCTGGGCGTGCATCGCTTCGTGTCCAACGCGGCGGACCATGACGCCGTCTCCGACACCCAGCGCACCACGGGCCAGATCCTGGGCTATCTGACAAAAATGGGCGTGTCCTCCTCGTCCTTTGTCGAAGCGATGTCGGCGACCGGCGACATCCGCTGGCTTGGCACGCAGGACGCGCGCGCCATGAACCTCATCACCGACCCGCTTCGGGCGCAGTAATCGGACTGCATCATGGGCCGCTCTCCCGCCTCGTCCTGACGAGCGCGCTCTTGCGCGCGCCTCGACGGAATGAGGCCCGTCATCATGACCGGCCCTCATGGTTCGAGATGGCGCAAGGGCGCCTCCTCACCATGAGGGTTGCGCAGTTCGGATTAATCTTGATGCTTCACCACATGGCAATTTTTCGCGGCCGATGCTGCGCAAAAAGAGGCGGCGTCGCGGATTGTTTAGTCCCCGCCGCTGCCGATTTCGGCTATGCAGAGGAAAGGTCATCGGTCCGCGCCGGGCGGGCTCTCCGGTGCCTGCCCAAAAAACCACGCCGCGAAGCGCATTGGGCCAGCGGCGCAAGCCGAAATGCGACCGCGCGTGCAGATCTATCTTCCGATCGCCGATCTTCCGGTCAACATCTTCCTCATCCTGGCAATGGGTGCGGCGGTCGGCTTCGTGTCCGGCCTGTTCGGAATCGGCGGCGGCTTTTTGATGACTCCGCTGTTGATCTTTCTCGGCATCGCGCCCGCCGTCGCGGTGGCCTCGGTCGCAAGCCATATCGCCGCCTCGTCGTTCTCCGGCGCGATTTCCTACTGGCGCCGCCGCGCCATCGATCCGGCGCTGGCCGGCGTCCTGTTGTGCGGCGGCATCATTGGTACCGCGCTGGGGGTCTCCACCTTCACGCTGCTCCGCGCGCTCGGCCAGCTCGACCTGATGATCGCGCTGTCCTATGTCGCGCTGCTCACCAGCGTCGGCGGCGTGATGGCCTGGGAAGGCCTGCGCGCGATGCTGCGCACCCGCCGCGGCATCGTGATCCCGGCGCGCCGCTCCGGCAGCCACGGCTGGATACATGGCCTGCCGCTGAAAATGCGCTTCAAGCGCTCAAAAATCTATCTTTCGATCATCCCGGTGGTGCTCGTCGGCATCTTCATTGGCTTCCTCGGCGCTGTGATGGGCATCGGCGGCGGCTTCATTCTGGTCCCGATCATGATCTACGTCTTGCGGGTGCCGACCTCGACCGTGATCGGCACCTCGATGGTGCTCACGCTCGTCACCATGCTGTTTGCGACCATGCTGCACGCGATCACCAATCACCTCGTCGACGCGGTACTGGCGCTGATCCTGATGGTCGGCGGCGTCACTGGCGCACAGTTCGGCGCCCGCGCGGGCCAGAAGATTCGCGGCGAACAGCTCCGCCTGCTGCTCGGGCTCCTGATTCTCGCGGTCGGCATCCGCTTCGCCGTCGAGCTCGTCATCCGCCCGGAGGATATGTTCACCATCCGCGAGACGGGGGTGACCGAATGACCGCGCGCCGACGCGCCATCGCCTTACTCCTCGCGGCACTCGCTGCGCTCGTTGTCGCTGCGCCGGCCGCGGCCGAACGCCTCATCGTCTCGGTGTCGAACCACCGGGTGACGGTTACGCCGAATTATTCCGGCGAGGAGCTGGTGCTGTTCGGCTCGGTCGAGAAGGAGGCCGACACACCGGCCAACCGTCAAAACTACGATCTCGTCGTCACCATCATCGGCCCGCGCGCCGACATGGTGACGCGGCGCAAGGAGCGGCGGTTCGGCATCTGGATCAACGCCGACTACCGCCAGTTCCTGCAGGTGCCATCCTATCTCGCGGTATTCGCCAATCGCCCGCTCGACGACATCGCCAATGCCGAGGTGCAGCGTCGTCAGCAGATCGGCGTCAACAACATGATCCTGACCCAGCGCGTCGGGCCAGACTATGCCGACGTGGTGCCGAACGATCCGTTCCGAAGCGCCTTCGTGCGGCTGCGCTCCGAGCGCGGCCTGTATCGCGAGGATACGTCCGCCGTCACCTTCCTGACGCCGACGTTGTTCCGCACCGGGATTCCGCTTCCCGCAGCGGTGCCGATCGGAACCTATGAGGTCGACATCAAACTGTTTTCGAATGGCGTGTTCGTAGCCAAGACCGAATCGGCGTTCGAGATCGTCAAGGTGGGCTTCGAACAGTTCGTCGCCACCAATGCGCGCCAGAACGGCTTCATCTACGGGCTGATCACGACCGCGATGGCGCTGATGAGCGGTTGGATGGCGTCCATCGTATTTGCGAAGGACTAAGTTCGCGGCCACCGTTCACTCAGCTGTCATCGCCCGGCTCGACCGGGCGATCCAGTACGCCGCGGCCTATCCGTTTAAGCACTGACGCCTCTGGAATACTGGATGCCCCGCCTTTCGCGGGGCATGACAGCCCTGGGTTACTGGTCGATCGCCGTCGCGACGCCCGGCTCCAGCAGCCGCAGCCGCTTGCCGAAACCGAGCGCATCGAACGAGACGCGCAGGTCCTGCGCGCTCTGGCGGAAATGCGCCCACCCATCCGTATGAAGCGGAATAATGAGCGCCTCGGGAAAGGCGCGCGCGGTCTCGATCGTGTCATTGGTGTCCATGGTGAGATGGAACGGCCCGCGGGTCTGCGCCGCGCCCGCGAAAGGCAGCACGAGGCCGCATTTGAAGCGGCGCGCCACCTCGGCGACGCCGTCGAACCAGACGGTGTCGCCGCTGACATAGACCGGCGGCTGATGGTCTGAGCTGAGCACGAAGCCAATCACATCGCCCGCCAGCGGCTCGATCCCGGCCGGGCCATGCCGCGCCGGCGTCGCCGTGACCTTGATCGAACGACCGTTCTTTCCCTGCAACTCCGTCGTGGCCCAGGGTGCAAATCCCTCCGCGGGCGCGCCGAGCCGCTTGGCACCGGCCTCGGTCGTCAGCACGCGTTTGGCGCGCGCGAGGAAATCCCGGCCCGCATTATCGAGATTGTCCGAATGCTGGTCATGGCTGAGCAGCACGGCATCAACCTCGCCGATCGCATCGACAGTCATCGCGGGACCGTCGAGCTTCTGCAGTTTGACATGCGGCAATTGATAGAAGCCGGGGGCATCGAAAGTCGGATCGGTCAGCAGCCGAAATCCGTCGATCTCGATCAGCGCCGTGGGGCCACCGATCAGCGTGATGGTGATGCTCATAGCTTGCTCCCGTTCGATGCGGAAGGACGCGTCACCAGATAAATGCCGAGCGCCACCGGAACGATCCCTAGCAGATCGCGTAGCGCCACGTGCTCGCCGAGCACGACCCAGGCGAACAGCATGCCGAGCGGCGGCATCAGGAAATGATAGGCGCTCGCGGCCGTCGCACCATAGGTCTTGAGCAGACGAAACCACAGGACGTAGGCGAGAATCGAGCCCCCGAGCACGAGGAACGCAAAGGCGCCAAGCAGCTTTGCATTCGGCACGATGTCGCCAACGTCGGCGAAAACAGCCGCAAACGGCAGCAGTGCAAGTCCCGCGGCCATGTTCTGGACGCCATTGCCGATCCACAGGCTGCCTCGTGGCGCGAGCAGTTTGAACAGGATAGTGCCGAGCACAATGGAGGCGAGCGAGGCCAGCGTGAACAGGATGCCATGAAAACTGTCGGTCCCGACCGCCATGCGGTGCCAGACGATCATGGCGACGCCGACGATGCCAAACAAAAGGCCTGCGACCTTGCGAAACGTCAGCTGCTCGCCAAGGACCAGCGCGGCGAGCACCGCGGTGAACACCGGGTTCGCGGACACGATCAGCGCGCCGAGCCCGGCAGATACGGATTTCAGCCCGGTGTAGCCAAGGCCGAGATAGAGCGCGTTGTTGGCGACGCCGAGAACGGCGAACACGATCACGTCACGCCAGGAAAGCGACCCGGCATCGCGTCGAAATGCCGAGGTCGCCAGAATGATCACGCCGGCGAGCAGGAAGCGCGCCGTCAGCAGGATCAGCGGCGGGCAGTAGGTGACGCCGATCTTGCCGGCGACGAAGGCAAAGCTCCAGAGCACGCAGAACAGCGCGATCGCGAACGGCATGGGGTTGGAGGTGACGCGGGGAACAGCGGCGGCAGGTGCGAGCGACATGGCAGTTTCCGGTGAGAAATCGTCTTGGGTCCTTCTCATGTAGGGCCGCCGCTTGCCATTTGAAAATTAAATCATACAATATCAATCAGTGGAAAATTGAATGGACGCCGGTGCCATGCTTGATCTTGAATTGCTGCGCAGTTTCGTCTCGGTCGTCGAGGCCGGCGGCTTCACCCGCGCCGGCGAGCGCGTGCACCGGACCCAGTCGACCGTCAGCCAGCAGATCAGGCGGCTGGAAGAGGACATCGGCCAGCCGCTGCTCCATCGTAACGGCAAGCAGGTCACGCTGACCGAGGCCGGCGAAAAACTGTTGTCCTATGCGCGGCGGCTGCTGTCGCTCGCCGAGGAGGCGCGCGACGTGCTGGCGCGACCCGCGAGCGAGGGCGCGGTCAAGCTGGGCATCCCAGAGGACTTTGCCGCCTACCGGCTGGCAGAACTGCTCGCGAGCTGCACGCGCGAGCGGCCTGGGTTGCGGCTCGACGTGCGCGCCGACCAGAGTCTCTATCTGAAGCGCGACCTCGCGCGCGGCGAACTCGATCTCGCACTGCTCAAGCGCGACGCCGGCGAGCCAGGCGCGATCGCGGTGTGGCCGGAGCGCGTGCACTGGGTCACCAGCAAGAGCCACCCCGTCGACATCAAGGCCAAGTCGCTGCCGCTGATCGGCTTTCCCGGCGGCTGCCTGTACCGGGCGCGCGCGATCCATGCGCTGGAAAGCGCCGGCCGCGCCTGGCACATGGCCTATACGTCATCGAGCCTCGCCGGTATCCAGGCTGCCGTCGCGGCCGGCATGGGATTGAGCATCCTCTCCGACATGTCGATCCAGGCCGATCACCGCGTGCTCACGGCGAAGGAAGGTTTCAGGCCGATCGACAAGACGGAGATGGCGCTGCTCGCCTCACCGGATGCGAGCCCGGCCACGCTGCGGCTCGCCGACCGCCTCGCCGATTTCTGCAACAGCGTGCAGGCGAAGGCGGCGTAGCAGCCACCCGCTCAGCTGCGTAGGATGGGTTGAGCTCTTGCGAAACCTGTCATCGTTTGCGGAAATATGATCGGTATCGCTTTCGCTCCATCCATCCTACCGACGATTAACAGCACCGTGCGGCGGCGATGGCGTGCAGGCGGTTGTCGCCGAGCAGATAGGCCATGAAGCCGACCTGCGGAAAGATCTTTGCAAACGCTAGGTCGCGGATGCTGAGGCCACCGGCATAGGCGCCGAATGCCGGCATGACCGCGCGCTCGCCGTCGGAGGCAAAGCAGCGCCGCTCCATCGCCCGGCCGCGCGTGGCGACGCGCGCCTTGGGATGCAGATGCCCTGCAATCTCGCCGATCACGCCGGTGGGCTCGTGACGAAACACGATCGGCCCGATCGCGACTTCGGTTGCGACCACGCCGCCAAGACTGTCCGGCAGCGCCGGATCATGATTGCCGGAAATCCAGATCCAGTCGCGCCCTTCCTGGAGCGCGGCAATCGCCTCGCGATCGCTGCACGCCAGCCGCTCATGCGCGAGGCGATCATGAAAACTGTCGCCGAGCGCAATCACCATGCGCGGATTGTAGCGCGCAACGACGGCGGCAAGCCGGCCAAGTGTCGCAGCGGTGTCGTAGGGTGGCAGCAACACGCCGCGCGCCGCGAAGCTGGAGCCTTTTTCCAGGTGCAGATCGGACACGACGAGGAGCCCTACCTCCTCCCAGACCAGCGCACCGGAGACGTCGGCAACCAGCGTGACGCCGGCAAGCTCGACGATGGAGTTGCGCGCCCTGGATGATCCCTCATCGGTGATTTGCGCGCGTATCGTCACACCTGATCCCGTCTATCCCGCAGCTTCCCTGACGAGTTCTTCGGCGGCTTCCGCCAACAACTCGTCGGATGCCTCGCCATAAATGGATTCGCGGCCGATTTCCAGCATCACGGGAACAGCGAGCGGCGAAACATGGTCGAGTTCCCGGTGAGTGATTCGTCCCCTGATTCGCGCCAGCATGTCGCCGAGCCGCTTCAGATCGAGCAGGCCCGTCGCCGCATCAGCGCGCGCGGCGCGGAGCAGCACATGATCGGCCTGATGCTTGCGCAGCACATCGTAGACGAGATCGGTCGAGAACAGCACCTGGCGCCGGCTCTTCTCTTCGTCCGTAAAACGACGCGCGATCAAGCCCGAGATCAGCGCACAGTTGCGGAAGGTGCGCTTCATCAGCGCCGATTCGGCAAGCCACGCTTCGAGATCATCGCCGAGCATGTCGGCGTCGAACAGCGCAGCGAGACTGAGCTGGCCGTGCCGGATCATGAACGACATGTCGCCGATCCCCCACACGGCAAGTGCATATTCGTTGGCGACGAAGCCGAGCGGACGGGCGCGGGCCCGCTCCAGCCGGCGCGTCAGGAGCATGCCGAGCGTCTGATGCGCAAGCCGTCCCTCGAAGGGATAGCAGATGAGATAGTTTTTGGTGCCGCGTGGAAACGTCTCGACCAGCAGCTCGCGCACGCCTGGCACGCGCGAGACGTCGCGTTGAAGAGAAAGCCAGTCGCGCACCTGCTCCGGCAGCGCGCCCCAGGCGCGCCCGTCGTCGAGCAGTTTTCGCACGCGTTCGGCGAGATAGGTGGAGAGCGGAAACTTGCCGCCCATATAGGACGGCACTTTTGCATCCTTGTCATTGGCGCGGGAAACGTAGACCTGGTCCTCCACGAGGGCCTCGTAACGAACGACCTCGCCGCCGAACACAAAGGTGTCGCCGACCACGAGGCCTTCGATGAAATATTCCTCGATCTCGCCGAGCATCCGGCCGCCGCGGTTAATCGGTCCCGTGCTGCCAGCTCCTCCGGCGCGCGACCGCACCAGCTTGACCTTCAGCATCGGCTCCTCGACGATGGTGCCGACATTGAGACGATAGCTCTGCCGCACCTTTGGATTGGCGACGCGCCAGCGGCCCTGCTTGTCTTGCTTGATGCGGGCGAAGCGTTCATAGGTCTTCAGCGCATAGCCGCCGGTTGCGACGAACTCGACCACGTCGTCGAAATTTTCGCGCGACAGTGTTGCATAGGGTGCCGCCGTCACGACCTCCGCATACAAGTCGTCGGGGAAAAACGGCTCACCGCAGGCACAGCCCAGCACATGCTGGGCAAGCACGTCGAGAGCACCGGTACGCAAAGGCGGCGTATCCTGCGCATTTTCCGCGATCGCATCGATCGCCACCGAGCATTCCAGCACCTCGAACCGATTGGCCGGGACGAGAACCGCGCGCGAGGCTTCATCGAGGCGGTGGTTGGCACGGCCGATGCGCTGCATCAGGCGCGAGCAGCCCTTTGGCGCACCGATATTGATGACGAGGTCGACGTCGCCCCAGTCGACGCCGAGGTCGAGCGACGAGGTGCAGACGATGCCCTGCAGCCGGCCCGCCGCCATCGCCTCCTCGACCTTGCGGCGCTGCGCGACGTCGAGCGAGCCGTGATGCAGCGCGATCGCGAGCCCATCATCGTTGATGCGCCAGAGATCCTGGAACAGCATCTCGGCCTGACTGCGCGTGTTGACGAAGACCAGCGTGGTCTTGTTGCGCTTGATCAGCTCATAGACTTCGCCGAGCGCATGGCGCGCCGTGTGCCCCGCCCAGGGCAAGCGTTCGCGCGAGTCCAGCATTTCGACGATGGGCGGCGCGGCGCCGCCCGCGACGACGATGTCGGCGGATAGGGGCTTGCCGCCGGGCTGCGGCACCAGAAAGCGCGCGAGTTCGTCCGGCTCTGCCACTGTCGCCGAAAGCCCGATTGCGCGGATCTCGGGCGCGAGCTTCCAGAGCCGCGCAAGTCCGAGCGACAACAGGTCGCCCCGCTTGGAGGTGACCAGCGCGTGCAGTTCGTCGAGCACGATCCGCTTCAAGGAGGAGAACAGGAACGGCGCATCGTCGGAGGCGAGCAGCAGCGCGAGCTGTTCCGGCGTGGTGAGCAGGATATCCGGCGGATAGCGCCGCTGCCGCTGGCGCCGTGACACCGGCGTGTCGCCGGTGCGGGTCTCGATCCGGATCGGCAGCCCCATCTCGGCGACCGGCATTTCGAGGTTGCGCGCGATGTCGACCGCGAGCGCCTTCAGCGGCGAGATGTACAGCGTGTGCAGGCCGCGGCTGCGCTGGACGCTGCTTCTTCCTTCGCCTCGCCGGGAAGGGGATAACGGCGATTGCGCGTCCGGGTGCCCCCCTCCCCGCCCCTCCCCCACAAGGGGGGAGGGAGAGGAAACAGTGTACGGCGGCAGAGGCCACGACGCGGCGCGCGACCGCGTGTCCCCACTCAGCTCCACCAGGGTCGGCAGAAATCCGGCCAGCGTCTTGCCGGCGCCGGTCGGCGCGATCAGCAGGGCCGAGCGATTGTCGCGCGCCTTCTCGAGTAGCGCGAGCTGATGCGCGCGCGGCGACCAGCCGCGGCCGGCGAACCATTTTTGGAAACGGTCCGGCAGCAGCGCTGGCTCGTCGAACGGCAGCTCGGGCTGGTCCAGCAGCGACACGCAATAGAGCTAAGCTGTCGAAGCCATTTCGTCGAGGGCCTGGGCAAGACCATCGCATATGGCTGAAGGTCCAACGGGTTCGGTTTGATGTGGGTCGTCCGCCGTTCCCGCCCGCTCGTCATGCCCGGCCTTGTGCCGGGCATCCACGTCGTACTTACTTGCTGCTTCAAAGACGTGGATGGCCGGGACAAGCCCGGCCATGACGATGGGGAAACGTCGACGCGCCTTAGCCGTCGGAGATTGCGATGGCCCTGCGGCGAGCGGAGATAGGGGAGACCTCACTCCGTCACGGGCTTGTCCGAAATGTCCCAGTCGCTGCCGTTGAAAATCGAGATGTAGAGCGTCTTCATCGGCGTGTAGTCGTCGGGCGTATAATTGTAGGTGATGCCGTCGAGGAAGAACGGCGAGTGGAAGCCGTTGAGATTAGAGGCCTGCTTCAGCACGTTCTCGCGCGTCAGCTCGTCGCCGCAGCGGCGCAGGATTTCGCCCATCGTCACCGCTTGGCCGTAGCCGGCATAGGCGATGGTGTTGTCGGGATCGACATTAGGCAGGTATTTCTTGCGCAGCGCCTCGAAGCCCATCACCTCGGGATCGTTCTGCCAGCGCGGCACGCCGGCGTCCTTGGCGTAACGGATCGCGACGATGTCCTTCGCATTCTCGAAGCCCGCGGCGCTGAGGATCGAACGGCCGGTCGAGCCGGCCGACAACAGCTGCAGCGGCTTCCAGCCGAGCTCGGCGACTTTGCGGATCGATTGCGACGTCGCCTTGCCGGTCGAAATGTTATAAAACACGTCGGCGCCCGACTTGGAGAGATTGACGAGCTGCGAGTCGATCGTGGGATCAGTCAGATCATAGGTCTGCTCCATAATAACAGTCGCCTTGCCGCCGGCATCCGCCAGCACCTTCTTGAAGGGCCCGAGGAAATCGCGGCCGAAATCATCGTTCTGATAGAGGATGCCGATCTTCGCTTCCGGCTTCACGTTTACGACGTGCCGGGCGAGAATGCGCGCCTCCGTCGGATAGAGCGGCAGGCCCGCCATGGTCCATTTGAAATTTTTGGGATCATTCCACTTCGAGGCGCCGGTGTTGAGCAGGAGCTGCGGCACGCCCTTGGAATTCAGATATTTGTGCACGGCGGTCTGGGGCGCGGTGCCGAGCGAGCCGAACAGCGCCAGCACCTCCTCCTGCTCGACGAGCCGCCGCGTCGCCTCCACGCATTTCGGCGCGCTATAGGCATCATCGAGAGTGAGGAAATTGATCTTGCGGCCGTTGATGCCGCCCTGCTCGTTGCGCATCTGGAAATAGGCCTCGCCGATGCGGCCGAGCACGCCATAGAGCGAGCCCGGGCCTGAATGCGGCACGGTCTGGCCGAGCTTGATCTCGGTATCGCTGGCACCGGGACCGTATTTTTTCTCGGCGGCGCGAACGTATGGGGCGGAGACGAGCGCCGCAGCAGCGGCGGCGGTGGCGCAGAACTCGCGCCGGGTCGGATGTTTTGTCATCGTTGTTTTCTCCCTAGATGCGAGCATTGTGCTGGCATCCGCTCGGCCGGGCAACAGGCGAACAGCCGGCATCGCGGCGCAATGCCGCTTCCTCTGCAGAGCGCTATTTCCGTACGACGGTAATCAGGGCATGCTTGCTACGACGACAAGACCCGGGACCGGGACATTGTCCTCCGTGCGCGGCGATGCGGCTTCGAGATGGGCGAGCGAGAGGCCTGCCGCCTGAACGACATCGCGCACATGGCTGGGCGCATGCGCATAGCGCAGCCCCGCGCCGAGGATCACGCCATCGCCTTCATGCGTCTCGAGCGTGAACGCGACGAGCCCGCCTGAAGCCAGCACGCGCCTTGCTTGCGCGAGCACGGGCGCGAGGTCGGAGACATAGACCATGGCATCGCCGGCAATGATCAGATCGGCACTTGTCTCCGGCCTGCCCGCCAGCCCCTCGACCATGTCGGCGACTTCGAGCTCGGCATAAAGACCGGTGCCGCGCGCCTGCTCGATCATGCCGGGTGACAGGTCGATGCCGACGAAACGATCGACCTGCCTGGCGAAGGCAGCGGCCGCAAGCCCGGTGCCGCAGCCGAGATCGATCGCGCGCTTGAAGAATGCCGGCTGCTTTGCGGCCGCGCGCACCGCGAGCACGGCCTTGAACAGGATCGCCGGCCCGCGATAGCTCAAATGATCGAGCAGCGCGGCTTCGAACCGCGGCGCATACTGGTCGAACAGCGTCTGCACATAAGCCTTCGGCATGTCCGACAAAGCTTCCGCGCCGAGCCGCATCAGGCGCAGGCTTGCGCCGTGCCGGTCTTGCCGATCGGCGTCGCGAGCCCGGCGGAACGCTGCGATCGCTGCGTCATGCTCGCCGAGTTCGAGGCGGATTTCACCCAGGGTGAACCAGGCCGAGACGAAATCCGGTGCGAGTTCCACGGTCTGGTCCAACAGATCGGCCGCCGCCGCGAGGTCCCCTTTCAGTTGCAGATCGCGCGCGAACTCAAAACGGCGGTCGGCGATCAGGTCACCGGAGGAAAGGAACAGGGGCGGGGGCATCGTGAAGGCTGCTCTGAAACAGACTCGATTGGCGATGGCCCCGAACCTATATGAGGCAGATGCGACCGCAAGACATTCTCGTCCGCACGCCGGCCGGCCTGTGCTGCAAGCCCGGTAGCTTCCATATCGACCCGGTCCGGCCGGTCGAACGGGCGCTCATCACCCATGGCCATTCCGACCATGCGCGCGCCGGTCACGGCGCGGTCCTCGCGACGCAGGAGACGCTCGACATGATGCGCCTGCGCTATGGCGACAATTTTGCCGTTACCACGCAGGCCATCCGCTATGGGGAAAAGATCCGGCTTGGCGATGTCACGGTCGCCTTCCACCCCGCGGGCCACGTGCTTGGCTCGGCACAGATCGCGGTGACCTGCAAGGACACCTGCATTGTCGCCTCCGGCGACTACAAGGACGCGCCCGACCCGACCTGCGCACCGTTCGAGCTCGTGCCTTGCGATGTGTTCATCACGGAAGCCACATTTGGTCTGCCGGTGTTCAGGCACGGCGATGCGATGGAGCAGATCAGGAAGCTGCTGACGTCGGTCGCGCTGTTTCCCGAGCGCGCACATCTGGTCGGCGCCTATTCGCTTGGCAAGGCGCAGCGCGTGATCGCGCTGCTGCGGCTGGCCGGCCATGACGCGCCGATCTACCTGCACGGCGCGATGGAGAAGATCACCAATTACTATCAGGAGCGCGGCGTCGCGCTCGGCGAGCTTCGTCCTGTGCGCGGCATGAAGAAGGCCGATCTCGCCGGCACCATTGCACTGGCGCCGCCGTCGGCGACCTCGGATGTGTGGACCCGGCGCTTTCCTGATCCGGTCACCGCTTTTGCCTCGGGCTGGATGCGCGTGCGTGCGCGGGCCCGCCAGGGCGGCATCGAACTGCCGCTGGTCATCTCGGACCATGCCGACTGGGACGGCTTGACCGCGACCATCGCGGCGACCGGCGCCGGCGAAATCTGGGTCACACATGGTCAGGAGGACGCGCTGGTGCACTGGTGCACGACCAGGGGACTTGCCGCGCGCCCGCTCGACCTGGTCGGTTATGGCGACGAGGAGGAGGAAACGGATGTCGCACCGGCGACGGAAGGCGGCCAGACATGAACCGTTTTGCCGAACTGCTCGACCGCCTCGGCTACGAGCCCGGCCGCAACAACAAACTTCGGCTGCTGTCAGCCTATTTCCGCGAGGTCGGCGATCCCGATCGCGGCTATGCGCTGGCCGCGCTCACCGGCGCGCTGTCGTTCAAGCACGCCAAGCCCGGCCTGATCCGCGATCTCATTGCCGAACGTACCGATCCCGTGCTGTTCGGGCTGTCCTACGACTATGTCGGCGACCTCTCCGAAACGGTGGCGCTGATGTGGCCGAAGACTGCATCGTCCGGCAACACTCCATCCGTAGCCCACCCCCCTCCCGCAAGGGGGGAGGGAGCTGAGCGAGATTCTGGGCGAGCAGATCGCGACACATCTGCCGCGGCTCAAGCAACACCTGTTTCTATCCCCGCGCAGGGTCTCTCAGTCCCCTCCCCCACGCAACCGGGGTCCACCCCGGTTGCGCATCATTATTCTGCGCAAGTCGGCCAGGCCCGACTTGCGTTGGGGGAGGATCAGGGAGGGGGGTATCCCGAGCAGAAAGCCGATAGCAGCACTCAATTCCTTCACGGCCACAACAATCCGCCGCCGCCGACGCTGACCGAGGTCGTCACCACGCTGCGCACGCTTGGCAAGTCCGAGCTGCCAAAGCAGCTTTCGCGCTGGCTCGACGAGCTCGACGAGACCGGCCGCTGGGCGCTGTTGAAACTGGTCACCGGCGCGATGCGGATCGGCATTTCCGCGCGGCTTGCCAAGACCGCCGCGGCCGCGCTCGGCGCGAAGGACCCGCATGAGATCGAACTGCTCTGGCCAGGCCTGGTGCCGCCCTACACCGATCTGTTCGCCTGGCTGGAAGGCAAGGCCGACAAGCCGGTCAATCGCGACCCCGCGCCGTTCCGTCCCGTGATGCTGGCGCACGCGCTGGAGGACACGGATTTCGCAGCAATGAATCCTGCCGACTACATCGCAGAATGGAAATGGGACGGTATCCGCGTGCAGGGGGTGAGCGGGCGCGACCCGCGCGGCCACATCGTGGCACGGCTGTTTTCGCGCAGCGGCGAGGACATCACGGGCAGCTTTCCGGATCTGTTGCCAGCGCTGCATCTGCCCGGCGCGCTCGATGGCGAGCTCTTGGTGATGCGCGAGGGCCGCGTGCAGAGTTTCAACGTGCTGCAGCAGCGGCTCAACCGCAAGACCGTCTCGCCAAAACTGGCAAAAGACTATCCGATCCATCTACGCGCCTACGACCTGCTCGGCGACGGCGACGAAGATTTGCGACCCCTGCCCTTTGCCGCGCGCCGCGCGCGTCTGGAAGATTTCGTGAGGCGTCTCGACGATCCCCGCATCGACCTCTCGCCGACGATCGCCTTCGACAGCTGGGAGGCCCTGAAAGCCGCGCGCGCCGATCCGCATGAGGCCGGTGCCGGCGAGGATGCGGACGCCGTCGAAGGCGTGATGCTGAAGCGTCGCAGCGCGCTCTATCTGCCCGGCCGGCCGAAAGGCGAGTGGTGGAAATGGAAGCGCGACCCGCACATCATCGATGCCGTGCTGATGTATGCGCAGCGCGGCCACGGCAAGCGCTCGTCCTATTATTCGGACTATACGTTCGGCGTGTGGACCGACCGTGAAGACGGTGAGCAGCTCGTCCCGGTCGGCAAGGCCTATTTCGGCTTCACCGACGAGGAGCTGTTGCAGATCGACCGTTTCGTACGCCGCCATACCACCGAGAAGTTCGGTCCCGTGCGCCACGTCGTTCACGAGCCCGATCAGGGGTTGGTGTTGGAAGTCGCCTTCGAGGGACTGCAGCGCTCCACGCGCCACAAATCGGGCATCGCGATGCGCTTTCCGCGCATCAGCCGGCTCCGCTGGGACAAGCCGCCCCGCGAGGCCGACCGGCTGGAGACGCTGGAAAAAATGCTCAAAGACGACGACGAAAATAAAATTCTGGTAACATCTGGCCGCGGCTGAGATGTTCCCCATTTTGCTGTCGCCGTAGTAGACTGCGCCCATCACCAATTTGGAGACAACGATGCCGAACGACACCAGAGAATTGCCGGCAGCCCCTGACGGGCTCACCCGCTTTCTGGGCGGCTCGCCGCTGTCGGTGGCATTCCGGCTCGTCCTGCTCTCCATCCTGGTCGGCGTCGTGCTGGCAGCGATCGGCTTCGATCCCTACAACATCATCCGCAGCATCGAGCTGCTGTTCCGCCGGCTGTGGGATCTCGGCTTCGACGCCGTCAACTGGCTCTGGCGCTATTTCCTGCTCGGTGCTGTCATCGTCATTCCGGTGTGGCTGTTGTCGCGCCTGTTCGGCTCGCCGCGCAGCCGCTGGTGAAGGACCAGTGCCGATGCGCCTCCGGTTCGTCGGCTGCGGCGACGCCTTCGGCTCGGGCGGACGCGGCAACACCTGTTTCCAGGTCACCGGCAGCGAGGTCAATTTCCTGATCGATTGCGGCGCCTCCGCGCTGCCGGCCATGAAGCGGCTCGACATCGTCCGCGATGATATCGAGCTGATCCTGATCACCCATTTCCACGGCGACCATTTCGCAGGGTTGCCTTTCTTCCTGCTCGATGCGCAGTTCTCGCGACGCAGCCGCCCGCTCGTCATCGCGGGGCCCGCTGGCCTCCCGACGCGGCTGACGCAGGTCATGGAGGCCTTGTTCGAACACTCCTCTAAAACGAAGCAGAAGTTCGATTTGCAACTCGTGGAGATGGCCAACGGACAGGACAGGACTTTTGGCGCGGTGAACGTCACGCCGTTCTCCGTCGTGCATGGCTTGTCCGGCGGCCCCTTTCTGGCCTACAGGATCGCGGCCGAGGGACGCGTGATCGCCTACAGCGCCGATACCGAATGGACGGACTCGCTGATTTCGCTCGGGCGGGATGCAGATCTGTTCATTGCCGAGGCCCATACCTATGACAAGATCGTCAGAAATCACCTGAGCCTGAGTGCGCTGGAAGCACATCTTGCAGCCATCAGGGCGAAGCGGCTGGTCCTGACCCATATGAGCGACGACATGCTGACACGGCTTTCGACACTTCCCTACGAAGCCGCACATGACGGCATGATCGTCGATCTCTAGCGGCGGGCCCGACGTGGAGCTGCGTCCGCTAAAACTGTCCGAGGTCACGACGGCGCGGGTTTTTGCCATCGCGGGACCCGCGATGGTCGCCAATTTGACGACGCCCCTGATCGGCATCGTCTCGACGACCGCGATCGGACGCCTGGGCGATGCGCCGCTGCTCGGCGGCGTAGCGATGGCGTCGTTCATCTTCGACTGCCTGTTCTGGCTGTTCGGATTCCTGCGCATGAGCACGCTGGCCTTCACCGCTCAGGCGATCGGCGCAGGCGATACGCGGGAGCTGCGCGTCCATCTGGTGCGCGGGCTCGCCCTTGCGGTCATGATCGGCTGTGGCCTGATCGCGCTGCAGATGCCGCTCTCGGCCATCACCTTCCGCCTGATGGGCGGCAGCGATGCTGTCACAAACGCTGCGAAAGCCTATTTTGCCATTCGCATCTGGTCGGCACCGCTCGCGCTCGCGAACTACGCTGTTCTCGGCTGGTTGATCGGACAGGCGCGCGCCCGCCTCGCGCTGCTCGTGCAGGTCGCGATCAACCTCGTCAACATGGTCGCGACCATCGTGCTGGTCCTCGAACTGGGCACCGGGATCGCCGGCGCGGCGGCCGCGACCGTCGTTGCTGAAGCGTGCGGACTTGCCATCGGACTGGTGATCGCGACGCGCCTTGCAGGTGGCTCGCTGGCCATTGCACGCGCGGCGATGCTGGATCGCGACGCGCTGATGCGCATGCTCGCAGTCAACCGCGACATCATGATCCGCACTGCCGCGCTGATCGCGGCATTCTTGTTCTTCGTCGCGCAAGGCGCCCGCGCCGGCGACGTGACGCTCGCCGCCAACGCGGTCCTGAACAATTTTCTCCTCGCCAGCGCCTTCTTCCTCGACGGCCTTGCCAATGCCGCCGAGCAACTGTGCGGCCAGGCGCTGGGCGCGCGCGATCGCAAGGCCTTCACCGGCGCGACTCGGCTCGTGGTCGCCTGGGGCTTTGGGTTCGCATTCGTGGTGGCGGCAAGCCTCGCGCTGTTCGGTCCCGGCCTGATCGACCTCATGACCACGAGCGAAAGCGTTCGCCTTGCCGCCCGCGCCTATCTGGTTTTCGTCGTGGTCTCGCCCCTGCTTTCGGTGTTCGCCTTTGCCTTCGACGGGGTCTATATCGGCGCGACCTGGGCGCGCGACATGCGCAACCTGATGCTGGCATCCCTCGCCGCCTTTCTCGTGGCCTGGCTCGCACTGCGCGCGTTCGGCAATGCCGGGCTCTGGGCCGCGCAGCTCGTGCACTACGCCGCGCGCGGCGGCCTGCAGGCGCTGCGCTATCCGGCGCTGCTGAAGGCCTCGTTCGGTAACGGCTGAGGACGCATCCAGCCTCTCAGCCGTCATCGCCCGGCTCGACCGGGCGATCCAGTATTCCAGAGGCAGCAGTGCTTGAGCCGATGGGCCGCGGCGTACTGGATACCCCGCTTTCGCGGGGTATGACGAAGAGAGCTGGACTAAATAGGCCAGGGCTCGGCCGTGATTGTCGCGGCGTCGGCGCCGACGATTTCCGACAATGACTCGCGGCCGGTGCGGAGCAGGGTCGAGGCGAGGTCGCTCTTGATCTGGTCGATCACGGCGAGCCCCTTGTAGATCAGCGACGAATAAAGCTGGATCAGGCTGGCGCCAGCGCGGATTTTTGTCAGAGCCGCGCCGCCGGAATCGATGCCGCCGACCCCGATCAGCGGGAACGCGGCCTCGGTCCGCACAAAGGTCTCGGCCACCATTCGCGTCGACAGCCGAAACAGCGGCCGGCCCGACAATCCGCCCTGCTCCTTGGCGCGATTTGTCTCCCGCAAGCTCGCGGGCCGCGCCACCGTGGTGTTGGACACGATCATCCCGTCGACCCGGCGCGAGCGCGCGATGTGGACGACCTCGTCGAGCTCGGCGAGGCTGAGGTCCGGCGCGATCTTGAGCAGGACAGGAGAATCGCCGGCCTCGGTCCGCACCCGCTCGCGCGCGTCGATCACGCGGGCCAGGAGTTCGTCGAGCATTTTTGCCTGCTGCAGGTTGCGCAGGCCCGGCGTATTCGGCGAAGAGACGTTGACGGTGAAATAGTCCGCGACCGGTGCAAACATCTCGATCAGCTTCACATAGTCGGCGACGCGATCGGGCGAATCCTTGTTGGCCCCGACATTGACGCCGACGATGCCGCCGAGATTGGCGCGCGCGGCGAGTCGGCGCAGCACGGCCTCCGCACCGTCATTGTTGAAGCCCATTCGGTTGATGACCGCCTCGTCGCGCTCGAGGCGAAACAGCCGCGTCCGCGGATTGCCCTCCTGCGGGCGGGGCGTCACAGAGCCGATCTCCACGAAGCCGAAGCCGAGCCGCAGCAGCGCGTCCGGCACCTCGGCGTTCTTGTCGAAACCGGCCGCCATGCCGATCGGATTCGGGAAGTTGAGGCCGAAGGCGCGCACCGAGAGCTTGGGGTCGTCCAGCTTCAGGCGCAGCGGCGGCAGCAGCCGCAAGCCCTGGATCGCCAGGCGATGCGCATCTTCCGGGTCGAGGAAGCGCAACAGCGGCAGCGAGAAGGTGTCGAATGCGCGGATCAAGGCGCAAGCTCCGGGATGTCGTGCGAACCGTCGGACCGCGCAGGCATGTCGCGCACAAAGGTCACGGCACCGAGATCGAGCTCGCCATAGAGATGCGGAAACAGCTCGTCATTGCGCGAACGCTCCCAGCGCAGCGCATCTCCCAGGACGTCGGCGTCGACCTCGACCAGAAACAGCGCGGTCTGGCCGAAAAAATGCTTTCGGGCGGTTTCCGCCACCTGGGACGCGGTGGAGAAATGGATGAAGCCGTCGCGCAGGTCGTCGGCACTGCCCCGGTAGACGCCGGACCGCTCGGCTTCGCGCCAGGCCGAGGCGGAGCAGATTTTGTAGATCCTGGGCACGCGGTCCAATCCTGTCTGCGTCTTGAGTTCACTGAAGATTTTGGCTGGTACCAGACCGTATCGGCGCCGCCAAGTGAACTCAAGGGGCCGGGACCTGCAGTGACCTTCGTGCATTGCCCAGCTTCCGCGATGGCATGGAGCCACCCGCCGGGATTGATGCAGAGGGTTCGTCGGTCCCCGACAGCCTAGGTCGCGTAGTCCGGCTCCTTGCGGTCGAGAATGCGTTTCAGGGCGTCGAAATGGCGTTGCGCCGGCGGCGGATTGTAGGAGCTCTGGCCGCTAAAATCGCGCCGGGTCTTCTCGACCACGGGCCGCGGCAGCGTCTTGAGCGGCTGTCCGGTCCACATCGCATAGATCTGCATCTGCGCCGCGCGCTCGACGTAATAGAGGCGGTCATAGGCCTCGGCGACGGATTTTCCGACCGTAGTGATGCCGTGATTGGCCATGAACAGGACGGTCTTGTCGGCAATGACCCGCGCCAGGCGCGCCCCTTCCGCCGGATCGAGCGCGGGGCCGGTATATTCGTCATCATAGGCGATCGCGCCTGATAGCCCGACCTCGGTCTGCCCGATCTCCTTGATGCGCGGATCCTCCAGCCGCGTCAGCGCGCTCGCATAGGGCATGTGGGTGTGGAATACCGCTCTGGCCTGCGGCGCCGCCTTGTGGATCGGCGCATGGATGCAATAGCAGGAGCGCTCGACATCGCCCGCGCCACTTTTGACCTCGCCATCGTCGATCCCGACTTCCATGAAGGAGGAGGCCGTCACCTCCGACCAATGCATGCCGAACGGGATCTGGTAGTAGCGGTCGCTGCGGCCCGGCACCACGAGCGTCAGGTGGTTGAAGATGCCCTCATGAAAACCGTGCATGACGGCAAGCCGGTGCGCGGCCGCGAGATCGATCCGCGCCTGCCATTCCTCGGCGCTGCATTCGGCAATCGTCTTCGGTGAAACCCTGAACTGCATGAGGGTGCTCCCCTGAAGCTTGTTGTTAGAGCAAGCATAGCGTCATTCGCCAGCCGCCGCGGCTGAAATCGCCGCGGGGCTCCTATACGCAATTTCGAGGCCCAGGCTGGCCGCGCGAGCCCAGCCTAAGCCGACCGCCCCAGCGCGCCGTCGATCATGGCGATCGCGTTGTTGATGCCATAGACCGCGACGAAGGAGCCGAAGCGCGGGCCCTTCTCCTGGCCGAGCAGCACCTTGTAGAGCATGTTGAACCAGTCGAGCGACACGCCGGGCCGGCCATCCCTGCCCTTCTTCACGGGATCGAGGAACGGTTCGCGGCGGCCGATCTCGTAGACGGCGTTCTGGATGTCCTCGGCAGAGGCATCCGGCGGCAGGTTCGCCAGCGCATCGCGCAGGTCCTGCAGCGCCGCACGCTCGCTGTCCGTTGGCTCTCGGAACTCTTTCGTCGGCGCCACGAAGTCGCGGTAGTAGTTGATGGCATAGCCGACCATCGCGTCGAGCTTCGGATGTGTCTGCGGCGTCACGCCCGGGCGATAGCGGCCAATGAACCCCCACAGCGTTTCGGCATTTTCGGCATTCGACGATGACACCAGCGTCAGCAGGAGCTGGAACGTCACCGGCATGTCCGCGACCGGCGGACGGCCTGAATGGATGTGCCATACCGGATTGCCGAGCTGATGCTTGCCGTCCTGGCGCGGGAAGCCTTCCAGAAACTGCTGGTAGTCGTCGACGTTGCGCGGGATCACGTCGAAGTACAACCGCTTGGCCGTCTTTGGCTCGCGATACATGAACAGCGACAGCGATTCCGGCGAGGCGTAGCGCAGCCATTCGTCGATGGTCAGCCCGTTGCCCTTCGACTTGGAAATCTTCTGGCCCTTCTCATCAAGGAAGAGCTCGTAGTTGAAACCTTCGGGCGGCGTGCCGCCGAGCGCCGCGCAGATCTTTCCCGAGAGCTTCACCGAATCAATCAGGTCCTTGCCGGCCATTTCATAGTCGACCGAGAGCGCATACCAGCGCATCGCCCAGTCGGGCTTCCATTGCAGCTTGCAGTGGCCGCCGGTGACCGGCAGCGTGACGCGCTCCCCGGTTTCCGGATCGTCGAAGGAGATGGTGCCCGCCTTCGCATCGTGCGCGACGATCGGCACGTAGAGCACGACGCCGGTGCGCGGACAGACCGGCAAGAACGGCGAATAGCTCGCGGCGCGCTCTTCGCGCAGGGAGGGCAGCATGATCGCCATCACCTTGTCCAGCCGCTCCAGCATGCGGAGCAGCGCGGCATCGAATCGCCCCGACTTGTAATAGTCGGTCGAGCTCGCGAACTCGTACTCGAAGCCGAACTGGTCGAGGAAGGCGCGCAGCCGCGCGTTGTTGTGCGCGCCGAAGCTCGCATGCGTGCCGAAGGGATCGGGCACGCTGGTCAGGGGCTTGCCGAGATTGGCTTCGAGGAGCTCCTTGTTCGGGACATTGTCCGGCACCTTGCGCAGGCCGTCCATGTCGTCGGAGAAGGCGAGCAGGCGGGTCTTGACCTTGTCCTCGGTCAGCACGCGAAAGGCGTGACGCACCATGGTGGTGCGCGCGACCTCGCCAAAAGTGCCGATATGCGGCAGTCCCGACGGGCCGTAACCGGTCTCGAACAGCACCTCGTCCTTCGGCTGCTTTTTCAGCCGCGCAACGATCGCCTTCGCCTGCTCGAACGGCCAGGCATTGGATTGTTCGGCAAGGGCGCGCAGGTCGCTCGGGCTCATGGTTGCAGCAAGATCGATCGTGGACATTTCAAATATCGGACTTCCAAAGGACCGCGGAAACTAGCGGAGAATGGTAGGGTGGGCAAAGGCGCGTTTGCGCCGTGCCCACCGTTACGACCCCGGTGCGCACGCTTCGCTTTGCCCACCCTACGGCGTTTCGTCAAATCGGCTAGAACGGGCTGACCGAGAAATAGCGCAGCCAGAGGTCGGTGTAGCGGCCCTTTTCCCAGACCCGGAACAACGCCCAGTTGAGCGCCTGGCGCAGCAGATCATTGCCCTTGCGGACCGCGATCCCGATCCCCTCGCCGAAATAGCGGCTTTCGACGAACGGCCCGCCGGAGAAAGCGCAGCAATCGCCGGAATCCGTGCCGTTGATCCAGAATGCGAGCGAAATGCCGTCGCCAAAAATGAAATCGACCTCGCCGCGGCGCAGCGCCATGCGCAGCGCCTCGTCATTCGGATAGGAATGCAGCTCGGCGTCGGTGAACATCGCCTTGAGGTAAGCCTCATGGGCGGAGCCCGCGACGGCGCCGACCTTTTTGCCCTCGAGATATTCGGGCCGGACTTCCGGCAGCACGGAATCGCGGCGCGATACGAAGCGGGCAGGCGCCCGGTAATAGGGGTCGGAAAAATCGACCTTGGCGCGCATTTGCGGCGTCACGGCGACCGAGGCGATGATGGCATCGCCGCGATTGCTGGCGAGCGCATCGAGCAGCGTCTCGAACCTGCGCATCTGCACCGTGCAGGTAATCTTGATCTCGTCGCAGATCGCACGCGCCAGATCGACATTGAACCCGGCCGGGTTGCCGTCGGCGCCGGTAAAATTGAACGGCGGATAGTCCGTCTCGGTCAGGAACCGAATCACATTGATGCGCGACAGGTCCGGCCGCTCGGGGCGCCGCCGCGGGTCCCAGAAACCGGGCACCGCCTGGGGCGCTGCCTCCACCTTGGGCCTTGGCAGCGTCTGCGCTCCAACCTCCCCGCCCCACATCGCAAGCGGCAGGAGGGCGCAGGCTGCCAGCCATCCGCCGCGGAACCGACGAGACGGCGGGGCAAAGACACGGAAGACAGCGGACCGCGCGGGCATTTGGCCTCAAAATTCCTGAAGCGGAATCGGACGGTCTTATAGACCATCAGAGCGGCTCGTGCACCGATTCCAAGGCGCGGCGGAGTCGGCCGTCAAAGGTATTTCTTGAGGTCGGCGGCGGCCTCATCGGGTGTCCGCTTCAGGTTGAAGGGCGCGACAAACTTGCCGTCACGGTCCATCAGATAGACGAGCGCGGTATGATCCATCGTGTAGTCCCCATCCTTCAGCGGAACCTTCTTGGCATAGACCCGGTATTCGCTGAGGACCTTGGCCACCGCCTCCGGATCACCGGTGAGCCCCTTGAGGTGCGGATCGAAGCTCGACAGATAGTCTTTCATGGCGGCTTCGGTATCGCGCTCCGGATCTACCGAGATGAAATAGGCGTTCACGCGGTCGGCGTCGCTGCCCATCGCGTGCAGTACCTCGGACATCTCGAACAGCGACGTCGGGCACACATCCGGGCAATGGGTGAAGCCGAAAAAGATCAACGTCGGACGGCCTTCCAGGGCCTTCTCGGTCACGGTCTGGCCGCTCTGGTCGGTGAGCTGGAACGGCCCGCCGATCGCCGCCGGCGTCGCCACGCTCCGCACCCCGCCAAAGACCGACAGCATCACGATCAGCCCAACCAGGAGGCTTGCCCCAAAGGCAGCGACAATGACCAGCGGACGGGCGGCGGACTTGATCATTCCCAAAATCTCCCAAGGTCTCAAAGGCAGGCCGCGATGCCGGCCGAGATCGTCTCGAAAAACACCGCGGTCCCGTAATGGACCCATAGCGCGAATGTTCCGACGACGACCGCCGCCCCGATCAGGCCGCAAACGACAGCGAGCGCACGCACCGTCCCGCGCACCGACGGAGTGCCGGCACCGAGCGGATGCGAGCTGGAGAGCGGTTGGCCCATCGCGAACCTTTCATGGCGCGCGTTCCGGCCAAAAAAGTGGCCGTGATGGCTGAAAAAGCGCGCCGATCCGTCTCATGACATAGGATCGGCGGCGTACCAGGGCAAGCTTGATCGCGATCGGCGCAATCACGTCCTCCGGAGTGCGCCTTCTGTTGGGGACGTTCTGTGATCAGCGGGAGGACGCGTTCGCGGCGGGCGCCGGGCCAGAACCGGTGGTGGTGTGTGCTGCCGGGGTCGACAACTTGCTGGCGGACGCCTGGGCGTCGAGGAAACAGGGCTTATACATGGTCTGCAACTGCCTGCCGCGCAGGAAAATCATATGCGGCGTCAACCCCCCACGCTGCGAGATCCAGCGCTTCACCGGCGCCGGATACATCGAATAGAGCATCTGGGTCGCTTCGGGATTGGTGATGGCCCGCCCATCGGCGCCGAAATCCCAGGCGGCGTGAAAGCCCAGATTGGCGTGCGCGGTGACGCAGATCCGGTCATGGGGGATAGCGCCGAGGACGATGGTGCAGGCCGAGGCGCACAGCCCATCGATGATCACCGTTTCTCCGGAGTTGCGCAGGTCCTGATACCTGTCGACGTAAGTCCCGATCCGGCCCCCGCGATCGTCAGAGATCCGCACCACCGCCTGACTTGCCCCCATCCCCGCCAGCAACAGAACGGCTGCGAGCAACCCCGTCACCAATTTCATGTCCAACCTCAGTTCAACCGCCTCGACCCAACCCCGGTGGTCCGCACCCGCAACGCCCCACCCTTGACGATTGCGAATTTCAAAACCGGATCGCGGTGCTAGCGTGTTGCGAGATCGCATTTTTGTCTAGGCAGGGCGAGCCGGGAAGGCCAAATTCAAATCGAGTGTTGCAGGGGCGCTGCACCAATCTCAGCTCGCGATCCCAAACTGAAACAGATCCGCGCCGAAGCGGCATCCGATACGAATCACGACGGCGAGCGAAACTGAAATGACTCGTGATCGCGCGCGAAACCCGGAAGGCCGCGGAACCCATGCGCGGCAGACATGGTCCGGCACGCAACCGTGGGGCGAGAGACCGAAGATGACGGACTCGCGCACTCG
>Ga0213876_10000613_pt1 | contig 26322 bp, 26 predicted proteins | sample BarmaccomBMRX_R9_FD_160113 | JGI IMG/M metagenome (GOLD analysis project Ga0213876, IMG submission 160113) | Root-associated microbial communities from Barbacenia macrantha in rupestrian grasslands, the National Park of Serra do Cipo, Brazil - RX_R9 | ecosystem: Host-associated > Plants > Roots... | reverse complement strand
AAGAAGGCCGTGCTGCTGTCCTTCCGCCTGAACGGGACGAAGCTCATCGAAGGCGCGCCGGGCGGGGCGGCGTGGTGGGACAAGGTCGATTCCAAATTCGCAGGGTGGGGCGAGGCGCAGTTTCGCGCCGCCGGTTTCCGGGCCGTGCCGGGCGCCATTGTGCGTCGCTCGGCCTTCATCGGCCGCGGCGCGGTGCTGATGCCGTGCTTCGTCAATGTCGGCGCCTATGTCGGCGACAACACGATGATCGACACCTGGGCGACCGTCGGCAGCTGCGCGCAGGTCGGCGCCAACTGCCACATCTCGGGCGGCACCGGGATTGGCGGAGTGCTGGAGCCGCTGCAGGCCGCGCCGACCATCGTCGAGGACAATTGCTTCATCGGCGCGCGCTCGGAAGTGGCGGAAGGCGTGATCGTCGGCGAAGGCGCGGTGTTGTCCACCGGCGTGTTTCTCACCGCATCGACCAAGATTGTCGATCGGCAGACCGGCGAGATCGTCACCGGCCGCGTGCCGCCCTATTCCGTGGTGGTGTCGGGTTCGCTGCCGCAAGGAGAAGGGCGGCCGTCGCTCTACTGCGCCGTGATCATCAAGAAGGTGGACGCGCGCACCCGCGCCAAAACCGGCATCAACGACCTGCTGCGGGATTGAAAGCGCGGTTCGTTGACCGGCGAAGGGCCGCAGCCTAAAGCCCCAGTCATGGCGAACATCGATCCCATAGCTCTGGCGCAGGCTCTGATCCGGTGTCGCTCCGTGACGCCAAGGGATCGCGGCGCCATCGCAATCGTGGCGGGCGAGTTGGAGCGGCTTGGGTTCACGTGTCACTGCCTGCGCTTCGAAACGCCGGGCACCGCTCCAATCAAGAATCTCTATGCCCGCTACGGCGACGCAGCGCCCAATTTCTGTTTTGCGGGTCATACCGATGTGGTGCCGCCGGGCGATGCGAGCTTGTGGCAAAGCGATCCGTTCGCCGCGGAGATGCGCGAAGGCTTGCTCTACGGCCGCGGCGCCGCCGACATGAAATCCGCCATCGCGGCGTTCACCGCTGCGGCCGAGCAAACGCTCGCGAAGGGAAACGTGCGCGGCTCCATCAGCTTGTTGATCACCGGCGACGAGGAAGGGCCGAACATTAACGGCACGAGGCGGGTGCTGGAGTGGCTCACGGAGAAAGGCGAGCGCATCGATCATTGCCTGGTCGGCGAACCCACGGCGCAAACCACGCCCGGCGACACCATCAAGATTGGCCGCCGCGGCAGCATGCGCGTGGAGTTTACCGTGCGCGGCCGCCAAGGCCACACCGCCTATCCGCATCGCGCCCTCAATCCGATACCTGTGCTGGCGAAGCTGGTGACGACCCTGGCGAACGAGCCGCTCGATTCCGGCACGGCGCATTTCGAGCCGTCGACGCTGGCCTTCACCACTTTCGATGTCGGCAACAATGCCGGCAATGTTTCCCCGGCCGAAGCGCGCGCCGCCTGCAACATCCGCTTCAACGATCTGCATACGCCGGACAACATTCTTGAGCGCATCGACTCGCGGGCGCGGGCGCTGGCGATGGTGTCCGGCGCGGAGATCGCGGTGACCGCGAACGTTGGCGGCACCGCGTTCGTGACCGAGCCGGGTGCGTTCACCGATCTTCTCAGCCGCGCCATTGAACGGGTCACGGGATCGGCGCCGCTTCTCTCCACAACCGGCGGGACTTCGGACGCGCGCTTCATCAAGGATCACTGCCCGGTGGCGGAAGTAGGATTGGCCGGCGCCACCATGCATCAGGTGAACGAATGCGTGCCGGTTGCCGACATTCATCGCCTCACGGAGATCTACGCCTCTATTCTGCAGGATTACTTCGGTGCGCCGCCCGCGGCCGCCGTGAAGGCCTGACCGCATGTCCCTCAACCGCGGCTTCCACAAACTGAAGATTGCCGAAGTGCGGCGCGAAACGGCGGATGCGGTTTCCATCCGCTTCGACATTCCCGACGAGCTGAAGGAGCGCTTCGCCTTCCAGGCCGGCCAGCATCTCACCTTGCGCACCGACATCAACGGCGAAGATGTGCGGCGGAATTATTCTGTCTGCGTGTCGCCGTCGGAAAACGAGATCCGCATCGCCATCAAACAGATGCCGGCGGGGCGCTTTTCTTCGTGGGCAAACACCGCGCTGCGCGAAGGCGAGATGGTGGAGGTGCTGCCGCCGATGGGCCGCTTCCTCGTTCCGGAAGATACCGGCAACGATGGTTATTATGTGGGCCTCGTCGGCGGCTCCGGCATCACGCCGGTTATCTCCATTTTGAAGACGACGTTGGAAACGCAGGCCTCAGCGAAATTCGTGCTGCTGTACGGTAATCGCAGCACGGCGTCGGTGATGTTCCTGGAAGAGCTGGCAGGCCTGAAGAACCGCTACATGGATCGGCTCGAGCTTTATCACTTCCTGGAAGACGAGGCGGACGAGATCGATTTGTTCAACGGCCGCCTCGACCAGGAGAAATGCGAGGCCGTTTTCGACTCCCTCATCGATGTGGGCTCTGCCAGAGCTTTCTTCATTTGCGGGCCCGGGCCGATGATGGATGCGGCTGAAACCGCCCTTGTGGCGCGCGGCGTGCCGCCCGAGAAAATCCTCATCGAGCGCTTCACCTCCAGCGCGCTTTCCGCCGAGCAGCTGGCCGCGCGCGAGGCGCTGCAGCAGAAGGCGGCGGGGACGGAGCTGACCGTCACGCTCGACGGCCGCCGCTCAAAGCTCGCCTTCGATCCCACCAAGGGTAGCATCCTCGATTGCGTGCAGGCGGCCGGGTTGCCCGCGCCCTACGCCTGCAAGGGCGGGGTGTGCACAACCTGCCGGGCCAGAATTCTCGAAGGCCGGGTGACGATGACGAAGAATTATGGTCTGACGGACGAAGAAGTCGCCGGCGGCTACGTGCTCACCTGCCAGTCCGTGCCGGCAAGCGATCATGTGGTCCTGAGCTACGACGAATAAGAACGCGGGTGGTGGAGAGAGGCATGTTCGAAGATTTGCGGCCGCGCCCGCCGGATCCCCTGCTCGATACCATTCGCCAGTTCCGCGCCGATCCGCGCGCCAGCAAGCTCGACCTCGGCGTCGGCGTCTATCAGGACGCCCAGGGCCGCACGCCGGTGCTGCGTTCTGTGAAGGATGCCGAGCGCCGCCTGCTGGAGACACAACAGACGAAAACCTATCTCGGCGCGGAAGGCGATCTCGACTATGCCCGCGCGCTGGGTGCGCTGGCGCTGGGTAACGACGTCGTCGGCGACGACACCGTGTTCGGCGTGCAGGCGCCGGGCGGCACCGGCGCCTTGCGGCTGGGGGCGGAACTCATCCGCGCCGCCAACCCCCAAGCGCAGATCTGGCTCGGCCGCCCCAGCTGGGCCAATCACGATCCCATCTTCAACGCCGTCGGCGCCACCATCCGCGACTACCAGCATTTCAACGCGGAGAAGCAATCGGTCTGTTTCGATTCGCTGATGGCGGCGATGAAGGAGGCGAACGCGGGCGACGTGTTCGTGCTGCACGCCGCCTGCCACAACCCCACCGGCGCGGATTTCAGCATGGAAGAGTGGCAGGAGATCGCACAGGCACTGTTGCGCTACCGGCTCGTTCCTTTCCTAGATACCGCGTATCAGGGTTTCGCGCGCGGGCTGGAGGAAGACATGGCAGGCGCGCGGTTGGTGTTTCGTGCCGTGCCTGAGGCTTTCGTGTCTGTCTCGTGCTCGAAGAATTTCGGCCTGTATCGCGAGCGCACCGGCGCCCTGTTCGTGCGCGCCTCCGACGCGGCGAAAGCGGACTCCGTGCGCTCGAATGTGCTCGGCATCGCGCGCGCCAATTACTCCATGCCGCCGGATCACGGTGCCGCCATCGTACGCACCATTCTCAGCGAGACTGCGCTCCGCAGCATGTGGGAAGAGGAGCTGGTGGCGATGCGCGAGAGCCTGCAGGGCGTGCGCGCGCGGCTGGCGCGGTTGCGCGTCAACAGCATCGATTTCGCGCCGATCGCGCAGCAGAACGGCATGTTCGCCACCCTGCCCCTCACCAAAGCACAGGTGGCGAGGCTGAAGGACGAGCACGGGATCTACATGGCGCCGTCGGGCCGCATCAACATCGCCGGTCTGATGTCCGCCGATCTCGACTCCTTCGCCGCCGCCCTGCGCTCGGTGCTGGTCGACACGGCGGCATAAGCGAGGCAATATTCGATTCAAACGCGTATTGACATCGTATATACGAAGTCTCATACTGGGTTGATGGCACCGCGGCGCTCCGGATTTTCAGAACCCGAAGTTGGGGTAGTTGCGCTTGCAGAACGCCCTCCGCCCAGCGAGGCCAGAGGCAGCATCAATCTGCGAATCGAGACTGAAACTCGGCGGCTGATCGACGATGCCGCCGCCATCCTCGGTAAGACGCGCACTGAGTTCATGATTGAAAGTGCGCGGCGGGAAGCGGTTGATGTGCTGCTGGATCAACGACTCTTCTTGCTGGACGCCGAACGATATGATGCGTTTGTCAGCGCGCTCGACAATCCACCCGCACCCGGGCCGAGACTGCGTTCACTGCTCCGCCGGGTTCCGGCATGGAAAAGGTAACAGGCGGGCCGAAGGGTGGTCTCGCGCCGCCGGTTCCGCTCGTATCAGATCACGATCTGGCCGGGTTCGATTGCGGCGAGCCCGTGCTCAACGATTGGCTGCGGGAACGCGCCCTGGAAAACGAGAGCCGGTTCTCGCGGACATATGTCGTCTGTGACGGTAACAGGGTTGTTGCTTATTTCTGCATTTCCGCCGGAGCGGTGGAGCGCGCTGCCGTCCCAGGGAAGCTACGGCGCAACGCACCGGCCACAATTCCCGCCTCGGTGATCGGTCGGTTGGGGGTCAGCCGCGATCATACCGGCAAAGGCCTCGGCGCGGACATGCTGTCGGACGCGCTCCGCCGCATTGCCGTGGCCTCGCAGAGCATTGGCATCGGTGCAGTGCTGGTTCATGCGAAGAACGACGCCGCCAGGCGCTTCTATCTGAAGTGCGCCGAGTTCGTGGAATATCCGGAAGGCAGCCGCACCCTGTTTCTCCCCATCGAAACCGTAGTGGCTGCGTTGGTTGACCGGAGCATACATGGCGCCATCCGGCCGCATCAACATCGCCGGCCTGATGGCGGCCGATCTCGACTCCTTCGCCGCCGCCCTGCGCTCGGTGCTGGTCGACACCGCAGCTTAAGGCGGCCCTGACTTGACGCGGTAAGGGAATTTCCTTACTTTGCGGCCAGGAAAAATCCACGGCACTGCTATGGCCCGCATAGAAGAAATCAGTACTATCACTGCCAAAGGCCAGACCACGGTCCCCAAAGCAGTGCGGCAGGCGCTGGGCGTGAATTGCGGCGGGCGACTCGTGTACCGCGTCGAAGGCAACCGCGTCACCGTGCACAGCGCGGCTGCGGAGCATCGCGATCCCGTGCTGGCGTCATTCCTGCAACTCCTGGGTACCGACATGGCCAAGGGCCGCAACGTCCGCGATCTCCCAAAAGGGCTGGCGTCGGCGATGCGTAAGGCGATGCGGCAGATTGCCATCTCGTCCGAAGAAACGCTGGAAGGCGACGTGGCCATCTAGCCATGGTCGTCAATGGCTGGACGCTGTTGTTTCACCAGGCAATTCTCGATCAGCTCGCGGCTCTGGAGCAGGCAAGCGCCCGCGCACGCAGGAACGATCCGAAAAACTTCCATACCAATGCGAACGTAAAGCTGTTCGCGGCGCTCTCCAGGCTAATCTTCGAAACCATTCCCGCCGATCCCGTCCGCGCGGAATACCGCCAGGGCAACACGCTTGGCCCCGAGTACCGACACTGGTTCCGGGCGAAGTTCCTTGGCCGCTTCCGCCTTTTCTTTCGCTATGATACGCGCGCCACGCTGATCGTGTATGCCTGGGTCAACGACGAGCGCAGTCTGCGCCAAAGTGGCGGCCGGAGCGATCCGTATGAAGTGTTCCGCCGCATGCTGAAAAGCGGCACTCCCCCAAATGACTGGAGTGCGCTGGTGAAAGCGGCACGAATCGCGCCGCGATAGATGCGCGTGGAGGAATGGCATGGAGCGGTGTTCTCTGAGCCCGGTGGAGCCGGCTGCCAACACTCCTCGCGTTCTCCATTTTGCTCCGTAGGCGGAGCGGATTGATCGGGCGTAATCAGCGGCTTAAGAAAAATTTGCGTGCCGGCCGTCTACCACCGGCAGAGTCGGGTTATAATGCCCCCATGAGACCGGAATCAGTCACCTTCGGGACGATCGAAGGCAGCGGGTTTGCGCGGGTGAGGGCTGGCGCCCGTCTTGCGCCCGCCCATGCGGATGCGGGGCTTGGCGTGCGCAATGTCGAAAGTGGTGATTTCAAATGCTATGGCACCGCACAAAGCACAACATCTGGTCCTTTGGCGAATGCAGAAGATAGGGGCCCCACACCCTGCTTTTTGCAAACGAATGCCGACACAGACTTGCGCGTATCCCCCGAAAACAATTCATGGTGGCCATACGTGCAACGCAGACACCATATATTGATGGAAGCCCGGTGAACGCATGGCTATCCTGAAAATCGCACGCATGGGCCATCCGGTTCTGGCCCGCAAGGCCGATCCGGTGGCCGATCCCACCGCGCCCGAACTCCTTCTACTCGTTCAGAGCATGATCGAGACTATGGTGGATGCGAACGGCGCGGGGCTGGCGGCGCCGCAGGTGCATGTGCCGCTGCGGCTTGCCATCTTCCAGGCGCCGGAAGAGCGGCTCGATCCCGGCCTCTCTCAAGCCGAGCGCTACGACCACACAGCGCCGCTCACCGTGCTCATCAATCCGGAGCTCGAGGTGCTGGGGCCAGACATCGAGGGCGGCTGGGAAGGCTGCCTTTCCGTTCCCGGCATGCGCGGCCTGGTCGAGCGGCCGGCGCACATCCGCTATCGCGGCGTGAATTTGCAGGGGGAGAAAATCGAGCGTACGGCGCGCGGCTTTCATGCCCGCGTGGTGCAGCATGAACTCGATCATCTCGACGGCATTCTTTATCCGCAGCGCATGGGCGATTTGTCGAAGCTGATCTTCGAATCGGAGGCGCGGCATTGGATGGCGCCCGAGGCGCAAGAAGAACTGGAAGAGGCGCAGACGTGAGCGCGGAGGCTGGCTCGAAGACAGACACGCGAGACGATGCGACGCTGAAGCGCGCGGTATTCGAGGCGGCCCTGCCGCATCTTGCGGAGGATGGTTTCGGCGAGAAGAGTCTGAACGCTGCTGCCGCAACCGCGAACGTCGATGCAGCAACCCTGCAGCGTCTGTTCCCCAACGCCGGCCAGGATCTGGCCGATGCGTTCTCGGCCTGGGCAGACGAGCGGATGGATGCAACGCTCGCCGGCGCCACGCTCTCGGAGATGAAAATTCGCGAGCGCATCAAGGCGGCCGTGCGGGCGCGCCTTGCGGCTTTGCGGCCTCACAAGGAAGCGGCACGCCGCGCCGCCGCGTTCCTCAGCCTGCCGCAAAACGCAGCGCTCACCGCGAAGCTGCTCTATCGCACCGTCGATAACATGTGGCGCGCCGCCGGCGATACCTCGACCGATTTCAACTTCTACACCAAGCGGGCGATTCTCGCCGGCGTTTATTCATCGACCTTGCTGCGCTGGTTCACCGACGCGAGCGAAGACGAGAAGGATACCAACGAATTTCTCGACGCGCGGATCGAGAACGTGATGCAGTTCGAGAAATTCAAGGCGCAGGTGAACGATCAGCTTTCGAAATTCCCCTCGCTCACCGAACTGCTGTCACACCTCAGCGGGCGGCCGCCTTCGGCTTGAGCCAGGTAATGTGGCCCATCTTGCGGCCGGGCCGGATGTCCGACTTGCCGTAGAGATGCAGCGCTCCGCCGCGCGCCACCAGCGCCTGCCAGTCGCGCGCCTCCTCGCCGAGGATGTTTTCCATCACCGCATCCGAATGGCGTTCCGTTGAACCGAGCGGCCAGCCGGCCACGGCGCGGATGTGCTGCTCGAACTGGCTCACAAGGCAGGCATCGATGGTCCAGTGGCCGGAATTGTGTACCCTGGGCGCAATCTCGTTGACGAGCAACTTGCCGTCTGCGCACACGAACAGTTCGACGCAGAGCACGCCGACGTAATCCAGCGCATCGGCGATCTTTCGCGCCATCGCCTTGGCTTCGATGGATTGTTCGCTGTTCAGGCGCGACGGAACGGTGGAGCGCCGCAGGATGTGCTCGCTGTGGTCGTTCTCCGGCGGATCGTACGCGGCGAACGCGCCGTCTGCACTACGCACCGCGATGACCGACGCTTCGAAGGCGAAGTCGACAAATGATTCCAGCAGCAGCGGAGCGCCCTTGAAGAGATCGAACGCGGCTGCGGCTTCGTCAGCACTGGTGACGATCGTCTGCCCCTTGCCATCGTAGCCGAGGCGGCGGGTTTTCAGCACGGCCTTGCGCGAACCAAGCTCCGCAAACGCCGTTCGCGCGCGCTCTACGGAATCGATCGCGAGAAATGCGGCGGTGTTCAAACCTAAGCCAGAAACAAACGTCTTCTCCTCGAATCGCTCCTGCGTCGTTGCCAGCGCCTGCGCGTTCGGATTCACCGGCGTGATTTGCGCCAGAAGTTCGAGCGTCTCCGCAGGCACGTTCTCGAACTCGCAGGTGATCGCGTCGCAGGCCTGTGCGAATTTCTTCAGCGCGTCGGCATTGCGGTAGGAGGCATAGGTCTGCGTCGCGCTGACCTGGAAGGCCGGCGCGTCATTCTCCTCGGAAAAAACGTGCGCCTTCAGGCCAAGCCTGGCGGCGGCTAGAGCGAGCATGCGTCCGAGCTGGCCGCCGCCCAAAATTCCGATCGTGCCTCCCGGCGTTACGGGAGCGGAAAGCATCGTGGGTTCGCTCATTCGGCGGGGTTTTCAGCGACGGATTCGGTTTGCTGCTTGCGCCAGTCGGCGAGCTTTTTCGCAAGCGCCATGTCCGACAACGCAAGAATAGCGGCGGCATGCAGCGCTGCGTTCTTCGCGCCGGCTTCGCCAATAGCAAACGTCGCCACCGGCACTCCGCCCGGCATCTGGACGATGGAGAGCAGGCTATCCATTCCCTTGAGGGCCTTCGACTCGATCGGCACGCCGAGCACGGGCAATATAGTCATCGATGCCGCCATGCCGGGAAGATGGGCCGCGCCGCCCGCGCCGGCGATGATCAGCTTGAGCCCGCGCGAAGTAGCACCCGTCGCGTATTTGTAGAGCCGGTCCGGCGTACGATGCGCGGAGACGATGCGGGTCTCGTAGGCGATGCCGAGCTGATCGAGAATTCCGGCCGCGTATTGCAAGGTCGGCCAGTCGGACTGGCTGCCCATGATGATACCGACGGCCGGCGCGCTCATTCGGCGCCGGTCTCCGCGCTGGCAGCGTAAAGGCGGCGCATCGGCGACGTCGCGCGGGAAATCTGCGGCTCGCGCAGCACGAAACCTGCGTCTTGCAGTTTCTGCCGGATCTCCTCGGCGTGCTCGGAATCGCGGGCTTCGATCATGAGACCCAGATCGGCGCCTTTGGCGCTGATGTCCGTCATCATGCGGTTGTGGGAGACTTCGAGGATGTTACCACCAGCTTCGCTGACCACGGTAGCAATGCGTGCAAGCCAGCCCGGCTGGTCTTCGATCTCAACGATGACGGAGAGCAACCGCCCCTCGCGGGAAAGCTCGCGCAGGATGACGTTGGACAGCAGCCGCATGTCGATGTTGCCGCCCGAGAGAATGATGCCGACCTTTTGTCCCGCAAAAATCTCGCGATTGGCGAGCACGGCTGCGTAGCCGGTGGCGCCGGCGCCTTCGACCACGGTCTTCTCGATTTCGAGCAGGTGCGCCACCGCGCTTTCGATCTCGTCCTCGCGCACGAGGAACACGTCTTCCACCAAAGCGCGAATGATCTCCTTGGTGAGTGTTCCGGGCGATTTGACGGCGATGCCTTCGGCGATGGTCTGCCCCGCGCAGGAAACGCTCGTTCCCTTGAACGCATCGTACATGGAGGGATAAAGCGCGGTCTGTACACCGTAGATTTTGATATCCGGCCGGATCGCCGTGGCCGCGATCGAAATACCCGAGATCAGGCCACCACCGCCAATCGGCACCACGATGGTATCGAGGTCCGGCGTATCCTCGAGCAACTCTAGCCCGACGGTGCCCGTGCCGGCGACAATCTTGGGATCGTCGTAGGGGTGGACGAGCGTGAAGCCGTTTTTCTCGGCCAGCTCGCAGGCCCGCGAATAGCCTTCGGTCAGCGTCTCGCCGAACTGCACGACCTCGGCGCCGAATTCCCGCGTGCGTTTCACCTTCACGAACGGCGCGCCGTCCGGCATCACGATGGTTACGGGAATTCCCAGCCGTCCACCGTGATAGGCGACCGCCTGCGCGTGATTGCCGGCGCTCATCGCCACCACGCCGCGGCGCCGCTGTTCCGCCGTGAGCGACATCAGCTTGTTCACCGCGCCGCGTTCCTTGAACGAAGCGGTGAACTGCAGGTTCTCGAACTTCAGATAGATTTCGCAGCCCGCGATTTTGGACAGCGTTCGCGAGTGATGCGTTGGCGTGCGTTCCACCGCGCCGCGGATCTGCTCGGCGGCCGCGCGAATGTCATCGATGGTTGGAATCTGAAAGCCTTCGGGAGCGGCTTTGGTCGCGCCTTTCGACAACGCTTTATCCGATCCTCAAGTTGGGGCTGGTAGCAGCGGAGGGATTTGAACCCCCGACCAAGGGATTATGATTCCCCTGCTCTACCACTGAGCTACGCTGCCCGGCCAAGAGGCGGGGATGTATAGGGAATGGGGCTGCGAAGGCAAGGGCGCGCGGTGCTGCTAGGCGGCCGCGCGAGATACGTCGGTCGCGGCGATCCAGCCGCCGCCCAGGATGCGGGTTCCGTTGGTTTCGTAGAACACGCAGGCCTGTCCCGGCGCCACCGCTTCCTCACCCGCGATCACGTCGACCAAGGCATCGGCGCCGTTCGGCGTCACCCGTGCTTCGACCGGCGGGCGGGTCGACCGCACCTTTACAAGGCAATCGAACGGTCCCGAACGCGGCACCAGCCAGTTCACATCGTTCAGCGCGATCGTTCGCGCGTGCAGCGCCGCCCGCGGACCGACAACCACGCGCCTCCGCGGCGCATCGATGCGGACCACGAAGAGCGGCTCGCCGTTGCCAGACAATCCAAGTCCCTTGCGCTGACCGACGGTAAAATGAATCACGCCGGAATGTGACCCGAGTACCCGCCCCGACAGATCGAGGACATCGCCCGGAACGGCCGCATCTGGATCAAGACGCTTTACAAGCGACGAATAATCTCCGTTCGGGACGAAACAGATGTCCTGGCTGTCTGGCTTCTCTGCGACCGCAAGCCCCAGTTCCGTGGCGACGGCGCGCACTTCACTCTTTTGCATGTCGCCCAGGGGGAAGCGGAGGAACGCCAGTTGCTCGCGGGTCGTGCGAAACAGAAAATAGCTTTGGTCCCGGCTTGCGTCCGCCGCCCGATGAAGTTCGGGTCCGTCAGCTCCTTCCAGGCGCCGTACATAGTGTCCTGTCGCGAGCGCATTCGCGCCAAGATCCCTGGCCACAGTCAGCAAATCCGCGAACTTCACGCGCTCATTGCAGCGGATGCAGGGAATTGGCGTCTCGCCCCGTTGGTAGGCGGCGGCAAAATCCGCGATCACGGCCTTGCGGAAACGCTCTTCATAGTCGAGCACGTAGTGCGGAATACCAAGGTCCTGGGCGACCCGCCGGGCATCATGGATGTCCTGCCCGGCACAGCACGCGCCCTTTTTCGTGATCGCGGCACCATGATTGTAAAGCTGCAGCGTGATGCCGACGACATCGTAGCCTTGGCGCACCATTAACGCGGCGGTGACGGATGAATCGACGCCGCCGGACATGGCAACGACGACGCGCTGCTTGTGGTTCGGCTTGGCGCTCATGCGGAGCGTATAAGGCTGCTCGCGCGCGCGGACAACCCGTCCGTATCGAGCGTGATTGCCCGCGCCGTTACGGCGATTAACGGATTGCTCATCTCTCTTATTGAGATCGCGATGTTCGTATTCCCAATTCCGCACATTGGATCGTGCAAAGTACGGGTTCTTTTACCGTGCGCTTTTGGCCTTTCTTAAATGAGCATCGCTATTCTCCCGGCGGGTAGTGTTGGGAAACATCAGCATGATCGGTGAGGAACGCAGAGGTCGCGTCAGCTATGTCATCGGACCCGATGGCAGCCCGCTGACGATGGCTGACCTCCCGCCGCCCAACACGCGGCGCTGGGTCATCCGGCGCAAGGCGGAAGTGGTGGCCGCGGTGCGCGGCGGCCTGCTTAGCCTGGACGAGGCGTGCCGGCGCTATACCCTGACGGTCGAGGAGTTTCTCGCCTGGCAGCGGGCCATCGACCGTTTCGGGCTTGCGGGTTTGCGCGCCACGCGGCTGCAGCAGTACCGAAACTAGGCCGCCACCTGGCCGGGTAGACGGCCGCACTGCAACACATTAACGTCCCGGTAATGGGGCTCCTGATTCTACTCGGCATTGTCGTGTTGGCCGCGCTTTGGGCGGTCTCCATCTACAATTCGCTGGTTCGCCGCCGAAACATCGTAGCGGAGGCGTGGAGCGGGATCGAGACGCAGCTGAAGCGCCGCGCGGACCTCATTCCGAACCTGGTCGAAACGGTGAAGGGCTATGCGGGCCACGAGCGCGAAACGCTTGAGGACCTCGCCAGGCTGCGGAGCCAGGGGCAGTCTCAAACCGACGTCGCGGCCCGGGCGCAAACCGAAACCGCCATCACCGCCGCAATCGGACGGATCATGGCCGTGGCGGAAGCGTATCCGCAGTTGCGCGCCAGCGAGAATTTCCAGTCGCTGCAGAAGGATTTGGCGGAGGTCGAGGATCAAATTCAGCTGGCCCGCCGCTACTACAACGGCGCGGTTCGCGACCTCAACGTGATGATCGAGCAGTTTCCCTCAAACCTCGTCGCCAACTGGGGCGGCTTCAAGCAGGCGCCGTTCTTCCAGATCGAGGATACCGCCGATCGCGCGGTGCCAAAGGTCGCGTTCGGAACATGAGCGTGCGCGCCGCGATTGCGGCAGCCCTGATATGTCTTTCAAGCCCGGCGGCAGCTGAAGAACGGATCACCTTTTACGGCAGCAATGTCGAGGTGGCGCGAAACGGCGCCCTGACTGTCACCGAAACGATTTCCGTCATTTCGGAAGGCAATCGCATCCGGCACGGCATCTATCGCGATTTCCCCACGACATACACCGACAGGCTGGGGCGTCGGGTGCATGTCGGCTTCACGGTCTTGAAGGTGACGCGGGACGGTAGCGACGAGCCGTATGACCTCTCGCGTATCGACAGCGGTCAGCGCATCAAGATCGGGAGCGCCGAATCCTTCATTCAGGACGGGCCGCACCGCTACACGATTTCCTATACGACCGACCGGCAGATCCGGTTCTTCGACAAATACGATGAACTTTACTGGAACGTCACCGGCAATTTCTGGGCGTTTCCGATCGACCGCGCGGAAGCCACGATCACGCTCCCCGGCGGCGGGCGAATAACGCAGTTCGCTTCCTACACCGGCGGTGCCGGCTCTCGGGCGAACAACGCGACCTGCCGCGCCTGGAACATCCGCACGCTTCACTGCTGGACCAATGCGGCGCTCGACAGCAATGAAGGCCTGACGGTCGCCGTCGGCTTCGCGAAAGGCGCCATCCTGCCGCCCACCGCCGCGGAACTGCGCTCGCAATTCATTCGTGACAATGCCAGCGCCGTCGCCGCGATTGCGGGCCTTATCGTCCTGCTCACCTTCTTTACCGCGACGTGGTTCGAGTTCGGCCGCGATCCGCGCCGCGGCACCATCGTCCCGCTGTTCGCGCCGCCGCAGAATTTTTCTCCGGCGGCTGTCCGCTATGTCTGGCGCATGGGATACGACAGCAAGGCTTTCGCGGCCTCGCTGATCGACATGGCGGTCAAGGGCTATCACAAGATCGATGAGGACGGCGGCGTCTACACGCTGACGCGCACTGGCAAAAGCAACAGCGCCGCCGGACTCGATCACGGGGAAAACGCGATAGCGGGGCGTCTGTTTTCGCCGAACAATTCCATCGAGCTCAAGCAAAGCAACCACACCAGCATCGGGGGCGCCGTGACCGCCCTGCAGGCCACGCTGAAGAGCGAATACGAGCGTGCCTATTTCGTCACCAACAAGCACTGGTTCTTCGGGGGCGTGGCGATTCTTTTGGTCACCGCGGCCGCCGCCGCGCTGCTGTCCGACGACCCCGCGCCGGCGGGGTTTCTCCTTTTCTGGCTGTCCGGCTGGTCCATCGGGACGACCGTGCTGCTGCATAAGGCCATAGAGGCGTGGCGAGATGTTTTTGCAGAATCGGGCTGGTCGCGCTTCCTCAGTCTTATTGGCGCGCTGTTCTCATTGATCTTCGTCGTGCCGTTCGTGGGCGGACTGGTTGTCGCCCTCTACTTTTTCGGTGGCTTGATCACCTGGGCGTCGAGCGCCGCGCTCATGGCTGGCGGCGTGGCGACCTACGTGTTTTATCACCTGCTGAAAGCGCCGACGCTGGCGGGCGCGAAAATTCTCGACCAGATCGAAGGTTTCCGGATGTTCCTGAACACTGCGGAAAAAGATCGGCTGGAGAAACTCCATCCCCCGGCGGTTACGCCGGAAGTGTTCGAAAAATTCCTGCCCTATGCCATCGCGCTCGACTGTGAAAACAGCTGGAGCAAGAGGTTCGAAGAGGAAGCTGCGGCGGCAGGCATTGAGCTGCAGCGCAGCACCAGCTACTCGCCCGGCTGGTATTCGGGCAGCTCATTTGGCCGCTTTGGCGCGGCCGGCTTCGGTGCCGCCATTGGTTCCTCGCTGGCAAGCGCGGCCGCCTCGGCGGCGACCTCGCCGTCAAGTTCGGGGAGTGGCGGCGGTGGGTTCTCCGGCGGTGGCGGTGGCGGTGGCGGAGGAGGCGGTTGGTAAAAGGGGGCCGCGCTACGTCCGCAGCCCGTGTTTTCGCAGATGGCGGACGATAGCCGCTTCGTCCACGCGCGAACGTGCCCTGCGGTCTTCCGCATCCGCCGCGCGCCTGGCTTCCTGCGCCATGGTCTGTTCCATCGCGCTCAGGTCCTGATGCGCGACGGACAATTCGCCTTCGCATTGGGCATGTTCGCGTTCGATGTCCTTCAGGCTGTCGCGAAGGTTCTCCCTCCGGCTTTCGATGGAACGCAGGAAAGAAGGAAACGCCAACCGGCCGATATCGGTATCGTTGGCGCGATGGCGCTCACGGGCCACGCTCTGATCGAGATCGGCAAGTTTCTTTTCGAGGTCCGCCCGCATGGTGCCCAAGGTCGCCACCCGCCGATTGAGGTCTTCGACCCTGAAGCGCTTCAGGCGCAGTACGGTATCCCGGCGCTTCATAGAGGCCGGGCCTTCGCGGAAGAGCGGCAAGCCTGCACGTCTTTTGAAAAACACGCCAACGGTGAAGCGCCCCACTATTTTGTTCCGCGCATCTTGCCCGGAACAATTTAAGTCGCGGTAAACTTAACAATGGCGAATCAGGGATAGGGCCGACCCGCCACCCTTGGCATCGGGGGAGCAAGCCCCATGCCAAAGGTTAAAGGCGATATTAACCATTTCCCTTTACTCTCTCGCCATGGATTAACGCGCCGCAGCGGGGTTGCGGGCGAAGAGGGGTTCAGACATGCGTGTGCTTTTGATCGAAGATGATGGCGCCATGGCGCGCTCGATCGAGCTGATGCTTCGCTCCGAGGGCTTTAACGTTTACACGACCGACCTCGGCGAGGAAGGCATCGATCTCGGCAAGCTGTACGATTACGACATTGTCGTGCTCGACCTGCAGCTGCCGGACATGAGCGGCTTCGAGGTGCTGAAGTCCCTCCGGCTCGCCAAGGTGCAGACCCCCGTCATGATCCTGTCGGGCAATGCCATCGTGGAATCGAAGGTGAAGGCGCTGGGCTTCGGGGCCGATGATTACCTCACCAAGCCATTCCACAAGGATGAACTGGTGGCGCGCATCCAGGCCGTGGTGCGGCGTTCCAAGGGCCATTCGCAATCCGTCATCACCACCGGCAAGCTCACCGTCAACCTCGACGCCAAGACGGTGGAAGTGGACAGCCAGCGCGTGCACCTGACCGGCAAGGAATACCAGATGCTGGAGCTGCTTTCGCTGCGCAAGGGCACGACGCTGACCAAGGAGATGTTCCTCAATCATCTCTACGGCGGCATGGACGAGCCGGAGCTGAAGATCATCGACGTCTTCATCTGCAAGCTGCGCAAGAAGCTGGCGGCCGCCACCAATGGCGACAACTACATCGAAACGGTGTGGGGCCGCGGCTATGTGCTGCGCGATCCGGAGAACGAGAAGCCGGCCGCCGCGGCAGCCTGAAAGCATTCTTTAAGCGGTCAAACAAAAAGGGCGCTTACAATGGGCGCCCTTTTTGGTTTTGTGCCTGATGCGAACTTACGTTGGCTGGCGTCTATTGCGGCGCAAACACGGAGACCGTCGATCCTGCATTCACGATCAGCGCACCTTGTCCGGCACTCAGAGCATCGATTGATGCTCCCACATTCGTCGACCAAAGTTTCTTGCCCTTGCCGGAATCCAGCGCGAACAGCATGCCGGAGCCCGAGCCCACGTAGACGACACCGTTCACCACGACAGGCAGGCCTCTAAGGTCGCCGTCGCCCGTAAAACTCCACGTGACGTTCTGCGTCTTGTATCCCCAGCAATAAAGCTTCCCGTCGACGAGAGAAAGGCCTTGGCCCTTTCCCTTCGAATTGGTGAAGAGGCCGGGCGTGGCGTTGCCGGCATACGTACCGACGATATCGCCGGTGCTGGCGTTCAGGACGTAATTGCCGTTCGCCCAGTCCTGAATAAATACGCGTTTGCCATAATATGAAGGAGTGGCGCCACCGCCGCCCTCGCAGCCTCCGCTGTAGTGCCACAGCAATTTTCCATCCGTGGCAAATTTGTAAAATTGGCACGGGTACGAGACGTAAAGTCCGCCATCGCCGTAAGCAGGTGAACTGTCATCGCCATTCTCCACCCCGGCCGTCCATTGAACGTGGCCGTTGCTTTCGTCCACGCCGTAGACGGTACCACCGCTGCCTGCGCCTCCGGTAAACACTTGGCCGCCGATCGCGGTGGGCGGCGACGAGAACGCATACTGACCGGGCAGTTGTACTGACCAGTTGACCTTGCCGGACAGCGATTTCAGCGCGGTCATTGTGCCGCCGAAGCTCACAAAGAACAGCTGGCCGTTGTCGTATGCGGCGCCAATGCTGTCGCCAAGGAGATGCTCCCACTTCGTCTTGCCGGTGATCAGGTTAAGGGCAAACACATCGTTTCGGTTCGCGGTTTCGAACACCATGCCATCCGCGACCAGCGGATATGAAAGCGAAGCCTTGAGGTCCTTGCTCCAAACCTTCGCCAATGGAGGTGCAAATCCCGCGGCAAAGTTCATTTCTCCGGAGTGGGCCGGAGTGATCTGGTAGGTTACCGCATATTCGCTTTGGTCTGCCGCGTTGGCAGCGGTGACCGGCACCGTGCAAGCAAGCAGGCCAGCACACAACAATGTAGATTTCACGTGATCCCCCTCTTAATGCCCGCGCGCAGACAACAGTGTTTGGATTCCTAAGTCAAACCCTCTTAATTCTCTTCGGACGACAACTACTTATTTTGGCAAATGCTAATCGAAACGGTGTGGGGCCGCGGCTATGTGTTGCGCGATCCGGAGAACTAGAAGCCCGCCGCCGCGGCAGCATAGGACTCATTTCGGCGCGAAGACCGGGAATGCGGGTTGGTAGCACGCACGACGGCCAGACCGATCATCCTGGCCGCGCGGTTCGAATGCGGCGACTAGTCTAGCACTTTGCCCCATATCTCCCCCGCTTGGGCGGGGGAGGGGAACGCGATGGCGGCAGAAGTTGGCGCCTACATTCGAACTCAGCGCACGGTCCAGGGAATGGGGTTGCGAACGTAGCCGTGCGTTAAGCCGTCCGATGTCACATAGTCGCCGGCTACAGATCCCACACTGTTGATCGCGTTCCAGAAGCTGCTGACGGCGCCCGGCGGGTTGAAAGTGAGGAGCCGACCGCTACCCGAACGGATAAAGCTATGGTTGAGGATCGACTTGTTGTCACTCCAGGTACCGGCGACCGCGCCGTGAATGTTAATGCCGCGTGGATAGGTTGCGAGCGAGCCGGGGGGATCGAATAACGTCAGTGTCCCGTCCGCCGCGCGAACGAAACCGTGCCGCTCGCCGCCCACCACAAAATAGTTGCCGGCAATCGCGTTCTTCGCATTGATGACCAGACCCGAAGTACTCAAGCTGCCTGGAACATCGAAGCTCGTGACGTTTCCCTGAGCGTCCCGCAGGAAGCCGTGCCCCGCATACGACTGATCCACAATCAGTCCGGTAATCGAGCCATTATTGGCAATCGCGGCCGGAAGGGTGCTGTAGCCTGCATCGAAGATTGTGATCTGTCCATCGGCCGTTCTCAAAAGGCCATGCTGCACATCGCTGGAAAAGCCGGCCAGCACGGTGCCCGCATTGTTGATCCCGTAGACCGTAAAGAACGACGAGCCGGCCGGCGGATCGTAGGTGATCACAGTGCCATCGGCGGCGCGAATGAAGCCCCATGGTCCTTGTGAGCCCTGACAGGCGTAGTAGTAACCTGCGACATCTCCCGCATCGTTGATACCGGCGACCACTGCCCTGCTGAGGCCGAGCGTTCCCTGCGGATCGAATTTGGTTATCGTTCCATCCGGGGCGCGCACGAAGCCTTGCTCGCATCCGTTGGCGACATGGTATTGGCCCGCGATCGTGCCGTCGCGGTTGATGCCTTTCGGGCCCGTGTAAGTAGCTCCCGGCACGTCGAAAGTCGTGATGGTTGTGGCGTGTGCCGGCAGTTGCGGCGCCGAAAGAGCAAGTGCGGCTGCGACCTGCGCAATCGAAATGATGGATTTCATGCTTTCCTCCTGAATTGGACGAATTGTTGCCGGTGGTTAGTGTTTTGGCCGATTCGATCGCACGCGCGTCTGCCGACGGGTTTCCTTCTCAGTCGTCATGCGGCCGTCGGCCCTTGGAAATGACTGCTGCTGCGGTTCCGTCGAAGGCGGGTTTCAGTTTGAAGTCTGGATGCAGCGATGCGTAGGCCGGCCGCGGACTGTGCCGTCGGTAAATCGCATTCGAGCCGCCATCGAGGGCGTAGGCCGTCAATTGGTCGGCCGTGTTGAAGTAAACCGTGCCATCCACGACGATAGGCGGAACGCCTACATATCCGCCGGCCGCGGCTGTCCAAAGCACGCTTCCTGTCCGCGCGTCGAAAGCAAAAAGCTTGAGGTCGTCACAGCCCGCGAAAACCACGCCATTGGCAACAGCCGGCCTGCGGGCAACGCCGGATCCGGTGCTCGCGGTCCACAGCAAAGTCCCGCTTCCAGCGTCGAATGCGTATAGCTTCTTGTCTCCACAAGTAAGGTAGACCATGCCGTTGCCAACGGCCGGATCGTAGCAGGTGGACCCTCCCGTGTTGGCAGTCCAGAGCGTGCTTCCGGTCTGCGCATTGAAGGCGTAGAGCTTTCCGTCGATTTGTGACGCGTATACGATGCCATTCGAAACAACGGGGCTGCCGTAGCTGTTATCGACAAAGGCCGTCCACCGGACGCTGCCCGTCGCCGCATCGAGGGCGACAACGTTGCCTAGGTAAGTCACTCCATAGACAAGGCCGTTGGCGGCAGCGATGGCGCCCCCTTGGGTCATCACGTCGCCCGGCGCGAGGTTGTAGGACCATTTTACCGCGCCGTTGCTCGCGTCCAGGGCGTACAAGATGCCGTCGCTGGTATCGCTCGCAGTGGCAACGACGACGATGTTCGCATTGTTCACGATGGTCGGCGACGTGAAACCGCCGGCCGGGGCGGTAAATCGCCAGGCTTCGTTGTGAGTGTCCAAATTGACCGCGTGAACGACGCCGGAAAAATCGCCGAGATATAAGTAGTAGCCATTCGTCGAAAGGGCCGGCGTCCCCATTCCAAAGCTATCGAAATAGGCTTGCCACTCCTCCTGCCCGGAGTCCGCATCCAGCACGACCACGCCATAAATGTTGGGAACGTAAAGATGACCCTTCACGATGCTGGGTGCGTCGTAACTGGCCTTGAGGGAATCCGTCCAAAATGTATCCAACGTCTTGGCGTTGTCTGTCGCGATGACATTTTCATACGGGTTTAGACTCTTCGCCTGGGGAACAAAACCGATCTGAGGCCAGTCCGTGCGCACCCGAAACGAGACCTGGTCGGCAATGCCGTCCCGCCGCCCGATGGCCGTGACCCAGTGCGTCCCGGGCGTTGCGCTAGCCGGGATCCTCAGATTGTAACCCGAAAACCGGCCGGCTTTATCGGTGACGGCGAGCAGCACATCGGCAGTATCGAAATAGATGTCCACCGCTTCCTTTGCGCCGAACCCCCGACCGTCGATGAAGACCTTGAGTTTGGGATGGCCGCCATCGGGCGATACGGTGACTTTGGCGGAACCTTGAGCAAGGCCGGGGCCCATACAGAACAACATCGCGGCTGCGATCTGTGGAACTGTTGCAAGGCGTTTCATGATGCCCTCCTGCACCGTAAGGTGCTTCTTCGATTGACCGGCGCCTGTTCAGCCAGCGGCCGCGGCGGCGCGACAGGAACCGACGCCGTCCTGTCCGACTGCTTTTGCGGCCTCGGCACCGCCGCGGCGGTTCTGGAGCCCCGGCGGTGCGTTGATCGAGCGTACGATTGCCGCCGCGATTACGGGGCGGCGATGCGCTCGCCGGTGGTGGTGCCGGTGTCTTCCTCGAGCAGGTTGCCGTCGGCGTCGTAGATCTTGGCGTCGAAGGTGCCCTTGAGCTTGGCGCCATGATTGGTGACTTTGCGCGGGCCTTCGATGGTGAAGGTGCCGAACGGGTTGCCGGAATCGTCGAAAATCCAGCCGATATGGTACAGCGATACGGTCTTCGAATCCGTTTGCGTGAACACGCCCATGCAGACGTCGCCGAGGATCGGGTTGATGTTGGCGAACTCGAACTCGGTTCCGTCGCTGTGATAGTGCTCGAAGGATTCGAAATAGAGGCTGCCGTCAGGCAAACGGTGCTCGACGTGCCAGAGGCCGACGATCGAATCGCTGTTGCGTGAACCGCGGTCTGCGGGTGTTGCTGCAAGCGGCGGAAGCTTCATGGACTTGGCAACAACCGCATTGTTTCCCGTGGTGCGATGCACGCAGGCGGCCTGCGCCGAATAGGTGGCGGCGGCCAGCGCCATCGCCGTCGTGGCGATCAGAAGTGAGGTTTTCATTGACATGCTCCTTGGCTCGGCCCGCCGACCATCGGCGTGCCATTCGCGAAGCGTCACGTCCGGCCGCTGCGAGCAGGGACTAGGTTCGGGCGAGAAGGCGTATAGAATGGCCGTTCGCCGCCTTGGGGCTGCTGCCGGCCGATGTCTTCCGCCCGTTCCCGATCCCTGCTCGCGTTGCGCGGAGCATGTCGCTTCGCCGGGGCATTGGGCGCCGCGACGGGGTTAGCCGACAGGATTCAGAACCGCCCGGCTGCCGCCTTTTCGCCGCCTGCGCGGCCTTATTGGCCGTGAGCGCGCCGGCAAGCCCGAAGGACAACGGCGGCACCATCGATCTCGGCCGCGAGGTGGACTTCTTGCTCGGCGGGCTGCGCATTCATCCCTCGACCTGTGAGGTCGCAGCCGGCGACCGCCGCGAGATCGTTCAGCCCCGCGCGATGCAGGTCCTGGTGGCGCTGGCGCGGGGCAACGGCGCGGTGGTTTCGCGCGACCAGTTGATTCAGCTGTGCTGGGAAGGACGGGTAATCGGCGAAGACGCCATCAACCGCGCCATCGCCAAAGTGCGGGCGGTCGCCGATCTAACCGATCCGCCCGCCTTTGAAGTGGAAACCATTCCCCGCGTCGGCTTTCGGCTGAAGGTGTCTCCAACAGCCGAGGCTGCGTCGGACCCTGCGTCGCGGCCGCTGATTCCAGCAGGTGCCGATGAGAAACCATCTGTAGCAGCCAATTGGATTCGTAGCCGCGCGGCTGTCATGCTCGCGGTTGCACTGGCAACAACAATTATTGCGGCGCTCTTTTTCTGGCAACGCAATCCGATTTCACAACAACAGCTTGCACGAAAGCCGGCCGAAGCGTCCATCGCTGTCCTGCCGTTCGTCAACATGAGCGGCGATCCCGCGAAGGATTATTTCAGCGACGGCTTTTCCGAGGAACTGCTGAACGATCTCGCCAACACGCCGCAACTGCGCGTCGCCGCGCGCACCTCCTCCTTCGCTTTCAAGGGCAAGCGCGCCGACATTCGCGACATTGCCCGAAAGCTGAACGTACGCATGGTGCTGGAAGGAAGCGTCCGGGAATCGGGCAATCACATCCGCATCACCGCCCAGCTCATCGATGCCGGAAGCGGTTTCCATGTCTGGTCCCAGGCTTATGACCGTGATCTTGGCGACATGCTGCGCGTCCAGGACGAGATATCCCGTTCGATCGCGGCGGCGCTTAGCCTGCGGCTGGCCTCTGCCGAGGGCAACGCGACGATTGCACGGATCAAGCCGGACGCATATCGCAAGTTCTTGCAAGGAAAGTTCTACTTCGACCGGCGAACCGATCCCGACAATCGACTTGCAATCGGACTCTTGCGTGAGGCGACGGCCTTGCAGCCTGACTTTGCTGAGGCGCAGGCCATGCTCGCCTATGCCTATCTGCAGAGCCTCCGCGCACGGCTCGCGTCGCCGCCGAGGCAGGAATTCGAACGCTTGCAGTCCTCCTTGCAGACAGCCTTGAGACTCGACCCAGAAAACGTCACTGCCCTGTATGTCAGCCTGCATCTGTCGTTGCAGCGGCAGGAGTGGAATGCCGCCGGGGAATTCGTGCGGCGACTGTCGTCTGTCAGTCCGGCACATCCGCTGACGGCAAGGGCCCGGGGTTTCTATCACGCTGCGCTGGGATTTCCCGACCGCGCACTTGCCTCATGGGAACTCGCCACGCGACTCGATCCGTTGTCGCCGGCGGCCTGGCAGACCCTGATTGTGACTCTAATGGCGGCCGGCAAAAATCGAGAGGCGATTGAAACCGGAGAGACCGCCGTCGGTCTCAAACTGGAAGGGGCCTATCTGCGCGGCTTTCTCTGCACGGCCTACGCTCAGGGCGGCCGGTTGGACTCTGCCAAAAAAATGGAGACGCAGATCGCCAACACGGCAGATCGAGCGTCGTTGCTCTACTGTCGATTCGTGATCGCGCTCGTCTCCCGCGACTTCGCCCGCGCCCACGCTATGGCAGACACAATCGCTTCTGAAGCCGGCTCGCTCAACCTCGACGCGCAATCGATCGCAGAGAATTACATAGGTCTCGGTGACCGAACGACAGCGCTCGCATGGATCAATCGCGCTTATGAGGCTGACGATTACGGACTGTACAGCCTGCCCTATGACAAGGAACTCCCCCGGTCTTTTTTTCAGACGACCGAGTGGAAGGAGCTAACGCAGCGGCCGCGCTTCCGCGCCTGGCAGGCCGCACATGACAAACTGGCCGGCGAACTGAAGATGCAGCACCAGTAGCGCAGGCGACTCCCGCCCGATCAGTACCGGAGATAGCGCTCGCGTTCTGCGCGCCAGCTTTGCTCATCGGCCAGGGCGAGTGCGTCGAGATCGTGCGGCGTCGCGTTTGAATCGTCGACCCATCCGCGCAGCAACGGACTGCCATTGATCACGTCGATGGCGAGGCGGTCACGCTCGTACTCATAGGCGAAATCGCGCCACAACGGATAATCCGGATACAGCCGGCGAATGGCCTTGAACGCCAGCGCCTGGATGCGCCACGGCCGGAAGGCCGCATGATGGTAGTCCGGCGATTCCGTGTGAATTTGCACGCCGTTGCAGAGCTTGCCGGCATGCTTGTGAAAGGTGGGCTCGAACCAGCAATCGCGCAGTCTGCAACCGTTCAGCCAGTCGGGCGCGAGCGCGTGCATTTCCGCGATCAGCGCGCGGGCCCCGATGTCCGGCGCGCCGAATAGCTCCAGCGGCCGCGTGGTGCCCCGGCCTTCCGATAAGGTGGTGCCTTCCACCATCACCGTTCCCGCGTAAGCGCGGGCCATGAACACGTTTGGCGCATTGGGGCTGGGGTTCACCCAGCTGCGTTCGCCCAACGGCCAGCCGAATCCGGGCGCTGCCTCAGGCTGCCACCCTTCCATTTCGATCAGCCGGTATTCGACATCCAGCTTCAGCGTGTCGATGAACCACTGTCCCAATTCGCCCAGCGTCAGTCCGTGGCGCATCGGCAGCGCGCCGGCGCCGACGAAACTCTCCCAACCCTCTCGTAGCCGCAGCCCTTCGACCGGCCGGCCAACGGGATTGGGCCGATCCAGCACCCACACCGCTTTGCCGTGCCGCGCCGCCGCTTCCAGCATGTAACGGAGCGTCGTGATAAACGTGTATATCCGGCAGCCGAGGTCCTGCAGGTCAACCAGCACGACATCGAAGGTATCCATCATCGTGTTCGTCGGCCGCCGCGTCGCGCCGTACAGGCTGAACACGGGAATGCCATGCACCGGATCGTTGAAGTCCGGCGATTCCACCATGTTGTCTTGCTTGTCGCCGCGCATGCCATGTTGCGGGCCGAAGGCGGCGGTGATTTCGAGATCGCCGAGCGCCGCGAGCGCATCCAGCGAATGGGTAAGATCGGCGGTGACGGAAGCCGGGTGTGCAAGCAGCGCCACGCGCTTGCCCTTGAGTGGCGCGCGCAGTTCGGGCTCGCTTAGGAGGCGGTCGATGCCGAATTTCATCCCGCGGACGGTGGGGGAAGTTCCAGGGCAAAGCAATCGGGATGGTGGAAATCCGGCTTGCCCGCCGGGTGCCGCAGCGCCCAATAGGATTTGCGGCCGTTGGTTTCCTCGATGACGGCCGACAACCCGATCAGCCATTCCTTATCCGAAGGCATATCGGCGGCTTCCTGAAAATCCAGATTGGCCTGCAACTGAAGCTGCGCGTCGCTGTCAGTCCACTCCTGCTGGGGGACAATATCGTCCGGGCAAGTCCTGCCCTCGCGATATTGCGCGAAACGATACACCGCCCATTCCCTGGAAGGAGAAAAATTGAATTCGTAATAGGGGTAGTCCGGCCTGGCGCGAAGAAAGGCTTCGAAACAGGTGCTTTTCCAAAGCTCTTCCGCGCGCCGCGAGAGCACAGCCGGCGAGCGGAGGATGTCCGCGATTTTTCCCCGCGCGGTGAAACGCACCCATAGCCCGGCGTGCATCCGCCGGATTTCCGCATCGATTGCGGTCAGCGCATCGCAGCGCGAGTCCGGATGGAGCTGTAGGGTCTGGTGCACGCGCCAGCATAGCATCTTGGGGGCACTTATATCTCGCGGCAGCAGGGTCTATCTTGCCGACGATGGGCAACGCTCTGATCATCGTCGCGCTGGGCGTGGTGCTCGCCATTCTGTTGGCGGGGTTGTTCGTGATGTCGCTGGGCGGCGCGATCGACAAGCAATGGTCCAACCGGCTCATGCGCTATCGCGTGCTGGCGCAAGGCGTCGCCATTCTGCTCATCCTGATCGTGCTCTATTTCAGCCAGCGCTGATCGCGACGGTTGATTTTCTACCATTTCGTGGTAGAGCGCCCTATGGGCCTAAATATCAAAAACGCGGACGTAGAAACCAATATCCGCAAATTGGCTGATAGAACGGGAGAAAGCCTTACCGACGCGGTGGATCGCGCCGTGCGCGAGAAGTTGGCTCGCTTGGAAAACGAGGCGCCGCGGATCGCGCCTGCTAGGACGGCCGATGAGTTCCTCAGGGCCATTAAACCCCTACAGGATTCGATTGCGCGGGAACGTCAAGCGCGCGGTGACACACGCTCCGTTCGGCAGGTCCTTCGGGAGGCAGACGAAAATTTCTATGACGACCACGGCCTGCCGAAGTGATCGTTCTAGACACGTCGGTGTTGATTTCGATTCTGCTTCGCTCGCCGGATCTGAAGACACTATCCAGGAGACTTTTCAGCGACACAGATCGAAGGATATCCGCCGTCTCGGTCGTTGAAGCGACCATGGTCCTGTCACGCAATCATGCTGACCCGCAGGACCTGCTGTCAAAACACTTTGCGCATGCAGCCATTTCCGTAATTCCAGTCGATCAGGACCACATACGATGGGCGCAGATCGCCTTCATGAAGTTTGGCAAGGGCCGCCATCCCGCTCGGCTGAATTTCGGAGATTGTTTTTCCTACGCAGCCGCGAAGGTGTTGAACGCACGACTGCTGTTTGTCGGCGAGGA
>Ga0213876_10000612_pt1 | contig 26345 bp, 26 predicted proteins | sample BarmaccomBMRX_R9_FD_160113 | JGI IMG/M metagenome (GOLD analysis project Ga0213876, IMG submission 160113) | Root-associated microbial communities from Barbacenia macrantha in rupestrian grasslands, the National Park of Serra do Cipo, Brazil - RX_R9 | ecosystem: Host-associated > Plants > Roots... | reverse complement strand
CGAAGGGCGCCGCCGACGACCTGGTGGAGGCGGTCACGGAGCGCGCGGTGGAGATCCTTAGCCTGCCGCTGGAGGAGCGGGAGGACCGCTACCACGAACTGCGAGAGGTCCACCTGACGGCGGCGCTCGCGACCGGCGTGGCGGCGCCCATGGCTGGGGCGTTGAGCGCAAACCTGGAACAGTGGATTCGGAAGGCCGTTCGAGTCATCGGCGCGTCGGCCGTCGCGGGCGGAGAGACAGCCTGAGTTTCTGGCAGGCCCCGATGCAGAGCAACGGGCCGCGAGCGTCGAGCTGCGATGGAACGCGACAACGATGATGGACCTTTCAAGACCACTGGACTGCCTTGCCGAAGCCCTCCTTCAAGTTCAAGCTTAAGCATGACCGGCTCGGAAGACCGTGGAGCGGCTAGAGCATTCGTGCGACGCCAGCGGAGGGGTATTCTGGTTCACCTGGATCCCGGGACGCTAGCCGCCATCGACGATTTCATTGCGAGTCAACCGCAAGCCGTCACGCGCCAGGAGGCGATCCGGAAGCTGATCGCCCTGGGCCTGCCGAGGGTTGTAGAGGTCAACGTTTCCGACCAGGAGCACTCCTGGGGAGGTGATGCCGTGATGACCCAGCCAAAGCCGAACGGGCTGAAGTAGCGCCAAGGCGGCTCGGCGGGTGCGGGAAACCTCCCGGCGCCGGTAGATTTCAAACGAAGTTCTGGCGGCTTCGTTCGCCGGGCTGGTGCGGGTGGGAGCTGCGGAGCGATCGCAGAGTCTTGGCCATGTGCTGCCATTGGTAGGCGAGATCGCGATACAGCGTCCTCAAGTCGGGCGATTTGGCCCTTCGCGCCCTTTCGTCGCAGGCACGGGCGTGGTCTTCGTAGTCCTCGGGCCGGGAGCACATGACTGCCACCCTTCATTCCCGGAGCAAGGTGGCCGGCGACGGACTTTAGGTCCAGCCACAAATGTTCGTCGGCAACACGCCTATCCGGGGCGCTGGCGGCAAAGAGAGTTTGCGTGCTCCCGCCTGGTCCGGGAGCTACGCACATGGCTTTTAGCCTACGAGCGCGAACTTCGCTCGCTCAGAAACCTGCCGCCTCAGACCGTGTGACCTAGCCAGAGTTCGCGTCTTCCCGAATCATTCCTGGCCGCTCCACATCGCGGTGGGTCAAAGCTTGGCCATCTCGGTAGCGGTCTGGTAGCGGAGAGTTTTTGGAGCCGCCAGAGGACAGCGGCTAAGCTATTGAAAAATAATGGTGGACGCGGCTGGGATCGAACCAGCGACCCCCACGATGTCAACGTGGTGCTCTCCCGCTGAGCTACGCGTCCGGGAAGGGCGGCTAATAGCCCGGCCGGGAACCAGCGGCAAGGCGGCCGATCAGGCGGCCATCATCCGCTCCACCTCGGCGACGATCTCGCGCAGGTGGACGGGCTTGGAGAGCACCTTCGCGCCAGCCGGGGCGCGGCCTCCGGCCGAAAGGGCGACCGCCGCGAAGCCGGTGATGAACATAATCTTGAGGCCCGGGTGGCGCTGGGCGGCCAGCCGCGCCACCTCGATCCCGTCCATCCCAGGCATGACGATGTCGGTGAGCAGGAGGTCCCAGGCCTCGTCCAGCACTGCAGCCGCCTCCTCGCCGTCGGCGCAGGCGGTCACCTCGTAGCCGGCCCGCTCGAGGGCGCGGGCAAGGAAGCCGCGCAAGGAATCATCGTCTTCGGCAAGCAGGATGCGCGGCATTCGGGGTACCTGAGGCGTGAGCGGACAGCCTAGCCGGCGAGGCGTAAATTGGCGATGAACCGTTTGACCCGATCTGCCCCCCTCGCGAATACTCGGGCTCATGGACCAACCCGCGCCGCAGGCGCCGGCCGAGCTGAACGGAACCCGGCCCTACCGGCTCACCCGGCCCGCCGCCGGAGCCACGCCGACGCCGGTGATCTTCGCCTCGCCCCACTCCGGGCGGATCTATCCCTCGGCGATGATGGCTGCGTCCCTGCTCGATCCCACCGCTATTCGCCGCTCCGAGGACGCCCACGTCGACGCCCTGGTCGCCGCCGCTCCCGAATACGGCCACACCCTCATCGCCGCCGAGTTCGCGCGCGCCTACCTCGACGTCAATCGCGAGCCCTGGGAGCTCGACCCGGGCATGTTCGAGGACGAGTTGCCGCCCTTCGCCCAGGCCCGCACCGCGCGGGTGGCGGCCGGTCTTGGGGCGATCGCGCGGATCGTCTGCGAGGGCCAGGAGATCTATGCGCGCAAGCTCACCTTCGCCGAAGCGGAGGCCCGCGTCCAAGCGGTCCATCAGCCCTACCACGAGGCCCTTTCGGCGCTGATCGGCGAGGCCAAGGACCGCTGCGGCGTCGCCCTGCTGATCGATTGCCACTCGATGCCTTCGGCGGCGGCGGCCGCGGCCGCCGGACCCTGCGACATCGTGCTTGGCGACCGCTTCGGGGCCGCCTGCGCCGGGGCGATCACCCGGTTGGTGGAGCGACAGCTCGAGGAGGCGGGCTATCGGGTGGCCCGCAATGCGCCCTACGCAGGGGGCTACACCACCGAACACTATGGCCGGCCCAGTCGCCGGGTCCACGCCCTCCAGATCGAGATCAGCCGGGGCCTCTATTTCGACGAGACGACGCTGAAGCTCGCCGAGGGGTTCGCGCGCCTGAAAGAGGACCTCGGACGTCTCTTCGAGGCCTTAGCGCAGGCGGACTGGCGCGCCCTCTGATGGTCCGCCGGTCCCGGCTGCTTCGCCCGCGCATGGACCCAAAAAAAAGCCGCGCCCGAAGGCGCGGCAGTTCATTAGGGAGGAAACGCCCAGGAAGGGCAGAGGCGTCAGCAACGCCTCACGAGTCCAATCTAGGGTGCGCCGCACAATCGTTCAAGCGAAAAATTTCCACAGCCTCCCGGAATCCTGTGTATTTCCTGAAACATTACAAGTTATCAATGCGTTGACGGGGAAAACCGCCGCGCCGCAGCCATGGTGCGCCGCAACAAGCTATAGCCGAAGCTCCGCCTTAGCGAATAAGAATCAGAGGCTTGCTCTGACTGGGCTGTGCAGCAAATCCCGATAGGGATGGCGCCCGGCCCGCCCCTCGCGTAGAAGCCCCCGCTCCCATGTCCCTGCGCAACATCGCCATCATCGCCCACGTCGACCATGGAAAGACGACCCTGGTCGACCAGCTGCTCGCCCAGTCGGGGGCCTTCCGGGCCAACGAATCACACGCCGAGCGTGCGCTCGATTCCAACGATCAGGAGCGCGAGCGCGGCATCACCATCCTGGCCAAATGCACCTCGGTCCTCTGGCGGGGGACCGGCGAGGAGACCCGGATCAACATCATCGACACGCCCGGCCACGCCGACTTCGGCGGCGAGGTCGAGCGGATCCTGGGCATGGTCGACGGCTGCCTGCTGCTGGTGGACGCCGAGGAAGGGGTGATGCCCCAGACCAAGTTCGTGCTCGGCAAGGCGCTCGGCCTCGGGCTGCGGCCGATCGTGGTGCTCAACAAGGTCGACCGTCCGCACGCCCGGCCGGACCATGTGCTCAACGAAGCCTTCGACCTCTTCGCGGCCCTCGGCGCCAACGACGAACAACTGGATTTTCCGCATCTCTATGCGAGCGGCAAGCAGGGCTGGGCGGTCAGCGATCTCGACGAGCCGCGGGAATCGCTGGCGCCGCTGTTCGAGGCCATCGTCCGCCACACGCCGCCGCCGGCTCAGGCGCTGCGGGCCGGCGAGCCGGCGCAGCTGCTGGCGGTGCTGCTGGAGGCGGACCCCTTCCTCGGGCGGCTGCTCACCGGCCGGGTCGAATCGGGCCGGCTCACGCCCGGGATGGCCATCAAGGCCCTTTCCAGGGACGGTCAGGAGATCGAGCGGGGCCGGATCAGCAAGCTCCTGGCGTTCCGCGGCCTGAAGCGCCAGCCCGTGGAGGCGGCGGAGGCGGGCGACATCGTCGCCGTGGCCGGTCTTTCCAAGGCGACCGTGGCCGACACCCTTTGCGCGCCGGAGGTGGCCGCCCCGCTGCCCGCCCAGCCGATCGATCCGCCGACCATCGCCATCACCGTCTCGATCAACGACAGCCCGCTGGCGGGCCGCGACGGCGACAAGGTCCAGAGCCGGGTGATCCGCGAACGGTTGCTGCGCGAGGCGGAAGCCAATGTCGCCATCAGGATTTCCGAGACCCCCGACAAGGACGCCATGGAAGTGGCTGGGCGCGGCGAGCTTCAGCTGGGAGTCCTGATCGAGACCATGCGGCGGGAAGGCTACGAGCTCTCCATCAGCCGCCCCAGGGTGGTCTTCAAGACCGACCCCGAAACCGGCGCCCGGCTGGAGCCCATCGAGGAGGTCGTCGTCGACGTCGACGACGATTACGCGGGCGTGGTGATCGAGAAACTGTCGGGCCGCAAGGCCGAGCTCACCGACATGGGCCCCTCCGGATCGGGCAAGACCCGGCTCACCTTCCAGGCGCCGTCGCGAGCCCTGATCGGCTACCAGGGCGAGTTCCTCACCGACACGCGCGGCTCGGGCGTCCTCAACCGGCTGTTCTCCTGCTACGCGCCGTTCAAGGGCGCGATCGAGGGGCGCCGCAATGGCGTTCTCATCTCCAACGCCGACGGCGAGATGAGCGCCTACGCGCTCTGGAACCTCGAGGAGCGGGGGGTGATGTTCGTCGGAGCGGGCGAGAAGACCTACCAGGGGATGGTCATCGGCGAGAACGCCAAGACCGAGGATCTCGACGTCAATCCGATGAAGGCCAAGCAGCTCACCAACATCCGCGCCGCCGGCAAGGACGAAGCGATCCGCCTCACCCCGCCGCGCCGTCCCACCCTCGAGCAGGCGATCGCCTACATCGACGACGACGAGCTGGTGGAGGTGACCCCCAAGGCCATCCGGCTGCGCAAGAGGGTGCTCAACCCCAGCTTCCGCAAGAAGCGCATGCGTGAAGAGGCTTAAGGTGGGCGCGACTGTTGCGGCATAGCCTGCCGGCGCCAAGTCGACGGTCTCGGTGGGCTTGAGCTAGGTTCTGGCGGTCATGGCCAACCGGATCTACCAGGCGCTTCCCACCACGATCTTCACGGTGATGTCCGGCCTCGCCCAGGAGCGGGGGGCGATAAACCTCGGACAGGGGTTCCCCGACGAACCCGGCCCCGAGGCGGTTAGACGGCAGGCCGCCGACGCGGTCCTGTCGGGGAACAACCAGTATCCGCCGATGCGGGGGATCGCCGAACTGCGGCAGGCGGCCGCCCGGCATTACCAACGCTTCCAGGGCCTGGGTTTCGACTGGCGAACCGAGGTGACGGTCACCTCCGGCGCCACCGAGGCCCTGGCGGCCGCCTTCCTCGCCCTGATCGAACCGGGCGACGAGGTGGTGCTCTTCCAGCCCGTTTACGATTCCTACCTGCCCATGGTGCGCCGCGCCGGCGGCGCGCCTCGCCTGGTCAGGCTGGAGCCGCCGGACTTCCGGCTCGACCCGGCGCGCCTGCAGGCGGCGTTCAGCGATCGGACCCGCCTGGTGGTGCTCAACAACCCGCTGAACCCGGCCGCGACCGTGGCGCCGGAGGCCGACCTCGCCCTGCTCGCCGAGCTCTGCGTCCGCCACGATGTCATCGCCGTCTGCGACGAGGTCTGGGAGCAGGTGGTGTTCGCCCCGCGCCGGCACCTGCCGCTCATGGGCTTTCCGGGGATGCGCGAGCGCACCGTGAAGATCGGCTCGGCCGGCAAGATGTTCGCCCTCACCGGCTGGAAGGTGGGCTTCCTCTGCGCCGCCCCGCCGCTGACCGAGGTTCTCGCCAAGGCCCACCAGTTCCTCACCTTCACGACCCCGCCGAACCTTCAGGCGGCGGTCGCCTGGGGCCTCGACAACAGCGCCGACTGGTTCGCGACCATGCCGGCCGCGCTCGCCCAGTCCCGCGACCTCTTGAGCTGCGCCCTTCGGCGGGAGGGGTTCCGGGTGCTCGAGAGCCACGGGACCTACTTCCTCAACGTCGATCTCGCCGCCTCCGGCGTCGCCGAGAACGACATGGCCTTCTGCCTCAGGGCGGTGAACGAGGCCGGCGTCGCGGCGATCCCGGTGTCGGCCTTCTACGAGCAGGCGCCGGTGACCAACGTCGTCCGGCTCTGTTTCGCCAAGCGCGACGAGACCCTGGAGGAGGGGGCGCGGCGGCTGGCCAAGGCGCGGGAGCTCTCCTTGCGCGCCTCCCGCGCCGGCCTCAACACATGACCCCGCCGTCGATCAGCAGCGTCTGACCGGTCATCCAGGCGCCAGCCTTGGCGGCGAGGAACACCGCCGCGCCGGCGATGTCGTCGGGCTCGCCGTGGCGCCCGAGCGGCGTGCCGGTGCGCGCCCGCTCCTCGCCGGCCGGATTGTCCCAGAGCGCCCGGGCGAAGTCGGTCTTCACCAGCCCCGGGGCGATGCAGTTCACCCGGATATTGAAGGGGCCGAGCTCGCGGGCGAGGTTGCGGGCGAGCTGGAAGTCGGCGGCCTTGGAGATGTTGTAGACGCCGATCTCGGTGCTGCCGCGCAGGCCGCCGATGGAGGAGACGATGATGATCGACCCGTCGCGGCGTTCCTTCATCTCCGGCGCCGCCATCTGGATCAGCCAGTGGTTGGAGATGATGTTGTTGTCCAGCGTCTTGCGGAAGGCCTCGTCGGGGACGCCGGACATCGGGCCGTAGTAGGGGTTGCTGGCGGCGTTGCAGACCACGGTGTCGATCCTGCCGAACGCGCGCCGCGTCTCGTCCACCAGGCGCTGGAGATCCTCCTTCGAGGAGATGTTGGCCGGGACGGCGATGGCCGCGCCCGCGCGCTCGGCGTTGATGGCGCCGGCGACTTCGGCGCAGGGCCCGGCCTTGCGGGAGGAAATCGCCACCTTCGCCCCGTGCTCCGCCAGCCGCTCGGCGATCGCCCTGCCGATGCCGCGGGAGGATCCGGTGATCACCGCAACCTTGCCGGTGAGATCGAAGAGCTCGGGAGGCCCGGTCGCGGTCATCGCGAAGCTTTCATTCCTGGTTCAGAGGCGGGCGAGCTAGGATAGGCGCAAGGCTTCGGTCAAGCACGCCGCATCGCTCAATGCGGTCACGCTTGCTATATCCGGCCCGTGCGGAGAGGCGGAGGTCCCTCATCGTGAAGGTTTCGCTGATGGTCGGAGCGGCGCTCGTGCTTGCGCCAGCCGCCGCCCCGGCCGCCGATCTGGCGGGGACCTGGACCATCCAGGGCGACTTCAGCGGCGCGGTGAAATACACGGTCGTCTGCGCCTTGCATCAGACCGGCGAGACGATCGCCGGCCCCTGCAAGGATAATTTCGACCAGACCTTCAACGCCGCCGGCAGCGCCAGCGGCGCCGAGGCGCGCTTCTCCTACGACACCCTCTACAACGGCGCGCCCGTCCACCTCGACTACAAGGGCGAGCTCCAGCCGGACGGTTCGCTGAAGGGCTCGGTGGACGCCGGGATCGCCCAGGGAACCTTCACGGCCACGCGTGCGCCGGCATGATCCGCTTCCTCGTCCTTTCGCTGTGCCTGGCCCTCTGCGCGCCGGCGCAGGCCGCCGAGGCCGCGCCCGCCGCCCAGCGGATATTCCTCAGCCCCTCGGGCGAGCCGTTCCGCGGCCCCGCCGACGGCCCTGATCCCTTCGACGCCTGGTTCGAGCAGGCCGACGCCAACCACGACGGCGCCATCGACCGGGCGGAGTTCCGGGCCGACGCCGTGCGGTTCTTCCACCGCCTCGACACCGACGGGGATGGCGTGATCGACGGTTTCGAGCTCAACGCCTACGAGACCAAGGTCGTCCCGGAGCTCGCGGCAGAGGCCGAGGGCCGGTTTCTTTCCGAGCGGAGCGGCCGGCGCGGAAAGGCGGGCCGGGGGGCGCGTGGCGGCTTGGAACGGCTGCTGGACGAGCCCGAACCGGTGAGCGGCGCCGACTTCCAGTTCGACGGCAAGGTCTCGTTGGCCGAATGGATGCAGGCCACCGACCAACGGTTCGACCTTTTGGATAAAAACAAGACCGGACGCTTGACCCGCGAAGCCATGAAGGCGCGCCTGGCCGGCCCTGCAAAGCCAGGCCGGTAAACCGCTTCATCGGCCGAGACCGCAGAAGTCAACAAGCTTCGCGCGCCGTTGGCGCCAAGATTGAAGGAGACCCATTTTATGGCTATATGCCGCGTCCCTCCCGGGGGGAGGGATCTATCTGGAAGTTGATCGAGGCGTCTTGGGTGCTACGCGGATGATGCTGGTCACGATGATGAAGGCCAAACTTCACCGGGCGACGGTGACGCAGGCCGACCTGGAGTACGAAGGCTCCATCGCCATCGACCGCGACCTTTTGGAAGCGTCCGGCATCCTGCCGCACGAGCAGGTGGACGTGCTGAACATCACCAACGGCGCCCGGTTCACCACCTACGCCATCGAGGCGCCGCGGGGCTCCAAGGTGGTGGGGGTCAACGGCGCCGCCGCGCGGCTGGTCCAGAAGAACGACAAGGTGATCGTGGTCAGCTACTGCCAGATGCCGGCCGAGGAGGCCCGCAACTATGCGCCCACCGTGGTGCTTCTGGACGAAGGCAACGTCGTCAAGCGCGCCGCCTGAGCGCCTGCGCCGGAAAGCCGCGCTCCTCGCCCTCGGCCTCGTTCTCGCCGCCTGCGCGCCGCCGTCCGGCCGCGGGCTCCCCAAGGATGCGCTGGACGACGCCATCGGCCGGGCGGTGGGCGACCCCTCCACCTGCGTGCTGCTCGCCGACCGCGCGAGCGGCAAGGTCGTCTACCGTTATGGCGATGAATTCACCTGCCGCCGCGCCCTGCCGCGGTGCGACGGCCCTGGAACCCTGACCGCCCTCGGCGCCCTTCCCTCGGCCGCGTCCGCGCCCCGTCTGGTGAGCTGCCCCTCCAGCCCCGACGGCTCGCGCACGGTCGGCTGGGCCGCCGGCCGCGCCGCGAACACCCGGCGCGACCTCGTCTACTCGGCGGTCATGGAGGGCGAGCGGGCCCTTCCAGGCCACGAGATGGCCGCCCGTCTGGCGGACGCCTTCGCCAACGCCGGGCTTTAGCTCGCGCGGCTCAATGCGTGAGCTCGAACTCGCCGGTCACGTCCACCCGCACCTTCAGCTCCCCCGCCTCCACCGGCGTCGGCGCGGCCTTGGCCGCGGCCGCCATCATCAGCGGACGCGGAGGCCCGGGGGTCTCAGACGCCCCTTCGCTGAGGTTCACCAGCCGCCGGATGCGGTAGCCGGCGGCGTCGGCGTAGATCGCCGCCTTGTCCTGCAGCGCCTTGACCGCCGCCATCCGCGCCGCGTTCTCGGCAGGGACGCGTGAGCGAAGGCCGAACTCGATCGCCCCCACGTTGGTCGCCCCCGCCTTCACCACCGCATCCACCGTCGCCCCTAGCCGGGCCAGATCACGGACCGTGATCACCACCTGGTTCGACGCCTCATAGCCGGTGAGGCGCGGCGCCTGGCCCTGCTCGTAGGCGTACTGGGGCGAAAGCCCGAGCTGCGAGGTCTGGATGTCCGCCGGCGCGATCCCCCGCGCGCGAAGGGCCGCGACCACCCGGTTCATGGCCGCGGCGTTGTCGGCGAGCGCCTGGGCCGCGTCGGGCGCCTGATCGGTGACGCCCAGGGTGATGGTCGCCATGTCCGGCGGCGCGCTGACTTCGCCGTAGGCGGAAAGATCGAGGGTCGTGGCGGCGAACCGCGCAGCCGGCCCAGGCGTCTCGGTCTGAGCGCAGAGCCCCCCCGGGGCGAGGAGGGCCGCCAGGGCGGCGGCCGCGAACATGGATCTCATCGTCTCTTCCTCCAGCGGGCGCAGAGGTCCGCGCACGGGCGGCGAGGCTGGCGCGGCCAAGCTGAACGGCGCCTTTAAGCACCCGCCCGCCCATGCTAACGCCATGCCGCTTTCGGGCCCGTAGCTCAATGGTTAGAGCCGGCCGCTCATAACGGTCTGGTTGCAGGTTCGAGTCCTGCCGGGCCTACCAGGCGCCTCGATGTCCAGCCCGACGTGTCGAACGTAGCGGTCGAACCTGCGCCGCCGGGCTCGAGGCAGGCGTCACAGCGCCGAGCCGGAGGTTGCGGGCGATGGCGGCGTGAAGATCGGCGCCCGCAGGTCCTTGCGGCCGCGCAGCGCCTCGGCGCACACGCTGAACGGGCCGACAACGCGGCAGAAGTCGCGCCAGCCAGCCGGCGCACGCAGGGGGCCCGCCTCCGGCAGAAAGACCCGCACCTCCCCGGCGCGCAGCGGCGTCAGCGACGCCTCCCGGTCGGCGCAACGGAAATCATGTGGCTGGCGCGCGAGATATATGCTGTCGGTGATGGGGACGTGCGTCGCCGACGCCAGCAGCATCAGTTCCGAAAACTCCTCGCTGACGATGCCGCCGCAGGCCTGCTCAGGCCAGACGTCCAGTTGGGTCGCCGGGGCGATGAGGGGCCGCAGCGTCGAAACGTCGATCGTCCAAGCCTTGATTTCGCGGCTCGTCGCGTGCAGCGCCACACGCTGGCCGGCGGTGTCGGCGGCTTGCAGCAAGGCGCACGCGAGCAGCAAGGGGCCGCTGAGGCGCGGCTGAAGTAGCTTGCCCACCGTCGCGATCGCCCCGATGGCGATGATATAGGTGACCGGCCAGAAGAACCGCCCGCTGGAGCGAACCTGTTCGAGGAAATGGGGCGCCGGTATGTCGACCAGCAACTGGCGGCCCAGGTAGATACGGTTGGACAGCGCCAGCAGGATCATCAGCACGGCCACGACGACCAAGCCCGGGTGCCGCTTCGCAGGTCCCAGCGTTCGAAGCGCGAGCCACGCGGCGGCGAGCGCCAAGACCCAAAGACCCACGCCCAGGTATTGGAAACCCTCGTATTGTCCGCCGGTTGCGTCGACCGGGGCGATCAGATGCGGGAGCAGCGACGAGGTCGACGGGTCGACGATCGACAGCAGGTTCATCGAAAAATATCCGAACCCGATCGAATCGCCGAAGTCGGCGTAGCCCAAGGCGAGGGCCATCGCCAAAGTCACGATCGCGCCGGCGGCGAGCCCGGCCGAGACCTGAAGGAAGCGCCGGTCGCGCCGCAAAAGCAAAGTGAGAGGCGCCGCAAAGAGCAGCGCCGTCACCATCAACAACAGATAGACGTGGATGAGCAGCGTCGCCGCCATCAGCGTCCCCGCGCCCCAGAGCGGTCCCTGCAGCGCCGTAGCGGCGGTGTCGCGAACCAGCAGCAGGTAGAGGCCCAGCGCGGCTAGCAGCAGAAAGTGGCTGTCGAGCGCTACGTGGAAGTCTTGAGCCAACCAAACCGGAATCGAGACGGCGATGATGGCCGCCGCGATTTGGGGCGCCGCGGCGCGCACGCCGGTCGCCCGCAGGGCGAAGACAGCGGCCACCGGCTGCAGCATGCGCTCGATCATCATCCAGGTCCGAACGAGATCGAAGTTTGGCGGCAGCCAGGCGCGCAGGAGCTTGGCGGGCAGCAACGCAATAGGGATGGCGTCGGCAAAAGCCACGTTCACCCCGTGCGGCGGCATCAGCAACGCCGTTTGCAGCAGCGGCCAGCGCCAGCCGTCGGCCAAGAAGTACCGCTGGACCGCGACGTAGGTCGCCACGTCCGGCCGCAGGAACGCCGAGAGCCGGTCGCCTCGCTCCAGCGGGCCGATCGGCGTGGTCCAGAGGGCGAAGGCCAAGCCGAACAGCAGGGCGGTGAAGTAGGCGAACATCGGCGACCGCCGTGCGCGAGTGAGAAAGGTGGCCTCGCTCATCCCGCTCCCACCGCCCTGGCAAACGCCGCTCATCCGCGTGACGCGACCTCAACGGCATTTTCAACCTAAGTTATTGCTTAAGCGTAGCTCTGGGCGCGAGGGCGGCTCGTCCGCCGGAGCCGCCGCCACTGGAGCGAAGGCCGCCCTCAGTCGAAGAGGTCCGGCTCGCTAAGCGGCGCCAGTGAGGACCCCATGGCGAAGCGTCCCGCGGGGATCGGCCAATTGATTTCCAACAGTTTTCGTTGATTGGTGCGGGAGCTCCGGAATCCTGCCGGGCCGACCATGGCGGGTTAGCTTTCACGTCCCGACGCCGGCGGCGCGCCCGGCTCAGTCCGACCACAACTCTTGCACGTCGCCCTTGCGGTTCAGCATCCTGACCGCCCGGTCAACCACCGCGATCAGGCTCTGCACCCGGGCCTCGCGGTCGTAGGCGAGGCTCGCGCGGGCGAGGCCCTCCAGGAGGAAGCGGGCGAGGTCGCGGCTGGCCTGGAACCTCGGCCCCTGGCCGGCCTGGGCGATGGTCGCGAAGGGCGTCCCGACCTGGGCGCGGTCGAAGGCCTCCTGGGCCGGGGCCACGCAGGCGCGGACCATGGCGTCGGTGCGCGCCACCGCCTCCAGCTCGGAGAAGGCGACGAAGGGCTGCTCGGCCAACAGCCGCCAGTAGGCGGCGATCGCCTGGCCGGTAGCGTCGACGCCGGGGGGCGGATTGCTGGCGGCCGCGTCGAGCTGGGTTAGCCGGGCGGCCTGGATGTGCTCGGCCGCCGCGGCCACCAGGGCCTCGCGGGTGGCGAAGTGGTAGAGCATGGCCCCTCGGGTGAGCCCGGCGGCGGCGGCGATCTCGGAATTGGTGGCCGCGTGGTAGCCGATGTCCGCGAAGAGGCGCATCGCCGCATCCAGGATGCGCGCCCGCGTCCGGCGCGACTTCACCGTGTCCTTACTCAAGAGTCCGAAGACGCACCGGCGACGCCCCCTGTTCGAGACCGGCGTTCTTTGGGCGCAAATCGGCGCCGCGCCAAGCTTGAGCCAGGGAAAGGGACCAATTTAGGAGTCGGGCGGCGAAATCTGGCTCCCCTAGGGCCGCGGCCCGCCAAGGCGAGACCAGGGCGCAGGCGCCGAACGACCGTCACGAAACCTACATCCAATCAGCCTAACGGCCCGCCAGGGCCCGAGGGGACACGCGCATGGACGGAGAGGACCTCAAGGTCCGCTGCCGAAGCGTCTTCATCTCGGACGTTCACCTGGGGACCCGCGGCTGCCAGGCCGAGCTCCTGCTGGATTTCATCCGGACCGTCGAGTGCGAACGCCTCTACCTGGTGGGCGACATCCTGGACGGCTGGAAGCTCAAGTCCGGGTGGTGGTGGCCGCAATCGCATAACGACGTCGTGCAGAAGCTGCTCAGGCTGGCGCGCAAAGGCGTCGAGGTGACCTACATCCCCGGCAACCACGACGAGGTGGTGCGCGAGTTCTGCGGGGTCCACTTCGGCGGCGTGGTCGTCGCCCGGGACGCGCTCTGCCGGCTGGCCGACGGGCGCCGCTTCCTGGTCATCCACGGCGACGAATTCGACGGGGTGGTCCGCTACGCTCGCTGGCTCGCCTTCCTGGGCGATTGGGCCTATAGGACGGTGTTGATGCTGAATACGGCCTTGAACCTTCTGCGACGCCGCTTCGGCTTCGGCTACTGGAGTCTGTCGGCGTTCCTGAAGGCCAAGGTGAAGAACGCCGTCAAGTTCATCGACAATTTCGAGCAGGCGGTGGCGGAGGAGGCCCGGCGCCGGGGCGCCGAGGGCGTCATCTGCGGCCACATCCACAAGGCCGAGATCCGCGATATCGGCGGGATCGTCTACTGCAACGACGGCGACTGGGTGGAAAGCTGCACCGCGCTGGTCGAGCATCTCGACGGGCGCCTCGAAATCCTCGAGTGGGCGCGCCTTAGGTCCTGGTCGATGATCGAGCGGTCGCGCGGCCGCGCCGAAGCCGAGGCGCCCAACCCCCTCCCCGCCTGATGCGGATCCTGCTCGCGACCGACGCCTGGGAGCCCCAGGTCAACGGCGTGGTCCGCACCCTGACGCGCATCACCGCCGAGCTGCGCGAGATGGGGGACCAGGTGGAGGTGATCAGTCCCGACCAGTTCCCGACCTTCCCCCTCCCCACCTACCCCGAGATCAAGCTGGCGATGGGCGCCTACGAGAAGGCCCAGGAGCGCTTCAAGTCCTTCGAGCCTGAGGCGATCCACATCGCCACCGAAGGGCCCATCGGCCTGGCGGCGCGCCGCATCTGCCTGGAGTGGAAGCTGCCCTTCACCACCAGCTATCACACCCGGTTCCCCGAATACGTCTCGGCCCGTCTGCCCCTGCCGCTCGCGGCGGGCTATGCGTACATGCGCTGGTTCCACAAACCGTCTGGACGGCTGATGGTGGCCACCCCGACCTTGATGGAGGAACTCGGCCGCCATGGCTTCCGCAATCTCTCCCAGTGGTCGCGGGGCGTGGACACCGAGCTTTTCCATCCGCGCGCCGCAGGGGAAGCGGACGTCTTCGCGGGGCTGCCGCGGCCCATCTTCCTGAACGTCGGGCGCGTGGCGGTGGAGAAGAACATCGAGGCGTTCGTCAGCCTCGATGTTCCGGGCGCGAAGGTGGTCGTGGGCGATGGGCCGCAGCGCGAGGAGCTGGCGGCGAAATACCCGGACGTGGTCTTCGCCGGCGCCAAGTTCGGCGGCGAGCTGGCCGCCTATTTCGCCGGCGCCGACGTCTTCGTTTTCCCCTCGCTCACCGACACCTTCGGCCTCGTCCTGCTGGAGGCGATGGCCTGCGGCGCCCCGGTGGCGGCGTTTTCGGCGCCGGGACCCATCGACCTGATCCCGGGTTCGGGCGCCGGGGTGCTGGCGCCGGGGCAGAGCCGGGGGCTCAGGGAGGCGGCGCTGGCCTGCCTCGAGCTCGACCGAGGCGCAGTGCGGGCCTTCGCAGAGCAGTTCTCCTGGCGCGCCTGCGCCGAGGAGTTCCGGCGCAACCTCCAGCCCTATCCGGAACCCGAGAAGAGCCGGTTCTGGCGGCGGCTGAGGCGCCTCACCCGGCTGCGCCGCGGACCGCGACGCGCCGAGGAGACTTCCGCCTTCTCGCCTCCCTAGAGCACGATGCGATCAGACGGAATCGTCTGATCGTTGAATCGTGCTCTAGAATTCAAAGACTTGGAGCGCGTTCTCGTCGCAAAAGCGGTTCCACTTTTGCGGAACGCGCTCTAGCGTCCCGGTTCAGAAGTTCGCCAGTGGATGGGCTGGGCGCCGAGCGTACTTCGGACTCGACAAGGACACTAGCAAAGCTTTGAACCTAGTGCGGTTTACGAATTTCGAGTTCGCTTCAGCGCCCGCCCGCCAAACTAGCGAACTCCAAATTCACCACGCTAGCGGGTATCGGCCGCAATCGGACAATTCGTTTACCATCTTTCGCGGACGGGCGCCGCGATGCGCGGCCCAAGGCCGAGTTTTCGCCCTTTACATCCGCGTCCGACTTCCCTATCTCGCACGGCTCCGGCGGACCCGAAGTCCTGACAAGCGCTGCTAACGCCGGCCTGGGTTGAACAACAAGCAGGGGGTTACGTGAGTTGCACACGTACCATACGCCCCTGGACCTGGTCCGCGAGCGGTCCCCGGAACGTCCAGTCGCCCTGGTGCGACCGGACGCCGTGGCCCTAGCGGCGCGCTGGTTCAGGGATAACTTCAAAGGTGACGTCCACTACGCGGTGAAGGCCAATCCTTCGCCGTGGGCGATCCGCACGCTGGCCGAACACGGGATCACCGCGTTCGACGTGGCCTCGGTCCCCGAGATCGAGCTGGTGGCCGCGCATGCGCCGGGCGGACGAATGGCCTTCATGCATCCAGTGAAGAGCCGCGAGGCGATCGCCTGCGCCTATTTCGAGCATGGGGTCCGCACGTTCGCCTTCGACGCGGCCGAGGAGCTGGAGAAGATTCTCGCCGCGACCGGCCAGGCCAAGGATCTCAACCTGATCGTGCGGCTAGGGGTGGAGGCGGGCGGCGCGGCCTACTCGCTTTCCGGCAAGTTCGGGATCGATCCGCGCGAAGCGCCGCCTCTGCTGCTCGCCGCTCGCCGGGCCACCGACGAGCTGATGGGCGTCTCCTTCCACGTGGGCAGCCAGTGCATGCGCCCCTCCGCCTTCCCGGCGGCCATGGCCCAGGCCTCGCGGGCCCTCGTGCGCGCCGGTGTCTTCGCCGACGTGGTGGACGTGGGCGGCGGCTTTCCGTCGATCTACCCCGGCATGGTGCCTCCGGACCTTTCCGAGTACGTCGCTGCGATCGATCGTGGGTTCGCCGAGATGATGGTCCACGAGACCACCGAGCTCTGGTGCGAGCCCGGACGGGCTCTGGTGGCGGAAGGCTCGTCCTTGCTGACCCGGGTGGAGCTGCGCAAGGGCGACGCCCTCTATCTGAACGACGGGGCCTATGGGACCCTCTTCGATGCGGCGCACATCAAGTGGCCGTTCCCGGTGAAGCTGCACCGGGCCGAGGGCGAGCCGGCCGAATCCCTGCGGCCGTTCCGCTTCTACGGCCCCACCTGCGACAGCCAGGACCTCATGCCCGGCCCTTTTTGGCTCCCCGAAGACGTGGCCGAGGGAGACTACGTGGAGATCGGCATGCTGGGCGCCTATGGCGTGGCCATGACGACCCGGTTCAACGGCTTCGGCGATCTGGAGACCTGCGAGACCGCCGATCCGCCCATGCTCTCCATGTTCGGCCTGGCGCCTCGCACCGTGGCCACGCCGCGGCTCGAGAGCGCGGATGTCGTCAAGCTGTCGCGGGCGCGCGGCAAGAGGCGCCGGCGTAAGTAGTCAAGGTCGGCCGGAGCTCGAAAAGGGGTGGGGGTTCGTCCTCGCCGCGCCTATCTTTCCGGTCGCTGTCGATCGGGCCTTCAGGGCCCCGTCAACCCGCCCGCACGGGCGCGAGGATCGCCATGAACGCACCTGCCCCCAATGCCAAGGCCGAGCTGCTGTCGGCCACCGTCGAGCACGTCGACATCGCCGCCTATGACGCGCGGCCGGTGATCGACGCCATGCGCAAGATGAGCTTCACCAGCCGCGACACGGCCCGGGCGGCGGACATCCTCTCCATGGCGATCGAGGATCCGGCCTGCTCGGTCTGGCTGACTCTGGCCGGATCGACCAGCGCCGGCGGCTGCATGCACGTCTACCGCGACATGCTGAAGTACGGCATGGCGGACGCGGTGGTGGCCACCGGCGCCTCGATCATCGACATGGACTTCTTCGAGGCCCTGGGCTTTCGGCACTACCAGGCCAAGGCGGCGGTCGACGACCGCGACCTGCGCGCCCTCTATATCGACCGGATCTACGACACCTACATCGACGAGGAGGAACTGCAGGCCTGCGACCACGCGATCAAGGAGATCGCCGACGGCCTGGAGCCGCGCCCCTACTCCTCGCGGGAGTTCATCTCCGAGATCGGCCGCTGGCTCGCCTCGGGCAAGGCCAAGAAGTCCGGGAGCCTGGTGCAGACCGCCTTCGAGGAAGGCTGCCCGATCTTCTGCCCCGCCTTCACCGATTCCTCGGCCGGCTTCGGCCTGGTCAAGCATCAGGTGGAGCGCGTGAAGGCCGGCAAGCCGTACCTGACCATCGACTCGGTGGCCGACTTCAGGGAGCTCACCGACGTCAAGATCGCCGCCGGCACGACCGGCCTCTTCATGGTCGGGGGCGGGGTCCCCAAGAACTTCGCCCAGGACACCGTGGTGTGCGCCGAAATCCTCGGGCTCGAGGCCGAGATGCACAAGTACGCGGTCCAGATCACCGTCGCGGACGTGCGCGACGGGGCCTGCTCGTCCTCGACGCTGAAGGAGGCCTGCTCCTGGGGCAAGGTGGACGTCACCTACGAGCAGATGGTCTTCGCCGAGGCCACCACCGTCGTCCCCTTGATCGGCTCGGACGCCTACCACCGCGGCGCCTGGCGCCGGCGCGAGAAGCGGCGTTGGGCCAAGCTGTTCGCGCCGAAGGGCTAGTGTGGTGAAATTGAAGTTCGCTCGATTGATGTGGCGGGCGCTGGAGCGAACTTCAAATTCGTAAACCAAACTAGATTCAAAGCTTTGCTAGTGTTCCCATCGAGTCCGAAGTTCGCTCGGCGCCGATCCCATCCACTGGCGAACTTCGGGACACTAGATCCCGCCGAAGCGGTCGTAGCCGCGGTCTTCCCAGTAGCCGCCCTGGCCGCCGCCGATGTGGTCGAAGCGGTCCACCGCCTCCAGGCGCATAACGTACTTGGCCTGCTTGTAGCCCAGATAGTGCTCGGCCCTGAGCCGCAGGGGCGCCCCGTGCGGCACGGTCAGCGGCCCGCCGTTCATCTCGTAGGCGAGGATGGTCTGCGGGTGGACGACGTCGACCACGTCGAGCGTCTCGTAGTATTTAGACCCGCCGAGCGTGTCGGCGCAGTAGAGCACGATGTGCTTCGCTTGCTTCTTGAGGCCGGCCAGGCCTACCAGCGCGGCCATCTTCGCCCCGGTCCATTCGCCGATGCAGCTCCATCCCTCGACGCAGTCGTGCCGGGTGATCTGGGTGCGGGCCGGCAGCGCCCGGATCTCGGCCAGGCTGAGCGCCAGGGGCTTTTCCACCAGGCCATCGACGATCAAGGTCCAGTCGGCGAAACCGGAAGCCACATGGGCTTGGTAATCCGCGTCCGGAGGGTTGGTGCTGCCGTTGGCCCGGAAGCTCGGGGTGATGTCGGCGCGAGGGAATTCGCGCGCCAGCGCCCGCGCCCCGATCAGTCTTTGGACGCGCCGGTTGAGAACCTCGGCGCCGGCCAGCGCCTTCACTAGGTTGGGGTCCGTGGCGATCTTGTCGCAACCGGCCAGCGCCAGGGACGCGATCGAGGCGCCCGCCCCCTTCAGCCATCCGCGGCGCGGCGGATTCACGAAGCCTCTCCGGCAGGCTCGCTCGCCGCCACCTCGATCGCATAGCGGCCGGTGATCATCGAGCGCACATTGTTCCAAAGGCCCGACAGCACGACCATGACCATGTGGACGAAGAAGAACAGCACGATCAGGCTGGCGGTGACGAAATGGATCGAGCGGGCCGACTGGCGCCCGCCGAAGAGGTCCAGCAGCCAAGGAAAGGCGGCGTCGAGGCCCGGCGACATGGTCATGCCGGTGAGCACCATCAGCGGCAGCAGCACGAAGGCGACGCCGAGGTAGGCGCCCTTCTGCAGGACGTTGTAGCGCTTGGCTTCCTCCCCCTTCGGGAACCTCAGCCGCATGTGGTCCCAGATCTCCAGGAGAACGTGGCGGGGCCTCAGCTGGTCTCGCGTGGGGAGCAGATCGCGCCGCAGGTGGCCGCCTAGGACGGCGCTGGCGGCGTAGACCGCGCCGTTGATGGCGAAGACCCAGGCGAAGAAGAAATGCCATCGCCGCCCGACCGCGAGGAACTGCTGCGGCGGCAGGGTGAGCCAGGCCGGAAAGCCCCTGACGACCTGCACGCCGTGCTGGCGGGAGACGCCGAGGAAGCCGGTGGTGTCCAGCCTGACCGGACCGATCCTGGTCACCCCCTGGAGGCCACCCTGGCCGGCGACCGCAAAGGTGGCGAGCCAGGGGCGATCGAAGTGCGACTGAGCCCCCCAGTAGAGCTTGGGGTGGGCGTTGAATATCTGCAGGCCGCTCAGCAGCAGGACGAGGAGGCTGACCGCGTTGATCCAATGGGTGAGCCGCACGAGACCGCTGTGGCGCTCGACGAGCGCCCGGCGGACGTGGCGCGCGGTGCTGGACACGGGCCTCGAGGTCTCCTTCCCTTCGACTCAGGGTGGCACAGCGCTTCGGGCTTGGCGAGGCTTCAAACTCTTGTCGCAGTCGCCCGACATGGGTGTCGCCAGCAACAGCGGAGCTCTTACATGCGCCTCGTCGTCCTTGGGGTGAGCGCCTCGGCGCTCGGCCTTGTCGCCGGCTTCGGCCTCGGCCAGCCGTCGCCGCCGCCCGGCTATCTGACCCCCGCCGCCGCGCCCGATACCCTGAAGATCCTGCCCCCGGCGCCGAAGGCCGGCGACGCCGACGACGAAGCCGACCAGGCTATCTTCCGCGCCACCCGGCGCCTTCAAGGCGGCGCGCGCTGGGCGTTGGCGCAGAACGATGCGCGGGACGATGCGGCCGCCGTGCTGGCCGATTTCAGCTGCGCCGCCGGCGTCGCTCTCGACCCCGCCAAGGCCCCCAAGCTCGCCGCCGTCCTGGTCAGGATGCGCGCCGACGTGCACCACGCCGTCGACGCACCGAAGGACTTCTATCATCGCCCGCGCCCCTACCTGGAGGCCGACGGTCCCATCTGCGTGGACAAAACCGAGGCGCTCGCCACGAGCGCCGACTATCCCTCCGGCCACGCCAGCTGGGGCTGGGCGGTGGGCCTCGTCCTCGCCGAGCTCACGCCGGACCGGGCGACGCAGATCCTCGCCCGGGCCCGGGTCTACGGGGAGAGCCGGGTCGTCTGCGGGGTCCACACGCCGAGCGCCGTCGTCGAAGGGCGGACCAACGGCTCGATCGTGGTTGCGGCCCTGCATGGGGATCCCGCCTTTCGAGCCGACCTCGAGGCCGCCCGCTCCGAGCTCTCGGCCCTTCGCAAGGATGCGGCGGCGCCGGCGGCGCAATGCCGCGTCGAAGCCGAGCTGGTGGCGGCCCGGCCCTGGTAGAATCTCAGGCGGCGGCTTCCAGGATCGCCTCGCGGACCAGCTCCGGCCGCTCCATGGGCAGGAAGTGGGTTGTCCCCGCGATCGTCTCCACGCGGACTTGGCCGCCGGCGATCAGGCGTTCGAGCCCCTCGTCGAGCCGGGCGGTGGAATCCTTCTCCGCCCGCAGGATCCGGATCGGACGCCGGATCGCATGCAGCGCCGCCCAGGAGTCGTGGCCCTGCGCGGCGTAGTTGGAGGCCTCCCACTCTGGCGCGCAGACGAGGGTGACGGCGCCCCCAGGCGTATCGCGGAAGGCCGCGGCGACGTAGTCGGCGAGCATCTCGTCGGGCCAGCTTCTGAACGCGCCCCGGCCGCGATAGGCTTCGAAGGCGGCGCCTCGACTGGGAAAGCTGTTCCGCCGTCTCAGCGCGCCCTGCGCCAGGGCCGAGTCATGCAGCGGCCCGTTCAGCGCCGAGGCGACCGCCGGAGACAGGATCACGGGGTCGAAGAGGGCCAGCGCGTGGACCCTGCCGGGCGTCTGCGCCGCCGCCAACAGACTGGTTGTGGCCCCCATCGAGTGCCCCGCCAGGACCGCGGGAGGCAGGTCCAGAGCGGCCAGGAAGGCGGTGAGATCGTCCCGAAGGTCATACCAGTCGAGCCTGCCCGGGCTTTCCACCGGCAGGCTCGTGGCGCCGTGGCCACGCATGTCCGGGGCGAGGATCCGCAGACGGTCGGCCAGCGGCGCCAGGATCGACCGGTAGGTGCGGGCGTTGAAGCCGTTGGCGTGCAGGAAGACCACGTCCACCGCGCGCCCGGGGTCGCCGAAGTCCAGATAGGCGATGTCGCCGCCGCCGTGGGGCGACTGGATCGTAACGGCCGCGGAGCGGAACCCGTCCGGCCGGCTCAGTGGCCGTCCTTCTTGTCGGCGGCGGCGGCGCCCCCGCCGGTGGCCGCCTGGATGAGGGCGGCGATACGGTCGGTGGAGTCCGCGGCCTGATCGAGCACGGCCAGCGGGGTCGCGCCCGGGCGGACGGCGGCCGCCACCTGGCTCGCGGCCGATTTGGCCACGGCGATGGCGGCGTTCTTGGCGGCGGCGAGCTGGGCGGCGGCGGCGCTCACCGGGTCCTGATAGATGAATCCGTAGGTCGGATAGACGGTCGCGCCGAGGTCCCGGGAGGGGTCGTTCCAGACCTTCACCTGGCTCCAGTCGCCATTGGGCGAGACGTCGACGACGGTGACGTTCTGTTCAACATGGCCGCGATCTCCGTCGATCAGCGACCAGTTGGCGTGGGTGATCTGGATCACCCGGTCGGTCAGCACCTGGCTTACCACAGCGACATGCCCGAGCCGCATCCGGCCGGTGGGCTTGAAGCAGAGCACGGCGCCGAGCTTGGGCGTGAAGCCGGTCTGGTAGCGGCCGGCGGCCTGGGTCCACCAGGTCCAGGCGTCACCAAAGATCTGAATGCCGGACATGAGACGGGCGAAGGGCACGCACTGCCAGTAGTCTTCCGCGAAAGCCCCCCCGGGGGCGAGAGCGACGACCGCCGCCATCGCAAACGAAGCCAGAGAAGCTTTAACAGAATTAACCATACGCAGAAGGTCTCCCAACCCCGACGTCCCCGGATAACCGTGCCGGGCGCGGATGAAAAGAGTCTTTACCAGTCCGTAACTGTAGCAAGTTCGTGACCGGATCGTGACGTCCATCGACTCTGCGCCGGCGGCTGTACCGTTCTGAGACAAGCGCATGGCCTTGTTCTATTTCGGTAAACCTGAGGAGCCGCCGCAAAGATCGGACCAGATTGGCGCCTCCAGTCCCCCTAGAGGAAGCTGTAAGGGTCGACGTCGATAGTGAGGCGAATTGACGCTGGCGCCCTGACCCTGGCGCGCCAGGCGGCCAGAAACCCTTGCAGATCCACTCCGCGGTCGGCCCGCACCAGGAAGCGCTTGCGCCTGCGGCCCCGGACCAGGGCGAAGGGCGCATCGGCCGGGCCGAAGACGTCGATCCCCTCGGCGTTGGGGGCGGCGGCGGCGAGGCGCTTGACGAAGGCCTCCAGCGCGGTCTGGTCAGGCCCCGAGACGATGAGGGCGGCCAGGCGCCCGAAAGGCGGCAGGCCGGCGGCCCTCCGCTCGGCGAGCTCCACGGCCACGAAGGCGTCGCGGTCCTGAGCCGCCAGCGCCTGCATCACCGGGTGATCGGGGATCCAGGTCTGGAGGAGCGCCCGGCCAGGCTTCGCACGTCGTCCGGCGCGCCCGGCCACCTGGGCGAGCAGCTGGAAGGTGCGTTCGGCGGCGCGCAGATCGCCGCCGCGCAGGCCGAGGTCCGCATCCACGACCCCGACGAGGGTGAGGTTCGGAAAATCGTGGCCCTTGGCCGCGGCCTGGGTCGCCACCAGGACGTCGATCTCGCCGGCGCTCATCGCCTCGATGATCGCCCGGGCGGCCTCGGGGCTGGTGGCCGTGTCCGAGGAGAAGACGCAGATGCGCGCCGCCGGGAACAGCTGCCGCGCCTCCTCCTCGACCCGCTCGACCCCCGGACCGACGGCCACGAGGCTGTCCTTCGCCTGGCAGTAGGGGCAGCGCTCAGGCCTGGGCATGGAGAAGCCGGTGAGATGGCAGACGAGCCGCCCGGCGTAGCGGTGCTCCACCAGCCAGGAGTCGCTGTCGGGCGCGCGCAGGCGCTCGCCGCAGGCCCGGCACAGGACCAGGGGAGCGTAGCCGCGCCGGTTCAGGAACAGGAGGCCCTGCTCGCCGGCGGCAAGGGTGTCCCGCAGGGATTTGACCAGCGGCGGGGCGAGCCAACGCCCGGACTCGGGCGGTGTCAGGCGTAGATCGACGAGCTCGATCTTCGGCATCGTCGCTCCGCCGTGCCGCCGGGCCAGCCGCAGCCAGCGGTAGCGCCCCTGACCGGCGTTCCAGAGGGTCTCCAGGGAAGGCGTCGCCGAGGCGAGGATCACCGGCGCGGCCTCGATGCGGCCCCGCGCCACGGCCAGGTCCCTGGCCTGGTAGATGAAGCCTTCCTCCTGCTTGTAGGAACCGTCGTGCTCCTCGTCGACCACGATCAGCCGGAGCCGTTTGAACGGCAGGAAGAGGGCGGAGCGGGCCCCCACCACGATGCGGCAGGCGCCGAGCGCCGCCGCCTCCCAGACCCGCCGCCGGGCCGCGGGGGCGACGCCGGAATGCCATTCCGCCGGCGACGCCCCAAACCGCTGGGCGATCCTGGCGATCACCGCCTGGGTGAGGGCGATCTCCGGCAGCAGCACGAGGGCCTGGGCCTCCGGATCGCGCCTCAGGGCGTGCGCCAGCGCTTCCAGATAGACCTCGGTCTTTCCCGACCCGGTCACCCCGTCCAGGAGCGCGACGGCGAAGCCGCCGGCCCCGATCATATCCTCGAGACCCGCCAAAGCCGCAGCCTGGCTCGGGTTGAGCTTCGGCGACGCCTGCTCCAGATCCGGCGGCGCGAAAGTCTTGGTCGGCGTCCGGAGCTCCTCCTCGAGCACGCCTTCGGCCAGGAGGGCGCCGACCACGCCGGAGCTCACCTCGGCCGCCCGCGCGAGTTCCGCCGAGGTGAGAGGACCGCCTTCGGCGGCCGCCATGACCCGCGCCCTGGCGGCGGTGGGCTTGCGCGGCGCCTTGCCAGTGAGCCGCAGAAGCCGCTGCGGGCGCGGAGCGGGGCCTCGCAGGCCCCGCAGGGCGATGGCCAGCGGCTGGCCGGCCGAGTCCGCCGAATAGCGCGCCGCCCAGGTCACGAAGGCCAGGGTGGACGGGGGCAGGGCCGGCGCGTCCAGCCGAGCCGCGATCGGGCGCAGCGGTCGGTTGCCGCCGGTTCCGTCGCGCAAGGCGGCCACCACGCCGCAGACCAGACGCGGACCCAGCGGCGCGGCCACGAGGTCTCCCTCGGCGAGCCCCATGCCCGCCGGCTCGGCGTAGTCGAAAGCCTCGGGCAGCGGCAGAGGCAGGAGGACGGACGCGATCCGCGCCGCCGCCGGCGCGCGTCCCTCCGTCTTGGCAGACTCGATCAGGCCCATGCCGGCAAGGTCTTCGCCGAGTTACGCCGGCTCGTCGAGCCCCCCGCGCCCGCGATCGACCGAGTCGCCACGTTCGACGCCAAGGGCGGCCGACGGATTGTTTTCGCCCCCGCCTCAAGCAGGCGTTAACCGAGAAGGGCCTTCAACTATGCCTCGAACGACTGGACGGGAGCCGGACGGTCGATCCTTTGCAGATGAGGCCAGCGTTGACGGACGTGCTGCGCGCGAGGGCGCATGAATCGGCCAGGGATGCGGCGATCCGCGCTTTCCTCAAGAGCCGTCCGGAGTTCCTCCGCGACGATCCCGACCTGCTGGGCGACCTCGGGCTTCGCGTCGACGCCGCCAACCTGGTCGATTTCGGGCCGGCCGCCCTGGCGCGCGTCACCCAGGCCCACCGCAAGGAATCCGGCGTGCGCCGACGGCTGGAAGCGGTCGCGCGGGCGAACTTCCTGGCTCAGGCCCAGACTCACGCGGCCGTTATCGAGATCCTGGATTCGGCCGATCATGCCGACCTCGCCGACCGGCTGGACCTTCTGGCGCGGACCCGCTTCGGCCTCTCCGCGGCGGTGATCGCCCTGGAAGGCTCGCCGCTTCCGGAGGGTTGGCGGGGGCTCGCGGAGGGCCAGGTCGATCTGGTGCTCGGCCAGGGGCGCGCCGCGCGGCTGGGCGTCGTGCCGACCGCGCTCGGCCTCTTTGGCGCCTTGGCGCCCGGCGTCGGCAGCCTCGCCCTCATCCGCTTGACCCTGTCGGCAGGCGAGCGGGCCGGCATCCTCGCCTTCGCCTCCGCCGACGAGACCGCCTTCTCGCCGGCCATGGGCCACGAGTTGATCGACTTCCTGGCCCGGGTGACGGAGCGGACGGCGGAGCGCTGGCCCCTCGGGTGAACGGCGCCGGCTAGGGAAGGGGGCGCAGCAGCCGCGAATTCATGACCGGACGCGAAGCCCTGGCGGCGTTCCTCGAACACCTGGCCCACGAGCGGCGCGCCAGCCCGCGCACCGTCGAGGCCTACGGCGCCGCGGTAAGCGCCTATCTCGCCTTCCTCGAGCAGCATCTGGGCGCCGAACCCGGCGTTGCGGACCTCGGCGTGTTAGGGACCGGCGACATCCGCGCCTTTCTCGCCCACCGGCAGCAGGGTGACCGGCCCCTGTCGGCCAGGTCGCTTTCGCAGACCCTGTCGGCGATCCGGACCTTCCACCGGTTCCTGGACCGGCGCCTGGGTGTCCCCTGCCCCGCACTGGCGCTCGTGAGGGGTCCGCGCGTGAAGCCCGGGGTCCCGCGGCCGGTCACTGAGGACCAGGCGCTCGGCCTCCTGGCTGAGGCCGGGGAGGATCCGGAACGGGCCGAATGGGAAAACGCGCGCGACGCGGCGGTGCTCGCCCTGCTCTACGGCTGCGGGCTCAGGATTTCCGAGGCGCTGGCGCTGAAGCGTTCGGATGCGCCGATCGGCGAGAGCCTGCGGATCCTCGGCAAGGGCGCCAAGGTGCGCCTCGCCCCGGTGCTGCCGGCGGTGCGCGAGGCGGTCGAGGCCTACGTGGCCGAGCTGCCGTTCGCCCTCGGCCCGGAGGAGCCCCTGTTCCGCGCCGCCCGCGGCGGACCGCTCGGGCCGCGCCGGGTGCAGGAGCTGATGCAGCGGCTGCGGGGGCGGCTCGGCCTGCCGGAACGGGCGACTCCGCACGCCCTTCGCCATTCGTTCGCCACCCACCTCCTGGGCGCCGGGGCGGACTTGCGCTCGATCCAGGAGCTGCTCGGGCACGCCTCTCTGTCGACCACCCAGCGATACACGGCCGTGGACGCCGCCGGCCTGCTGGCCGCCTACTCCAAGGCCCATCCGAGAGCCTAGAGCGGACCGCGATTAGACGGAACCATAGCCAGCGTTGACGAGGTAGTTGGCGCATTCTTGGGGGCTGAAGAGGTCGAGGAGCTGGCCGGCTCTGCGCCAGGTGGCCTCGAGTTCCCTGGGC
>Ga0213876_10000611_pt1 | contig 26400 bp, 22 predicted proteins | sample BarmaccomBMRX_R9_FD_160113 | JGI IMG/M metagenome (GOLD analysis project Ga0213876, IMG submission 160113) | Root-associated microbial communities from Barbacenia macrantha in rupestrian grasslands, the National Park of Serra do Cipo, Brazil - RX_R9 | ecosystem: Host-associated > Plants > Roots... | reverse complement strand
CGGTTGGGCAACCTGGATTCGCCTGGTGATCTGGACGGCGCTCGGCCTCGCCATCTATTTCGGTTATGGCGCCAAGCACGCTGCCCCTTCCAAATGGACTGTGGCGAACGAAGGCTGATACCTTCGCTGTCATGAGTTATCGGTCCCTGCGCGATTTCATTGCGAAGCTTGAAGCAGCTGGCGAACTCGTGCGCGTACGCGAGCCGGTTTCTACCATCCTGGAAATGACGGAAATCCAGACCCGGTTAATCGCCGACGACGGGCCCGCGGTCATTTTCGAGAAGGCTGTCCGAGCGGATGGAAGCTTGAGCGATATTCCCGTGCTCGCGAATCTGTTCGGCACCGTGAAGCGGGTGGGCATGGGTGTCACGCTGGGCGGCATTGAGCACGGGGATGCAAGATCGCTGCGCGAGGTTGGCGAACTGCTTGCAACGTTGCGGCAGCCGGAGCCGCCGCGTTCGCTGCGCGAAACGGCACAATTGATATCTTTGGTCAAGACCGCCATGAACATGCGGCCGAAGACCGTCGGTCGCCCCGCCTGCCAAGAAATTATTTTGCGTGGTGCAGACATCGATCTTGGCATGCTGCCGATCCAGACGTGTTGGCCGGGCGAGCCGGCTCCGCTCATTACCTGGCCCTTAATCGTCACCAAAGGTCCGGGCGATGCGCGCGAGGACAATTACAATCTCGGCATCTACCGCATGCAGGTATCGAATAAGAGTCAAACTATCATGCGCTGGCTAAAGCACCGCGGCGGTGCGCAGCACCATGCGCGTTGGGCGCAACAGAACACAGCGCCTCTACCCGCCGCCGCTGTGATTGGGGCCGATCCCGGCACCATCCTCGCCGCTGTCGCGCCGGTGCCGGACACGCTTTCCGAATACCAGTTCGCGGGACTGCTGCGGGGGCATCGGGTCGAACTCGCGGATTGCGTGTCGCAGCCACTGAAAGTCCCGGCGGAAGCCGAGATCGTGCTCGAAGGCGAAGTGTCTCTCACCGATTACCGCGACGAAGGCCCTTACGGCGATCACACGGGCTACTACAACTCCGTCGAGCAGTTTCCGGTATTCACGGTAAAGGCCATCACGATGCGCCGCGATCCGATTTATCTATCGACCTATACCGGCCGCCCTCCGGATGAACCCAGTGTGCTCGGCGAAGCGTTGAACGAGATGTTTATCCCTTTGCTACAGCAGCAGTTTCCCGAAATCGTCGATTTTTGGTTGCCGCCGGAAGGCTGCAGCTATCGCATCGCCGTCGTATCGATGAAGAAAGCCTATCCCGGCCATGCGAAGCGCGTGATGATGGCGATTTGGTCCTATCTTCGTCAGTTCATGTACACCAAGTGGGTGATCGTGGTGGACGATGACATCGACGCGCGTAACTGGAAGGATGTGATCTGGGCAGTTTCGACTCGAATGGATCCGGCTCGCGACATCACGCTCATAGAAAATACGCCAATCGATTATCTGGATTTTGCTTCACCAGACAGCGGATTGGGCTCAAAGGTCGGCCTTGATGCCACCAACAAGTGGCCCCCCGAGACAAAGCGCGAGTGGGGCCGCCTCATCCGGATGGATAACGACGTGATCCGTACAGTGACGGAGAAATGGCCGCGCCTTGGCCTTCCCGGATCGGGCAAATCCGTGTGGAAATAATCAAATAACACTGTCAGAAAGTTGCGGCATTGCAGTTGGTGCAGCCGCGCCTTATAGCATCCGAGGGGAGTGTAGCTGGGGCGAAGCATGCGACCGCTTTCTTTTGCGTGTTTTCTTTGCATGATCTGTGGCAGCATAGAGATGGCCTGGGCAGCCGATGACTGCCCGCCGCTCACCACCATTACCAGTGTGGAGATGAAGCTCGGTGATGATGACCGTCCCTATGTGCCGGTGAAGATCAACGATGCCAGCAAGTCACTGCTTATAGACACTGGCGGTTTCTTCACTGAGCTATCGGAGTCGGCGGCAGAGGAACTTCATCTAAACGCGCGACGTACGCGCGTCCTGCTCGTTGGCGTGTCGGGCGATACGACACAGTTGGCTGCGAGCGCCTCTTTGGCGATGGGTAATCTCCGTGCCGAACACATGGATTTCATGCTGATGCCTTCCGTGCACGAAATGGCATCCGACGTGAAGGATGCGGCGGGCATTCTGGCGCCGAATTTTCTTCGTCCCTACGACGCGGATTTCGATTTCGGGGGCAATAAGTTCAATTTGATCTCCCAGAAGCATTGTGACGGAAAAGTTGTTTACTGGCCTGCGGACAGCGTTGCGGTGGTCCCCGTTGATGTGAAACCGGATGGCCACATCGTCGTGCCAGTGGAACTCGATGGAGAAAAGCTAGATGCGCTCCTCGATACCGGGGCCAGCACATCGGTCCTCAACCTTGAGGTTGCCGAGGGCACATTCGGACTTAAGCCCGGTAGTTCCGAAATGCCGGTTGCCGGTAACCTGTTCGGGAAAGCGGAGATCGCGACCTACTCGCATCGCTTCAAATCGCTTTCGCTCGAGGGACTGTCGATCTCCAATCCGACGTTGCGCGTCATTCCCGATCTTGTGCGCACCAAAATGCTCGATCCGCACGACAGTCTCGAAGGCGAGACCCGTATCAAAAGCCCGGACGTTCAGACCGGCCTCGGTCATATGATCCTCGGCATGGACATTTTGCGCCAGCTGCATGTGTACGTCGCATACAAGGAAGAGAAGCTTTACATCACGCCCGCAAAAACCGCAGCTGGGCCGGGAGCTGCCAAAGCCCCGACCCCACTCGCAGCCGAAACGAAGAGCTAGAAAAAATTGGCCGCCAAGGGATAGAGCCTGGCAAGCGGATGGCGACACGCACAGTTCTGTCGGGGCGTTTCGCGCGTGGGAACGGTTGTTATTTTCTATCGTTTCCCGGGAAGCTGTGATTTGATTGCTCAATCAGAAGGAGATTCGCATGAGCAATAGGTCTTTTCGGTCGGCGCTAGCGGCATCGACTGCGGCGCTGATGCTTTTGACAACCCTCGATATCGCGCCGGCGGGAGCACAGTCCAGTTACGCGCCGCCACCCGGCAGCGATACCGATTACGGGCCACCCAGCGGGCAATATGCCGAGCCCCCGCAAGGCACAGACGAGGGTGCGGACTACGATGATCAAACCCAGGACCAGGATGCTGCGTACGCCGATTCCTACTCGCGCTGGTCGGCGCAGAATTGCGTCAATCAAGCGAATAACACCGCGGCCGGGGCTTTGATCGGTGGCATTCTAGGCGCTGGCATCGGGGCTGCGGTCAGCCGAAATCCCGGCAGAGGGGCACTTGTCGGTGGCGCGGTCGGCGCGGGAACGGGGGCCGTCGCGGGCGCAGCGTCGGCACAGGGAGCTTGTCCACCGGGCTATGTCGTCGCTGCCGGTGCTCCCGCCTTCGCCTATTCTGGCGCGTATGTCGCCTGGGCCCCAGCTTGGTACCGCCCTTGGATTTGGCAGGGCGGCCGCTGGGTGTATCGGCCCTATCGTAGCTGGTATTGGGGTCACCGCAATTACTGGCGTCCGGGCTGGCGGGCGAAGCCCACGCGTTGGCATCGCCGCCGCTGATCAGATTCAAGGAAGCCGCCCCGGGGCGGCTTCTTTTTTCATTCAAACGTCGCCGCCAAACACCCTTTCGGTCCGGCAAAATAGCTGAATGGCAGCGGTCGAAGGGCGAACTTGACCGGACCCCTCGATTGTTCTTCACATGCCCGCCGCTCCGAAGGGGTCTACCATGTCGCTGCTTTTTGAATCGTCCTACTACGCCTTCGCCTTCTATACGGCGGTAAATGCGCTAGTCATGCTCGTGCTCGGCATGCTGGTAACGCGCGCACGCGTTCGCACGCAGACTGAAATCGGTCATGGCGGTAAGCCGGAAATGGCCGCGCCTTTACGCGCCCATGCAAATAACACCGAATGGACGCCTATGGCGCTGCTGATGATGTGGGTGTTGACCCTGCCTACTTTTGGCGCCTCGATCTGGATCATCCAGGGGATGGGTATCACGCTGACGCTCGGCCGCGTTCTGCATGGCGTTGCCCTATCGCGTTCGACTGGCGTCTCGCCGGTGCGACTTGTTGGGATGGTGCTGACGTGGGTATCCTACATCATTGGGATCGTTGCCATCCTTTGGTTCGTGCTTGTGACCGGAATGCCGGCAACCTGATTTCGTGACAAAAACCGACCCGCAGTCCCTACTCCAACGATTGATCGAAGCGGCGCGCCGGGCGGGTGCGGACGCCGCCGATGCGCTCTTCGTGGAGGGCGTCTCCGCCAGCGTCTCCTACAGGCTTTGCAAACTGGAAGACGTGGAGCGTGCCGAATCCTTCGATCTGGGATTGCGCGTTTTCGTGGGACATCGGGTGGCTTTCGTTTCGTCTACCGACCTCTCTCCCCGCACCGTCGCGGAGTTGCCGGCGCGTGCCGTCAATATGGCCAAACTGGCGCCGGAGGATCGTTTTGCCTGCCTTGCGCCACCTGAGTTGCTAGCGCGCGATTTTCCCTCTCTCGACATCGAGGATACCGAAGAACCCTCGGCTGATATGTTGGTCGAGCGCGCACGCGCAGTGGAGGGGGCGGCAATGGCGGTAGTGGGGATTACAAACTCCGAAGGAGGTGGCGCGAGCTTCAGCCGCAATACCGTTGCGTTAGCGACCAGCGAAGGTTTCTACGGACGTTACGCGGCGACCAGTCACAATATCGGCGTGGCCGTCCTTGCCGGAGAGGGCACGGGAATGGAGCGCGACTACGAGAGTGCCAGCGCGCGCAATTTGTCCGATCTCCAATCGCCGGAAAGCATCGGGCGCCACGCAGGCGAGCGCACGATTGCCCGGCTCAATCCACGCAAAGTCAGGTCTCAGGCGGTGCCGATCGTTTATGAGCCGCGTGCGTCGTCCGGATTGCTCGGCCATTTCGCGAGCGCGATCTCGGGCGCATCCGTGGCGCGAGGCGTGACGTTCCTAAAAGACATGTTGGGCAAACCGGTATTTTCGGCGACCGTCAACATCATCGACGACCCACACCGCCTACGCGGGTTGCGATCCAAACCGTTCGATGGGGAGGGCGTGCGCAACACGCGCAGGGCGCTAATTGAGAACGGCGTCCTCCAAACATGGCTCCTCGATTGCGCGAGCGCGCGACAGCTAAACCTGACCACTACCGGCCATGCCGCGCGAGGCACGGGCGGACCGCCTTCGCCATCCGCAACCAACCTTTACATGGAGCGCGGCACGCAAACTCCTGACGAGTTGATGGCGGACATTGCCGAGGGTCTTTATGTCACTGAGCTCATTGGCATGGGTGTGAACGGCGTGACCGGGGACTACAGCCGTGGCGCGGCTGGGTTCTGGATTGAGAATGGAAAGATCGGCTATCCTGTTTCCGGCGTCACCATCGCAGGCAATCTGAAAGACATGTATGCGAACCTGACCCCCGCGAGCGATCTGGAATTTCGCTACGGTTTCAACGCACCCACAATACGGGTCGAAGGGATGACCGTTGCCGGCGCCTGAAGCCGATCTAGCCTTGATGGAGCAGGCGGTTCGGGATGCAGGTGAAATCGCTCGAAAATACTATCGCGGGTCCTATCGCAAATGGGACAAGGGCGGAGGACAGCCGGTCACGGAATGTGACCTAGCCATCGACAAATTCCTGTGTGAGCGGCTGCGGGCAGCGCGCCCGGATTATGGCTGGCTTTCGGAAGAAACCGAAGACGACCTCCAACAAAGAAATGCGCCAACCGTTTTTGTCGTGGACCCGATTGACGGTACGGTCGCCTTTCTCAAAGGCCGGCCGCACTTCACAATCTGCGCCGCGACCGTAACGGACGGAAAGCCCGTCGTTGGAGCGGTGTACAATCCCATCACTGGCGAATTTTTCAGCGCAATCTCGGACGCCGGCGCGAAACTGAACGGGAAGACGATTCACGTCTCGCAGCGTGAAGAGCTTGAAGGTTGCCGAATTCTTGGACCCAGCGCCACTTTTGTTAATCCGCCACCATCCATCGCTCCACACACTCCTTGGCCAGCCATGCACGTAGAAACACGGAGTTCGATTGCTTACCGGCTTGCTCTTGTGGCGTGCGGAGCGTTCGATGCGACCGTCGCCCTCTCCGCGAAACACGATTGGGACCTGGCCGCTGGCGATGTCATCATCAAAGAAGCCGGGGGCCAAATCAGTACGCACACCGGCGCCAGCCTGGAATACAATGGGCATGATCCGGTGCAGCCTTCCGTCATTGCCGCCGGACCGGTGTTGCATCGGCAACTGATCATGGGCGTCAAGGATATCAAGCTACCGGGACGATAGACATGTCTGGACAACAACCGAAACAATTGCTCCACCTGGTGTTTGGCGGTGAACTCACGTCACCAGGCGGGACCGAGTTCAAGGATCTCTCCACGCTTCACGTTGTGGGCATTTACCCGAATTATGATGCGGCGCTTTCCGCCTGGCGTTCTGCCGCGCAATCGACCGTAGACAATGCCCACATGCGATACTTCGTCGTTCATCTCCACCGGCTGCTTCAGCCGGATCAGGGAGGCCAGCGTTGAGGCGCTGCGTGCACACGCTCGCACGGGCATTCGGCGCGTGGTAGCACTGATCTGGACGATGACTCCCAAAGCCCATGCCTCCGGTACCCCGCCGGTTCGCGGAGCCGACCGCCGCAGCCCAAACAGGACGCGACAGGGCGATTTCCACGTCATTCGCCGGTTGCTTCATGACTATCTGGGCGAACAATGGGTAGCCCTCAGCATTGCAATTGTTTGCATGGTGGTGACAGCCGGCACCAACGGTGCGCTCGCGGCGATTCTCAATCCGGCGATAAAAAAGATCTTTCTAGACAAGATCCCGCACATGCTGGTGACCATTCCCCTTGAAATCATGGGCATAGTGCTTCTGCGGGCCGTCTCGAGTTTTGGCGAGCAATATTTCACAAATTCCACAGCGGAACGAATCGTGGCAGCCGTACAGCGTGACATGTTTCGAAGTCAGGTCCGTCTGGACCTTGCTTCGCAGAATGCAATTCACTCCGGCGAGATGATTTCGAAATTCCTCTACGATGCAGCCGTGTTGCGCAATGCCATCACGCGCGGCGTCGCGGGGCTCGGCAAGGAAGCCGTGACCTTGATCGCGCTTTTCGTAGTCATGCTTTTGCAGGACTGGCAGCTTACGCTAATTTCCCTCGCTCTGCTTCCCGCCGTGGCCTTTGTAACGCAGAAGTTGGGCCGTTCCTTGCGCAAATCGTCGACACGCGGAATGGAACAGACCGGCGTGCTGGCCCGCGCACTGTCCGAAGCATTGTCGGGACGGCGCATTATCAAGGCATACAATCTGGAAGATCATGCTTCAGAAATCGCCGAGGCTCGAATCGCGCAGCGCCTGCGATATATCCTGAAGGCCGTCCGATCTCGCTCCGCCTCCGTACCTGCGACCGATCTAATCGGTGGCATCGCAGCGGCCATCACGGTAGCCTTTGCGGGGTGGCAAGCCATGCACGGTCAGCTGGCAATCAATGAGTTTGCGGCATTCGTCGCCGCCATGCTGCTGGCACAGCAGCCCGTTCGCAATCTCAGCCAGTTGCTTGCGATCTCCAACGAGGGTCTTTCAGCTGCCAACCGGCTCTTTTCAATCATCGATGCCCGGCCCGCAATCGCCAATCTGCCGGGGGCACTACCGCTTCGCATCAGTAAACCGACCGGCGGTGGCGTACGGTTTGAGAATGTGCGCTTCGAATATCGGCCTGGCGCACCTGCGCTTGATGGAGTGTCTCTCGATATTCCAGCGGGCAAGAAGGTCGCGCTGGTCGGGCCATCCGGCTCCGGAAAGACCACGGTTTTCAACCTGCTGTTGCGATTTCATGAGCCGGCTTCCGGGCGGATTATAATTGATGGTCAGGACATCCAGGCTGTCACCCTCGAATCGCTGCGGGCCAATCTTGCGCTCGTGACACAGGAGCCGGTTCTGTTTGACGAGAGCATCGCGGAAAATATTTCTTTAGGTAAACGCGACTTAGACCGGAATGCCATTGTTGCGGCAGCAAAAGCGGCCGCCGCGGACGAATTCATACGGACCATTGAAGAAGGGTATGATGCCAATGTTGGCGAAGGCGGCCTGAAACTTTCGGGAGGGCAGCGACAGCGCATAGCGATCGCCCGCGCAATGTTGCGGGACGCTCCGATCCTCCTCCTGGACGAGGCGACTTCCTCGCTGGACACGGAGAGCGAGCGGCAGGTTCAAGAGGCTTTGGCCCGCCTGATGAAAGGCCGAACAACCATTGTCATTGCCCATCGTCTTTCGACCGTACTCGACGCCGATATCATCTACGTTCTTGACAAGGGGCGGGTCGTGGAAAGTGGTACTCATTCAGAGTTGATTGCAAAAGGCGCTCTTTACGCCCGTCTCTATCAACATGACTTCGACGACGGTATCGAGAACACGTAGTGGCAACGATCTCACCGGCTCTTGCCGCTTATTGCTGCGGTACCACGCTGCTTGTTCCAGCCGCTCCTATTGGATTGAGGCTACGAAAACTTCGTGGAAAGGAAGACCCAGGGCGTTGGCGCGAACGGCTTGGGCATCCGAGCTCCATGCGGCCTAGTGGGCAGTTGATATGGATACATGGCGCCAGCGTGGGTGAGTGCATGTCGGTTTTGCCCCTTATCGCTGAACTGCTGGAGTCGGGCGGGCGGCACATTCTCCTCACCAGTGGCACCGTCAGTTCTGCAGCACTTGTGGCAGAGCATTTGCCCCAGGGCGCAACACACCAGTATGCGCCTGTCGACGTTCGGCCCGCGATCGACCGCTTTCTCAGCCATTGGAGACCGGACATCGCGCTGTTCGTCGAATCCGAAATCTGGCCGAACATGCTCCTTATGGCGCGTTCTGCGGGCGTCCCATTGATTCTGGTCAATGGACGCATGTCTGCGCGTGCTTTCCAGCGTTGGCGGCGCTTGCCGAAAATGGCTGCCGCCCTGCTTGAGTGTTATGCGGTTTGTCTCGCGCAGGACGTCGGGACTGCCGAACGCCTTTCGGCGCTGGGCGCATGCCGCGTGCAAGTGTCAGGGAATTTGAAGGCGGACGCTCATCCTTTGCCTGCGGACCCAGCCAAGCTTTTCGAATTGAGCAAGGCAATCGACGGCCGCCCGGTTCTGCTGGCGGCCAGTACTCACCCTGGTGAACACGAAACCATTCTGCCCTCGCATGACATCCTAAAGCGGACCTTCCCACGATTGCTCACGATTGTCGCACCTCGGCACCCCAAACGCGGTGAGGAAGTTGCAATGCTTTGTGGCAAACGCGCGGTTGCCCGCCGCGCTCTCAACCAATTGCCCGAAGAAAGCACAGCGGTGTATGTCGCTGACACGCTGGGGGAACTGGGATTGCTTTACCGCGTGGCGCCATTCGCCTTCGTCGGCGGCAGTCTCGTTCCGCATGGAGGTCAAAATCCGCTGGAACCGGCGCGCTTGCACTGCCCTGTCCTGGCTGGCCCCCACACACATAATTTCGCTCAGGCCTACGACGCCATCCTTGCTGCCCAGGGTTGTGGCCGAGTCCACTCTGTTGGCGAAATTGTCCAGATATCCCATGACTTGCTGTCCCATCCTGATCGGGCCAAGGCCATGGGAGAAGCAGCAGCTTGCGCAGCGACCTCTCTTGGCGGCGCGGTTGCCCGTACAATCGCTACTGTAGAACAGCTGCTCAGCCATGCGGGCACCTGACTTTTGGGACAAAGACGGGAGCACAGCAAAGCTGGTGCGCCGCGCTCTGCGTCCGCTCGCCAATGCGTACGGCAACTCGGTCGCGCATAGAGCGGCGCACGCGAGCGGGTATCGCGCTACGGCGAAGGTTGTCTGTGTTGGAAACCTCATGGCCGGCGGAACTGGAAAGACGCCCATCGCGATTGCGATCGCACGAGCGCTGTTGGCCAGAGACAAGCGAGTGTGTTTTCTCACGCGCGGCTATGGCGGTCATGAGCGTGGACCACTCAAGGTCGATCCGGCGCGGCACCTGGCAACCGATGTTGGCGATGAGGCCCTTCTCTTGGCGACCGTTGCGCCGGTAATTATGTCGCGTGATCGCGGCGCCGGAGGAAAGATAGCAGATGCTCAGGGTTCCGAGGTCATTGTCATGGACGATGGGCACCAGAATTTCTCTCTGGTGAAAGACTTTTCATTGGTTGTGATTGATTCCGAGACTGGATTCGGCAACGGTTGCGTCTTGCCGGCGGGCCCACTTCGGGAGCCGGTAAGGCAAGGACTCGCTCGCGCCGATGCCATAGTCATTGTGGGACACAACCCAATCGATATCCCGGTATTCGGCGGTCCAATCCTTCGCGCCCGGCTATTGCCGGTCAACGATACTTCGCTCGCCGGCGATAAAGTTATTGCCTTCGCCGGTATCGGCCGGCCAGAGAAATTCTTTGCCATGCTGCGCGGCCTAATGGCTGATTTGGTGGGAACGCGCGCATTTCCGGATCATCATCTGTACAAGCAAGCTGAATTGAATCGGCTGCGCCGCGATGCCCGGGCCCGGAGCGCCACCCTCATCACAACCGAAAAGGATTTCGTCCGCCTTCCGCCTTCCGAACGAGAGGGTATCCGCTGGCTGCCGGTGCGTGCGGAATTCGACGATACTTCCGCACTCTCTAACTTGCTTGACAGAATTGCGGCCCGTCCGTTAGCGGCCGCCCCTGTATGACGCGCTCCATTCTGACATTCCCACAAAAGATGCGCTATGCCCTCGAAGCTGCCGTGTTCATCGCTGCAATGGGGCTGTTTCGAATCGTCGGCGTGGATGCGGCCTCTGCCATCGGGAGTTTCCTAGGTCGGCAGATCCTGTACCGCACACCGGTAAGCAATCGCGCTCGCGCCAACCTGCGCATGGCCTTCCCCGAGAAACGTGACGTCGAAATCGAAGCCATCGTGCGCGAGATGTGGGACAATCTCGGCCGCACCATCGTGGAGTACGCCCACCTCGATAAGTTCAGCTTCCGCGGCGCGGGAGCGCGGATCGAGTTGGCTAATATCGAGACCGCGGTTCAGACGATCGGCCAGAACAAAGGAATTCTGTTTGTGTCCGGCCATTTCGGCAATTGGGAAATCATGCCGATCGCCGCTACGGAATATGGGCTCGAAGGAGGTTTGGTTTACCGCCCTCTCAATAATCCCTACGTCGACCGCTGGATGGTGAGGCAACGGGGAAAGAGAGGGCCGAAAGAACATCTCGGCAAGGGAGCGCAAGGCACAAAGCGCATCTTCACCCTGCTACGAAATGGCAAATCGATTTTCCTGCTTGTGGATCAGAAGACAAGCGAAGGCGTGCCGGCACCGTTCTTCGGCCGCGCCGCCATGACAACACCTGCGCCGGCTGCTTTGGCGCTGAAGCTGGGTGCAACCATTCTGCCCGTTACCAACGAACGCTTGAACGGCGCGCATTTCCGTATGACTGTCCATGAGCCGATCGTCTGCGAATCCACCGGCAATCATGACCATGATGTGTTGGCCGTCACTGCCAAGATTAACGAGGCGATCGAACAGGCAGTACGCTACCGCCCTTCGCAATGGTTATGGATTCACCGCCGCTGGCCCAGGGAGGGCGACGAGCCGCGGAACCGCCGCGGCCAGGAAGCTCAGGCTTTGCTCGGCGCCGGCGTTCGTGTGGACAGCGATGGATCGAGTTTCATCTGAAACCAGTTCAGGCCCCAGTGCAGATGCGGGCCTGTCGCCCTGCCCTTCTTTCCCACAAGGCCAATGATTTCTCCCCGCTTTACGGACTGGGCTGGCGTCACTTTGAGCGCGCTCTGATGAATGTAGATCGTGAACACGCCGTGCCCGTGATCCAATACGGTTGTTCCCCCGGTGAGGTAGAATTCCGGCTCCGCCAGCGCAATCACGCCATCCGCCGGCGCGTGAATCGGCGTGCCCTCCGGCGCGGCGATGTCAACGCCGAAATGGGGCGCTTTGGGCTCACCGTTGAGAATGCGCTGACTGCCGAACGATCCACTGACGATGCCCGTTACCGGCCAGTCTAAGGGCTCGGCAAAACCGGTCCCCGCCGTATCACGGCCGCGGGCACCAACAATCTGCGCGTTCTCGCGATCGATGCGCTTTTGGATGTCGGCCGGCGGCGAAACGTACGCTTCGGGGAGGCCGCTAATCCGCTGAACGTCGTATTTCCGCAGGACAGGCGTAATGTCGCTATTGGATAGGAGGCCAGATCGCTTTGTCGTAGCAGTCAGGCGCACCGGTTTGGTACGGTCGTACTCAAAACCGAAGGCAAAATAGCCCTCGGCAGACACGCTGAGCGATTTGCCGTCGAGCAAAACGTCTGCCGGTTCAGCCAGCTTGCCTACCATCAGGCTTCCCTGCTTCCGCGTTCCTTTCAGTGAAAACGGGCGCGGTTGCGGAACGCCGAAAGCGGATTTCGCCGTCGCCGAGAGTGCTATCCCCGACACGAGAAAAGACCGCCGCCCGATCACCGAGGCGTAAGCCCTTTTTGCTGCAATCGCTCCAATGCAATGTCTGGCGAGGCGTACGGCTCCTGCAGGTCGACGCTCCAGTAACGCAACGCATCCAACGGTATCTGCAACCCGCTCACGGCGCAGAAGACAAACGATCCCGGACGAACGACACGGTATTCACCGTCCAGATACTCCAACTCCGCAAGCCCATCGGGGCGAAAGTCCCGTTCCATTCGGTTCATGCCGGACTCCTGACATCCGTCCGCAAAACGCGCAAGAGCACAGGCGGTGTGCTGTCAGAAAAGATTGCCCTGCTCCTTCACGATCTTTTTCGGACGTCCCGACCGGTGTAATGGCTGCCGCGGCGGCCCGATCGCCACTGCACTCGTCGACTCATCCGCGAAGGTGATGATCAGTTCTTCGCCGGACGATAGGTTTGCGGCGCGCCTCTTCAGCTCACCGTCATTGCCTCGCACGAGCGTAAAGCCCCGCTCCAGGACATTGCGATAGCTGACGGTTTCGAGAATGCGCGCCACGGATTCCAGCTGGGCCTGGCGCTCCGCCATGCGGGCGCGCTTGCACCGAACGAGCCGGTCACCCAGCGCCGAAACCCGTTCACGGCAAGCCACGACCTGCCGCTGCATGCTGCCGGGCCGGAGCATCGCCGAAGCGTCGCCGAAGCCGCGGCGGTGGATTTGCAAATTTTTCAGCAGGGCCCGGCCGAGATTGTCAGACGCGTAATCCAGACGCTGCCGCGGAGGGGCAAACAGCTGGTCGGAGCGAGGCAATACCCGCGCAAGAGAAGCCAAGTGCGTGCGGCGCTGTGTGAGTCCGCGCAGAAAGCAGTTGGAGATGCGCCGGTGAAAATCAAGCGTTTGCGACAACAACTCGGTCCGCACCGGTACGGCCATTTCGGCGGCTGCAGTCGGCGTCGGTGCCCGCCGGTCGGCAACGAAATCGATTAGCGTGGTATCTGTTTCGTGACCGACGGCAGAGATGAGCGGAATAGTGCTTTCGGCAGCAGCGCGCACCACAATCTCTTCGTTGAAAGCCATCAGGTCTTCGACCGAGCCCCCGCCCCGCGCGACAATCAGCAGGTCCGGCCGTGGCACCGGCCCATTGGCGGGCGCCGCGTTGAAACCCCGAATAGCTGCGGCGACTTCGCCGGCCGCCCGTTCGCCCTGCACGGCAACCGGCCACAACAGTACGCGCCGCGGAAACCGCGCTTCCAGCCGGTGCATGATGTCGCGGATGACGGCACCGGTCGGCGAGGTGATCACGCCGATCACCTCGGGCAAGAAGGGCAGCCTTTTCTTGCGGGCATCGGCGAAGAGGCCTTCCGCGGCTAGCCGCTTCTTGCGCTCCTCCAGCATCGCCATCAGAGCGCCGATACCGGCAAGCTCGATCTGCTCGACGACGATCTGGTAACGCGATGAGCCCAGGTAAGTCGTGACGCGCCCGGTGCAGATCACTTCGAGCCCCTGCTCCGGCCTCAGCTTGAGGAGCCGGGCGGTCATCTTCCAAACGACGGCATTCAAACAGGCCTTGTCGTCCTTAAGGTCGAAATAGATGTGGCCGGAGGACTGAAACTTGAGATTGCTGATCTCGCCGCGCACTCGCACGAACGGGAATGCATCCTCGACCGTGCGCTTCAGCGCCGCGGCGATCTCGCTGACGCTATATTCCGGAAGATTGGGACGGGTTACGGCGGCTTCACTCATGATTCCGCCGATGATACAGGACGCCGCGGGATTGGTCGGGTGAAAATTTGAAAATTCTTCTTGTCGGTTCTGGGGGTCGCGAACACGCGTTGGCATGGAGGCTCGCGGCCAGTCCGCTTGTGCACCAGCTCTACTGCGCGCCGGGCAATGCGGGAATCGCCGACGTAGCGGAGTGCGTGCCGATTGGAGCGCTGGACATGGACCGGCTGGTCGAATTCGCACAAGCGCGGCGGATCGATCTTGTCGTGATCGGCCCGGAAGCGCCGCTGGTGGCCGGATTGTGGGACGGGCTGGAGCGCGCCGGCATCAAGGCGCTGGGACCTAGCGCCGCCGCCGCGGTGCTGGAAGCCTCCAAGGGCTTCGTGAAAGACCTCTGTGCGGCCAATAATATACCCACGGCCGCCTACAAGCGGTTCCGCGAACCCGATGCGGCGAAACGCTTTGCGTACGAGCTCGGCTTGCCGGTTGTCGTCAAGGCCGATGGCTTGGCGGCCGGCAAAGGTGTTGTCGTTGCCGAAACCGCAGCGGAGCGCGATCAAGCCATCGATCTGATGTTGAGCGATGCAGATGACGAAATCGTGGTGGAAGAATTTCTCCATGGCGAAGAAGCAAGTTTGTTCGTCCTCAGCGATGGCAAGCAGGTTCTTCCACTCATCGGCGCTCAGGATCACAAGCGGGTCTACGAGGGCGATCGAGGGCCGAACACCGGCGGCATGGGGGCCTATTCGCCGACTCCCGTTCTAACCTCGACTGTTGTGGACAAGGCGCTCGACAGGATCGTCAGGCCCACGATTGCGGCCATGGCGGCGCGCGGAACACCGTACATGGGCGTACTCTATGCCGGACTGATGATCATAGACGGAGAACCCAACCTGATCGAATACAACTGCCGCTTCGGCGATCCGGAATGCCAGGTGCTGATGATGCGCCTGAAATCGGACCTGGCCACGGCGCTGACCGCGACTCGCGAACGGCAGCTCGACACGCTCGATCTGCGCTGGTCCGACGAGGCGGCGCTGACGGTCGTAATGGCAGCCAAGGGGTACCCTGGGCAATATCCTAAAGGCTCGGAAATTCGGGGTCTGGACGAGGCCGCGAAAGTCGAAGGCGTCCAGATCTTCCACGCCGCTACCGAACGCCGCAACGGGAAGCTGATCGCCACCGGGGGCCGGGTGCTGAACGTTACCGCGCGCGGCAAGACCGTCGCAGAGGCTCACCAGCGTGCCTACCAGGCTGTCGACTTGATCGACTGGCCGGAAGGCTTCTGCCGGCGCGACATCGGCTGGCGCGCGCTGCGGGCGTAGCCGGCCATGAACGTGCAGCCTGGTCTCGATGTGGCGCGATTGGAGAAATATCTCGCCGGGCAGCTCGGCCAGTTCACGCCGCCACTTGAAGTGCGCCAGTTCGATGGCGGACAATCGAATCCCACCTATCAGCTCATAACGCCGTCTGGAACCTACGTGCTGCGCCGCAAGCCGCCGGGCACTCTGCTTCCCTCGGCCCATGCCGTGGACCGCGAGTTCCGCATCCTCTCCACACTGCATCCCAGCGGCTTTCCCGTGCCGCGCCCCTATCTGCTGTGTACGGATGATTCCGTTATCGGCAGCATGTTCTATGTCATGGAGCATGTGGCCGGACGCATCTGCCGCGACCCGCTGCTTCCCGAACAAACGCCGCAACAGCGCCGCGCCATCTATCACGCAGTCAACAACACCATCGCGCGGCTGCATAATCTCGACGGGCGCGCGCTCGGCCTCGGCGATTTCGGCAAGCCCGGTAACTACGTCGCCCGCCAGGTCGAGCGCTGGACCAAACAGTACAAGGCGTCCGAAACCGAGCGCATCGCGGAAATGGAGCAGTTGATCGACTGGCTGCCGCGGCATCTGCCGGAACACGCCGGCCACGCCATCGTCCACGGCGACTACCGGCTCGACAACCTCATCCTCCATCCTACCGAGCCCACGGTGCTGGCAGTGCTCGATTGGGAACTGTGCACGATCGGCGACCCACTGGCCGATTTCACCTACCACCTGATGCCCTGGTACATGCCGGCGGAAGGCTCGAAAAGCGGCACCACACTTGCCGGCGCGGACCTTGCCGATCTCGGCATCCCGACCGCCGAGGAGTACACCGCGCGGTATCTGGACCGCACCGGACACTCCGCCCTGCCGGACCTCGACTACTACCTCGCCTACAATTTCTTTCGCCTCGCCGCGATCCTGCAGGGGGTGGTCGGCCGGGGCCGGGACGGCACCGCCGCGACTCCGGAAGCCGCCCGCAACGCAGCGCGGGTACGGCCACTGGCGAAACGGGCTTGGGAGTTTGCCCGACAGGCCGGCGCCTCACTGTAGATGCCTTCCTCATAATGGTTACAAAGTTCATCGCAACTACCAGATATTGACCTTCGTTTTCACGAAGGCCTACCCCCCCTCCCCCTTCCAACTGCGGTTGCCGCAATAATATTACCGAATTGAACCTCACTTTTCGCGATTTTGCGTAGCACCCTCCAACTCCCCTTGCCGCCTTGGCCTGGGAAGTCGGCTCGCGTACTATGAACATTACAAGAACGAAGGTCAAGAGTGGTCGCTGGGGAACACGGTAAATTCCGGAACCTCTTTTGGTTCAAGGGATTACCCTTTTTGAAGCGGGCCTGTTCAACATCGTGAGTAAGTAGCGTTGCCATCTGTCATCGAGCGTATCCGAGACTATCAGCGAACAGCCGAGCGGCTCCGCATGTTTGCCCGCCATGCCAAGACCGCCGAAACCCAAAGCGAGTTCGTGCATTGCGCGCAGATGTACGAACGACTCGCTGACGAATCACGCCAGCATGCCGTCCGCCGGGCTCACGAGCGTACGCTCGTGACCTCTTCCGGCCGGGGCTGACCTCTACTCAGGCCGATTGTTGCGCAGATACGGATAGCCGTCGTTGATGTTGGGGTTAATGGCCCAGACCTCCGGATCGAAACCAGCCGGCAATCCGGCCTTTAGTTGCTTGGTTGTGAGGCCGGTAATGCCTGGATCGTTCTTTACGTTTCCCGCACCTTGGCCGGAATCACCGACACCGGTATCTAGGTTCCAGTACGACGCGGAAGCGTTGCCGCCGTCAGCGCCGTCGAATCCGATCAGTCCACCTCCCACAGCACCGCTCTGCTTTGTATGGCCCGTCTTGCCAGCCGCGTAGGACGCGGAAATTTGTCCCTCTGGCTTATTCTCTCCCACCAGTCCCCCATAGTACCCCCTGCCGCAACATTGACCGTTTTGATTCACCTTCGCCAGCGAATAGGTGTTGGCGATCAGCCCACTGTTGTATCCAGCTATCCCTCCGGGACTGTTGTTGCCCGCCGCGGTCTTCAGCTTGCCGCCAGAATAGGACTCCGCGATCAGTCCGGCATTTATGCTCGCAATGCCGCCCACGATTCCTTCTCCGGCCGCCGTTACATTGGTCGCGCTTCGAGAGTAAAGGATTGTTCCCTGATTGTAACCGATAAGGCCCCCGGTCAATTCGTTGGTTCCAATGGGAACGTAAACCGTTCCAGTTGCATAGGCTTCTTTGACAAATCCAAAATTGCTGCCGGCAAGCGGCCCAATGCCGCCGTATCCACCATGAAAAGCCGTTCCGGCCAAAGTCGCGTTGAGCACACCCACATGCAGGACTTGGCCTCCCGTGCCAATGCTATGGAACAATCCGTCGTCGCCATTGGACGGAAACTCCATCATCAAGTTCGACACTGCATTCCCCAGTCCATCGAATATCCCGGAAAGAGTCGTAGGAATGGGCGAAGACCCATAAGTCCCATCTACGCTGGCGTCGTAAGGTTTGGCGAGCGCGTAGAAGCCGCTGGGGTTGGCGGCGATGTCGGCGGCAAGCGTCTTGATGTCGTAGACGAGCGCATATGGTTTGCCATCGATGATCAGGCTGCTGGATGAATCCCACAGCTGCACGCTGCCGCGCTCCGGCACGATGATGAACTCGCCGGATTTATTTTTCGGCTGACCGTTGTCGTTCGTGGTGACGGTGAGGCTGCCCGCCCCTGTCACCGTGACCTGCTTGTTGACGATGACGGACTGTTGCGCATCCAAAGTCAGCCGGCCGGTGCTGGTCCAGCTCAGCGGCTGGTCGAGCGAGATGTCCTTCGCCAACGTGCCCGTCTTCACCGTCACATCGCCGCCCGCCAGCATGTTTGCGAGATCGCCGACGTTCAGCACCGCTTTCTGCGCCGTAGCGGTGCACACGCCGCTCACGCAGCTCATGTTGCTCGTCGGCTTGTTGCTGATCGCCACATCCGCGCGGGCAACAGCGCTCGAAAGCAGCAGCGCTGCAATCACTTCCGCATAACCGTTGGAAATCATCACGCCCCCCCATCAGCCGGGGAGATGCTAACACGGCGCAGACGTTCGCGACAGCAACCCCTGCCAGCATGCGCCAAGCGAAGATTCACTTTCGTTTCAGGGATGCGTCGTTGGCCAGCTTGAGCGTCACGTACGCCGTCGCTTTGGAAACGATCTCGAACACGAAGCGGTTATTGTTCGAAAGGTTGTCGCACCAGCGGCGCGGATTATCCACGCACCCCCCGTCACGGCCGGGTACCTTTCCTTCGTAATTGCCCAGGAAGCCGCCCCACAGCTTCACTTCCCACGGCTTCTTGCAGCAATTCTGCTGAGTCAGAATTCCCGTGTTGGGAATACCGGCGAGGCCGAACGGAATCGAATCGGTGCCGTCATTGCCGAAGCTGGCGATGCGCGAGGCAACGCCGATGGTGCGGAAGTAATCGAGAAACAGCCGGTTGCCGATCTGCGAATCGCGCAAGACGCGCTTCGACAATTTATCCGCGTTGTGCGCATGCCCTGGATCGGCGATCAGGATGTCGAAATTCGGCGTGGCGGTGACGTCAGCATCAACATCGAAAACAATGTCGCGCAATTGCTTCTGGCTGAGCGCCTTGGTGTAGTATCGAGACCCAAGCAGGGCGATCTCCTCGCCGCCGAACCAGATATAGCGCAAGCGGTTGCTGGTGGGCGTGCGCGCCATGTTGCGCGCGATTTCGAGAATGGTGGCAGAGCCGGAGCCGTTGTCCAGAATCCCGGCACCGTAGATGGAATCGAGGTGCCCTTCGATCACCACTGTGCGGTGCGGATCGCCGAACGGCGAATCTGCGATAACATTGTAGTCGGTGTCGCTTTTCTTCTCCGCCTGAACGCCAATGCTCACGCGCGGCGCCTTGCCGGCCCGATAGCGCGCGTCCAGATCGGCACCGACTGCATGGGACACCACGCCGATGACTGGAATTGCGGCCCTCTCCGCGAGGTTGGCCTGGTAAGCGCTGCCACCGTTGCGGGCCTTTCCGCCAACTTCGTTTACGCCGGCGCGATTATTGTAGATGACCACCGCCGAGGCGCCGGAGGCCTGCGCGTTCGCCACCTGCACATCGAACTCGCACGCACCGCGTTGCAGCAGCGCGATGTTGCCGCGGCGGAAGCGTTCAAAATCCCGCCGCGAGCAACCGCTGGCCGCGTCCATACCATTTTTGGCTCCAGCGGGCTGAACCGGAGCGGTTACGCTTCCGCTGCCGGAAAGCCGCGCCACGAACCAGTCCTTTTCGAGCCGGTAGGCGCGCGCGCCGTCGCGAAACGCCGGCGGCGCCAGCAACACAAACGTCTTCCACGGATAAGGCTGGATGGTGACATTGTACCCAGCCTTCCGCATCAGTGCGGCAACATAATCCACCGAGGCGCGATAGCCGGAGGTTCCGGTGTCACGGTTTCCGTGCCCATCCCGTCCGGGATTCTGATCCGCGATGACTTGAAAGTTCACCAAATGCTGCCAGAGCGCGTGCGCGCGAATGCATTCCAGCAGGCGCGACGTCGTGCTGTTGTTGCGCTCGCGGCACGCCTTTGGCGAAGGGGCCGCGCCTGCAGCCGCGCTCCCAGCAACCACGCCGCCGAAGCAAATGGCGGCGGCAACGAAACGGCCGATCTTGCCAAGCGACATTGAACACTCCTGTTGGCACACAGCCGGCGGGTTTCCCGCGGATATCAAAGTCGGAACCGCCTGTGCGAGGCAAGCAGAAGGATGGAAGAAACTCCGGCGCGTTAAGACGCCGCTTTCCACTCCGCTGCGGCAAGACGTTCCGCCGGGAAGGTGACGATCACGCGCGTGCCCTGCCCCGGCTCGCTTTCCAGCTGGAGGTCTCCGCCATGCGCCTTCACCAGACCCATGACGATCGGCAATCCCAGGCCGGTGCCTTTTTCCGGCGTGGAGATGTCGTGCCGGCCCTGCCCGAAACTCTCGAACACGCGGCCCAGATCTTCGCTGGCGATACCGATGCCGTCATCCACGATCTCGAGCGCGAGTTCCCCGCTCTCTATCCCGTTGACGCGGACCAAAACCGAACCCGCGGGCGGCGTGAACTTGACAGCATTGGAAATCAGATTGAGCGCGATCTGCTTCAGCGCGCGCTCGTCGGCATAGAGGCGCGGGCAATCGGGCGGCACTTCGAGCTTGAGGCGGACGCCGGCGCTTTCGGCGCGGTGCTGCATCAGCCGCGTGACGCTCGTCAGGACCACCCGTAGCTCCAGCCAGGATTCCTTCAGCACCACTCTGCCGGCTTCGATCTTGGCCAGATCGAGGATGTCGTTGATCAGCGCCAATAGATGCTGGCCAGAGCTGTTGATGGCTTCCGCGTATTCATGCTGGCGTTCGACGAATTCCCGCGACATCAACATTTCGGAAAATCCGATAATGGCGTTCAGCGGCGTGCGCAGCTCATGGCTCATGTTGGCGAGGAATTCCGACTTTGCCTGACTCGCCGCCTCGGCGCGGTCACGCGCCTTGTCGGAAACCGCCTTCGCACTGGCGAGCTTGGCGATGAGATCGTTCTTGTCGTCGCGCAGCAGGAGCAGGTCGCGCGCCGTGGTGTAGATGTTGCGCGAGAGATAAGCGAGGTAGCCGGTGTAAAGCAGCGCCAACAGAGCGATGCAGTCATACAGCAGTCCCCCGGTCTGCAGCGGCGCCAGAGCCAGTGCCGACCCGTACACCACGAATCCGACGGCGTTAATCGGCAGACTCGCGCCCAGCAGGGCCGCATTCCCCGCCATGGTGCAGCCCAGCAGCATGATGAGGAACAGGTCGGCCTGATCGTTGCCGGGAATCCACAACAGAAATCCCATGGACGCCCAGCAGGCGGAAAGCATGCCGTAGGCCAGCATGACGTGCGGCAGCCAGCTTTGCGTTTCCTTGCTGGATTTTTCCATAACCGCACGGCAGCAGAGCGCCAGCGGAATGCTGCCCAGCACGACAATGGTCCACCACGCAATCAGTCGCGGAATTCCGATCCAGCGATGAAAGACGAGGCAGATGATGATGCCGCACAGCGGCATCAGCAGCGCGTTTGGCCGAAGATTGCGTGCCACGATGCGCAGCTGCGCCGACGCCAGCCGCGACGGCCGCATCAGGCCTTCTACAAAGACTTCCGCTACACCCATCTGCCGGCGCCTGCCTCGCGCCGAGAATAGGTAAACGCGGTTAAGTCCGCTTTAAGCGTGGCGTGTGGCTATGGCTAACGAGACACTAATGCGGGAAACCGGCGCGCACCCTGGTCTGTTTTGCCGATCTAATACACAATCCAGAGATGGGCCTGGAGGCCGGTGGGCTCGAAGGCGAACTCGGCCTTGCCTTTTTCCGCCTGCAGAGCGCGCTCGATCATCTGCGTTCCGAAGCCGCGCCGCTTCGGTTCCATGACGACCGGACCGTCCTTCTCACGCCACAAAAGCTCGAGGCAGCGGTGACCGGAACGCTCTTCCTCGAGCCAGGTCAGCGACACGCTCCCCTTGAGATTGGAGAGCGCACCATACTTCACAGCGTTGGTACCCAGCTCATGCAGCAGCAGGGCCACGAGCAACGCCTTATTCGGCGACAATTCCACAGACGGCCCTGACACACTTATCCGATCGGCGCGCCCAACCCGAAAAGGCGCGACGGCACGCTCGATGATCTCCGTCGTGGTGACAGTTTCCCAATTTCGCTGCGTCAGCAGATCGTGCGCTTCGGACAGCGCCTGAAGGCGAGCGACAAATGCATCCTTTTCCGCGCGCGGCGCTCCGCGGAAAGTCTGCGCGGCCATCGCCTGCACGGTGCCCAGCGTGTTTTTCACGCGGTGCTTGATCTCGTGCAACAACAGCTCGCGTGCTGCCTCGGCGCGCTTGCGCTGCTCGATTTCGCCCTGCGCGGCGCGATGCAACCGGGCATTGTCCATCGCGACCGCGGCCTGCGCGGCGATGGCCGATACCAGCGTCTCCGTGTCTTCCATGAAGACGCCGGGCTCATCGTGCCCGAAGAAAAGACCGCCATGCACGTCGCCCCTCGCGGAGACCACCGGCACCGCCAGATAACTCACAACCGGCAGATGGCCTTTCGGCATGCCGTGATGCGGCGCGCTTTTTCCATAACGCGGATCTTTCCTGATATCGTCGGATCGCACCACGCCCTCGCCGCGGAACGTCGGATTGAAGATCGCCGTGTTGCGTGGCATGCCAAAACGCTCGAAGGCTTCGCGCGGCGCCCCGGAAAGCGCGTACAGCAGATATGACTCTCCGCGTTCATCAAGCACATTGTAGAAGAAAGCGCCGAACCTGGCGCCGGTCACCTCGGTCGCGATGGACGTCACGGCCTGCACGATACGGTCGAGATCGAGATCGCGGGAGATCTCCTTGGCCACGCGATTCAGCGTTTCCAGGCGCCGGGTCTGCTGCTGCAGAAGCCGTTCGGCTTCTTTCTGCGCGGTGATGTCGCGCGCAATCTTGGATGCGCCGATGATAGTTCCATTTTCGTCTTTCACCGGAGAGACCGTCAGCGAGATATGCACCTCGCTTCCGTCCTTCCGGCGGCGCACAGTCTCGAAATGTTCGATCCGGTCGCCGCGCCTGATGCGCGAAAGGATTTCGACCTCTTCGTGATGCCGCTCCTCCGGGATGAGCGTGAGCACCGGTCTGCCGATAATTTCCTCCGCCTTGTAGCCGAACATGCGCTCGGCCGCCTTGTTCCAGCTCTGGATAATGCCGTTGAGGTTCTTGCTGATGATGGTGTCTTCCGACGATTCCACGATTGCCGCGAAATGCCGGGCCATGCTGTCGATGCGGCGGCGCTCGCCCACGTCGCGCGCGATCTTGGAGGCGCCGACCACCTTGCCCTGTTCGTCGAACAGCGGCGAGACGGTGACCGAAACATCGATCAGCGTGCCATCCTTCCGGCGCCGCAGAGTCTCATACTGCTCGATGCGCTCGCCACGATGCGCCGTCGCGAGGATCTCATTTTCCTCGTGGTGCCGGTCGGCCGGGACGAGAGTCAGGATGGACTTCCCGACAACCTCACCGGCTGTGTAGCCAAAAATGCGCTCGGCAGCATTGTTCCAACTCTGGATGATGCCATCCAAACTCATGCCGATGATGGCATCGCCGGAGGTGTCCATGGCCGTGGAAAGCCGCTGGACGGCATGCTCCTCGTTTGCGGGCGGAATACCTTGCGCCGAAATCTTCATCGGGATTGCACGCGTCTCCTGCGGAAGCGCCAGCTGGCCCTCGCCCGCCCCACCAGCGCCCGGATACAGCGCGGCAGACAGGTTGGCGAGGTAAAAGAGTCACGGCGGACATCTTTCGCGACCTTTCCGGCAGGTAATGGCGCTTCAGCTACCCGACGGCAACGGAACCTTGGCAACACTGAATGGCCTCGAGCGTTCCTGCTGGAAGAGATATTCAGTCGAAGAGGGCCCAAAGTTGGGATCAGCCACCCCCGCTCCCCGTTCAGCCTTGGTGGTCGAAGATGAATGGCTGGTACGCATGGAACTCGCGGACGCCCTCACCGACGCCGGCTGGAACGTTGTTGAAGCCCCCACCGGCGAGGCAGCTCTGGAATATCTGGGGCAGGGACGGCAATTCCACCTGCTGGTCACCGACATTCGCCTGCCGGGGCCGGTCGACGGTTGGACGGTTGCCGAACGGTACCGCGCGGCAGACCCTCACATCGTGGTGATCTATTGTTCGGGAAATCCCATCAACAACGAACGGCAGGTGGAGAACAGCACTTTTCTTCCAAAACCTTGCCGCATCGACGTGCTGTTGGACGTCTCCAATCGGGCGAGCGGAGATAGTTTGAACTAAAGCGGCCCAAACGGGTCCGGTTTACCGCACCACAGGAACAGAAACTCACCGAGCTTTGACCTGTTTATCTCAGTGAGGTCATCCCAGTGACGGCGTGCTGTTGGCGGCGGGGTTCAGTTCCTGCGGCCGGAAGGCGGACGCCGCCTGCTGAGCCGCAGCGCGATCCGCATCGCTGAGTTGCGTTGACAGCGCGTCCGCGCGGGCCTTGGACTCCGAGTCGCCGGAAGCGGCCGCGATCAGATACCATTTGTACGCGTCCACCAGGCTTTGCTTCACGCCCATGCCGCGCTCGTATAGCACTGCAAGATTGAACTGCGAATCCGCAAGTCCCAAGCCGGCCGCTCGGCTAAACCACACTGCCGCCTGCGCCGAATCCTTCAACTCGCCCGACCCTTCCGCGAAAGCCACTGCCAGATTGTGCATCGCCTTGCGATTGCCCTGCTTCGCCGCCAGCTCGTACCAATGCGCCGCCAGCTTGGGACTTCCGGCCACGCCGCGGCCGCGCTCATACAATGTGCCAAGGCGATATTGCGCCAGCGGTTCGCCCTGCTGCGCCGCGCGCGCGAGCCAACGCGCCGCTTCCGCTTCATTGACCGGCGTGCCGCTGCCCTCCAGATGTTTCAACCCCAGCAGCAACTGCGCCTTGGAGTCACCGGTGTTGGCGAGCGACGCCAGCTTCTGGAGCGGACCGGCGGGCGGCGCCACTGCGGCAGCGGGAGCAGCAACAGCCGCATTTCGCGCTGTTGGATGGAGCCGCTGCGCCGGAAGTTCTGCCGCGGCCTGGGGAGCGGCGTTTGACGTTTCGTTGGGAAGCGGTTTCGAGGCCGGCGGCATCGAGCCGGGGGCGCCTTCGTCCATCGCCGGCGCCGGCGCCAACTCCGTCTCCGCGGTGCCGCGCGTCGCGGCGGGTGCCGACTGTTGGACAATGGCTGTCGGACGAACAGCATCGGGTGGCGTCGAGCCAACGCCATGGCTTAACACAACACCGGCGAGCGTAGCCGCAACCGCGACTCCGAATACTGAGCCGGCCAGAGCATACCGCTTCATCGATCCAGTCTGCTTCTGCTGCTCGGAGCCTTTGCCAGGGAATGTCCAGTTAAGTCCGCCGGATTTCCCCGGGCCAATCTGCTCGCGTTCGGCCGCCGCGGCCTTTGCCGACCGTCGCGCGGCATCGAGGAACGACCCGGGCTCCGGTGTCCCATACTGATCATCCTCCAGCGCCTCGCCGAAAGCCGACGGTGGCAGTGCGGATTCACTTTCCGCGAATGCGGGCGGGAATTCCTGAGTCAGGGAGGAGAGGTCGTGTTCGCCCAGCGGCGGCAGATCGCTGCTCAGGTGCCCCGGCATCTGATCCTGCGGGAACGGCGGCGCATCGAGAATGAGATCGCCCATCGGTGGGGGCTGCTGAGGCAGCGGCTGCTCAACCGCAACCGGCGCTGGTGGCGGCTCGGAGAGCTTGCGCTCGACAGCTGCAATTTTGGTGGCGGCGACCTCCACGGCCAACTGCAATTCGCGAATGGTTTCGCGATTGCGCTCGTCGGCCGTTTCGAAGCCCGTGGCGAGATCCCGCAGAGTCTGCTCGACGGTGCCGCCGGTGCTGGCACTGACCTGTTCGGCCTGCTCCAGCCGTCCCATGATGTCGGTCAATACGTGTTCGATACCGGAGAGCCGAAGATCGAGCGGATCGCTGGCATTCTCCGCTTGCAGCCTCTCGAGCGTCTCTTCAACGCGCGCGAGGGAAGCTGCATGACCGTTGCTGCTGTCCGCAACCGTCGCGTTCAGGCGATCCCAATCGTCTTTTGCCTGCTCCATCAAGGCGGCATGCTGACGGACTTCAACTTCGATGGAATCGTGCATGGCGCGAAGGCGCTCGACATTTTCCATCGTGTGATCGAGCGCCGATGCGCTGGTGAACGCCGTGCGCTCGGCAACCCGCAGCCGCTCATCCAGCGCGGCGAACCGAGTCTCTGACGACAGAGCCACCTCATCGGCTTTTTCGCTGGCGGCAACGACCTGGTTCGCGAGCGCATCGACGTTATCGGCCAGCGCGGCAATCTGCGC
>Ga0213876_10000610_pt1 | contig 26430 bp, 23 predicted proteins | sample BarmaccomBMRX_R9_FD_160113 | JGI IMG/M metagenome (GOLD analysis project Ga0213876, IMG submission 160113) | Root-associated microbial communities from Barbacenia macrantha in rupestrian grasslands, the National Park of Serra do Cipo, Brazil - RX_R9 | ecosystem: Host-associated > Plants > Roots... | reverse complement strand
TCTTGATCGGCTGCGGCGTGCCGCCCTTCATCTCCATTAGCGTTGCCGATGGAACTCTGTCACCCACCTTGATCGTCATAATTATCTCCTCGACGGCGTCGCCGGGCTTCTAGCGCAACGCGCCGCCCTCGCAAACATGTAATCTTGCCGCGAAGGCAACGGGCTGGCAGCGGCCGCCCGGCGTGGTAACGTCAATACAATGGCAAGCGCGGAGCAACCTTCTTCGATCGGCGGAGACAGTTTCCTCGAGGGAAAGCTGCTGATTGCTCTTCCCGGCATGTCCGATCCGCGTTTCGAGCGTAGCGTGATCTATATGTGCGCGCATTCGGCCACTGGCGCGATGGGCATCATCGTCAACAAGCCGATCGAGGGTCTGGGCTTTCAGGAACTATTGCGCCGGCTGGATTTGCCCGTCAGCGAGAAGACCCCGGATTCTGCCATATTGTTCGGCGGCCCCGTCGAGACCGGCCGCGGATTTGTACTTCACAGCGGCGAATATGGCGGCACAGAGTCTCTGGCGATCACGCAAGACATTTCGCTTACTGCCACGATCGACATCTTGCGCGCCATTGCCGATGGCCAAGGACCGCACCAGGCGCTTTTTGCCCTCGGTTACGCCGGATGGGGTCCAGGGCAGATCGAACATGAAATGCAGGCCAATGGCTGGATCCATTGCGACGCCGATATCGCTCTCGTGTTTGGTGGCGACATGAGCGCGAAGTGGGCTGTCGCGCTGCGAAAACTGGGAATCGATTTGTCCGGCCTAAGCGCTCACGCCGGACGGGCCTGATGCGGATGCATGCGAGGCCGAACGCTGCTGCGGCGCCCTATCGGTTCGAAGGTGGCTCGCAATAAACTTCAGCGCTTCGTTGGCCGGGAGCGGCAGGCTGAAATAGAAGCCTTGCGCCAGATCGCAGCCGATCTGTTTTAGCCACATGGCTTCGCGCTCGGTTTCCACGCCCTCGATAACAAGATCCCGGCCGAGCTCCCGCGCAAGCCCCACCATCGAATTGAGAACGGCAGCAGCATCGGTATCTTTTCCCGCGTCGCGGCGGGCCAGAAAACTGCGATCCATTTTTATCATGTCGAAGGGCAGATCCTTCAGATGACTTAGAGTGGAAAGGCCCGTGCCGAAATCATCGATGGCTAGCCCTGCCCCCAATTCGCGGAGGCGCTTCAACACGTCCCGGGCGGCGGCATCGAGTTCGATGGCGCTTTCGGTGACTTCGAGCTTGAAGGTGTTGCCGTGGAAATCGCCGACCGCCAGCAGTTTCTCGATGGTGGCGATGAAGTGCGGATCCTGCAGCTGACGCCGGGAAACGTTGACGCTGACGAAAAGCCCCGGAATGACCGGAAAGTAACGCTGCCAGTCCGCCAGATCGCTTGCCGCACGTTCCAGCGCGAACCGTCCCAGATACACGATGAGACCGGTTTCTTCCGAATGCGCGATGAATTCAGCGGGTGCGAGGAGCCCCTTTTCCGGATGATTCCAGCGTAGCAGCGCCTCGAACCCGGCGATGGAACCGTCGCTCAGGCGCACAATGGGTTGATAGTGAACAACGAACTCGTTCTCACTCAGTCCGCGGCGCAGGTCGGTCTCAAGGGCCACGGCATCCCCCCGCGCCAGCGCTTCCATGTTTCGCGCGAACACCTTCGCGCAGCCGCCGCCCTGTCGCTTTGCCAGGGCAAGCGCGAGCTCCGCGCTCCGAATGAGTTCCAAAGGTTCCTCGGCGTCCCGGCCTGTCACCACGCCCGCCGTCGCCGAGGCAAAGACATTCCGGCCGCCAATGGAAAATGGCGCGCGACTGACAGTCATCAGCTCACTGCCAAGCCGTTCCGCATAATCGGCCGCACCCGGTATGAGCACCGCAAAGCTGTCCCCCCCGATCCGGAACGTTTGCGTGCCAGCTGTAAACTTCTCAGTCAGGCGAGCCGCGAAGCTCACCAGCAAATGGTCGCCGCCATTATCGCCCAAACTCGCGTGAATGCCCTTGAAACGATCGATGTCCAGGATCGCGAACGCCAAGTGTGCCCAATCCGGTCCAAGTTTCTCGAGTTCCTCCATCAGCGAAACACGATTGCCCAGACCGGTAAGCGGATCTTGAAGTATTCGCCGCGGTGAGCTCCCTTCGTTTAGTTTCCGCGTGCTGATGTCTGCGAGCAGGCCAAGGCAGCGCGTCCCGGCTTTCCCCGAACCAAGCATGCTGGCGCGCAATTCCAGCCACCGTTCGCCGCCAGATTTGTCCTGGACCCTGAATTCCATGCGAAACGCCAAACCCGGATGCGTCCGGTATTCCGCCAGTGCATCGACATAGACCTGCCTGTCGTCCGGATGGACCTGAGCGATCCATCCCCCGTGAGGAAAAGACCGGGCTCCCGATACGCCTGCAACGAGCGCGCCTTCGCGCGACAGGGTGAGCCGGTCGTTGCGCAGATCGAGGTCGAAAATCCCCTGGCGTGCCGCGCCGATGGCCTGCGCCGCAGCCTCTCTGCGCGCGAGCGGTTGCGCCGTCACGTCTGCGGCGGGCGCGGTCTGTCCGCGCACAATAGGCAAGATGGCAATTCCTTCTCCTGCAGCCACGGCGAGGGCCAACAACACCGCGCCAGCAGCGGTAAAGCCCCCGATTATGCCCGATGCCATCGGGTTTTGCGGAAATGCACCCAGCGCGGCGGCCGCTTGAGCCGCCAGAACGAGCGCAAACACGGCCGCGCTTGGCGCAATAACCCGCGCAGCGCGCGAGCCTTGCAGGCCGCGATGAACCAGATAAGCACTCAGCAATGCCGCTCCACTGACCACCAGTCCGTTGGTCAGCACCGTGGCGAACGGGACACCGAGAAAGGCGGCCAGCGAAATGCCGATCAGAATAAACGGCGGCCATCGGCGCCAGCGCGCCGCGCCGGCCCGCCATTGGTCGAAAGGCGCCACCAGATCGGTCAACCGAAAAGCAGCGGAAAGACCCAATCCCGCCAGCATCGCGCTCAAGCCGTAAGGGCCGCCTACGGCGGTCATCCAGCCTGCGTCGAGCAGTTCTGCGCCCTGCAGGCGCGCGAGAAAGACGAATATCAGAATGATGGCGGTCCAGCCTGGAGCGGGATGCGCGGTGATTACGGCGACGCCGGCCATGATTGCGGCCGCAGCCGCAATGAGCCCCGCGACCGCGGCCAGGAACACCGCCATTTGCCGCTTGTGCGCGACCAGTGCTGGCTCATTCCACGCCAGAACGGATGGCTTTTTGTCGGCATAGGCCACGCGCACCGCCAAGGATGCGCTTGTCGCCGGCGGGACCGTGACGAAATACGAATGACGTCCGACCGCCCTGAGGCGCTCCACAGAAACACCGGAATCGGAGCTTGCCACCTGAAGCAATTCTGGCCGGCCTCGCCTTGGGAAGATGTGCAACGCCGCGTTCGCCGGATCGGCGGCTATCAACACGCGCGAAACCGGACGCACGGAGCCGTTGGTGACCGACAACATGTACCAGTGCGAACCATCCTTCTCCGCGCCCGCGGGCGCCGTGTAGGGCGAGAGAATGTCCTTGAGATCGATGACGTCGACCGGGCCGGCGAAATCGATACTGATCTGGTTCTTTACGGAGCTGGAATCGCCCACGGGAAGAGGTGCCGCAGCCGCCGTGAAGACTGCGAATACAAACAAGATTACGCCAAATGCGGATTTGGGCAGATTCGGCACGATATTACCGATGAAGGCGGAAACAACCGCCACGGTCAACCGGGCCCTTCATCCGCCAACAACCCAAACAAGGCATGGTCCTGCCACTCGCCATTGATCTGGAGATAGCGGAGCGCGAGCCCTTCCTGCCGGAAGCCGGTTCTCATCAACAGGTTTTTCGACGCTTCGTTGGCCGGAACGCAGGCGGCTTCAACGCGATGGAGGCCAAGTGTCTGGAATATGAAGGGCAAAAGCGCGCGGATGGCATCCTGCATGTATCCCTGGCGCGAGAAGCGCGCTCCGATCCAGTAACCCAGCGCACAGCACTGCGTCACACCACGCCGCACATTGGACAGCGTACAGCCGCCGATCAGCGTATCGTCGCTCTTGAGAAACACGAAGAAGGCGTAGGCGGTGTCTTGGCGTGCTTCGCTGGCGTACCGTTTGAGACGTCTTCGGAACGCCCCTTTGGTCAGCTCATCGCGTGCCCATTGCGGTTCCCACGGCGAGAGGAAATCCTTGCTCTCACCGCGGAGCTTCGACCACTGGAGAAAGTCGGACATCCGGGGATAACGCAGATAGACGCGTTCGCCGCGGATCACAGGCTGCTGGCCTCCGGGGAATGTAAGCCCCCGCATGAAGGCCATTGCGCCTGTCTTCATTCGGCTGCGCGGCGAGCCGCCTCTGCTCCAAACCGGCCTGCAAAGACCGGATAGCTTTCCAGCTTGTTGTGCGGACCCACAACCGCAAGCGAGGGCTGTTCGGTGTTCATGATACGCTCGCCGAAGCGGCGCACTGCGGCCGCGTCGACGGCATCGAGTCTCGCCGTCAATTCCTCGACGGGAATCACCCGTCCGAAGGTCAGCAATTGACCCGCGATCTGCTCGGCGCGCGTGGCCGGCCGCTCCAATCCCATCAGAAGTCCGGATTTCATCTGCGCTTTGGCGCGCACGATTTCTTCCTCGCTGGCCGTTGCGGCGAGGCCCGCCATCTCGCCGGCGACAACCGCAGAAATTTCTTCCGCTTCCCCTTCGCCGGTTCCCACATAGATGCCGATCATGCCGCCGTCGCTGAACGATTGGCCGTAGGCATAGATCGAATAACACAGCCCGCGCTTCTCGCGCGCTTCCTGGAACAGGCGCGAAGACATTCCGCCGCCGAGCGCGCCTGCGTAGACCTGCGACACGTAGAAATCGGGGTCGATGCTGGCGACGCCTGGAAAGGCGTACGTTACATGAACCTGCTCGAGATCTTCGGCGACGCGCATATCGCCGCCGCCGTACCGGGTAGACAGGGGTGCGGCAGCGGTTCCGGCAGGTAGCTTCGCGAACAGCTCGGTCGCCAGTTCCAGAATGCGCACGTGTTCCACTGCACCCGATGCCACAATCACCATGCTTCCGGCACGATAATTTGCGTCCATATAGGTCTTGAGGTCTTCCCGATTGAAATTCGAGACAGTTGCTTCATCGCCGAGAATCGGCCAGCCCATCGGTTGATCGGGATACGCGATTGCCTGCAGGTGATCGAAAACAATGTCGTCCGGCGTGTCGCGCGCCTGGCCGAGCTCCTGCAGCACTACCTGCCGCTCCCGCTCCAGCTCGGTCCGATCGAAGGTCGGCTGCGTGAGGATGTCGGCCAGGATATCGACGGCCAGCGGCACATCCGCCTTGAGCGTGCGCACATGAAAAGCCGTCTGCTCGCGGCTGGTGTAGGCGTTCATGTAGCCGCCGACCGTTTCGATCTCCTCGGCGATCTCGCGCGCCGTGCGGCGCAGGGTGCCCTTGAACGCCATATGCTCCAGCATGTGCGAGACGCCCATCACGGGCCTTGTCTCGTTGCGGCCGCCGGTATTCACCCAGACACCCAGTGCCGCGCTTTCGAGCTGCGGCATGGGATCGGTCACAACCGTGAGCCCGTTGGCGAGCTTGCTGATTTGTACATTCATTCGCGCAGATAATCCTTTTTGAGCCCGCCTGCGCCCGTTCTAGGGGCGGGGTGCGACAAGCGGCAAGTGAATTGATCGGCCGGATAGAAGCATTCGCTTCAACAGCTGATTGCCGGTCGCTTTTCGAGAGATGAAAGGAATGTAGGTGAGCAACGTGACGCTGTCAAGCCGCTATTTTCCTATTAGTGCGCCGGAGCGCGTCCTATCGGACACCAGGATACGATTGTCAGAAATGGTTGTTTGCGATTTCCCCGGCAGTTTCGGTACCCGACGCATCCGAACCGGTTTCCTCGAGATCGAGCGCGCGTTCCGCTTCGAGCGCGAGCGCATGCCAGCCGCTGGCCATGCCAAGAAAGTTAGCGCGCTGACCGTTGTCCGCCGCCGATTCCGCAATGCTGAGCGCATCGGAAGCAAACTGGCGATAGAGCCTGGCTCTTTTGCCTGGCGGCAACGATGCAAGTGTCTGGCCCATGGTGGCTTCCCAGATATTTCCCGACGTGAGCAATGCGTTCGCTGACGGCAAGTGCCCCGCTACGTCGGGAAATGGTTAGCGCGGAGTAACCAAGCGATGCGCAATTGTAGCGGCGCTGCGAAAACGCGGGTGTGCGCTAGGACCGCTCCACCCGTCCGCGTGAAATGTGAAACGCAATCCAACCGCCAAGAATGACAGCCGCTAAGGCGAACCACGTAATCGCGTACTGCAGGTGGTCGTTGCGAAAGGCGACCACGGTCTGCCCGCCTTTCGGCCAGCCGCCCGGATTGGGCGTTGAATCCGCTTCGACAAGGACGGGTGCCGCCAGCCTGACGCCGTCGGCTTTCGCAATTCGCTCCACATCGCGGGCATACCAGATGCGGTTGATCCGTTTGCGTGACGGCGTAAACCATCCTGATTTGTCGGGAACACGCCAAACGCCGGTGATGCGTTGCGCGCCGGCCAGGTTTCCGTCGGGGCGCGCATGCGGGTCACGCAGACGCTCCGGCACGATACCGCGATCTACCAGCAGAGCGCGACCATCGTTCAGTGTCAGCGGCGTAATCACGTGATAGACAACCGCTCCATCGGCGGCCGTGCCAAATGCGTATGCCTCTTTCGAATGGTCAAAGCATCCCGTGAGCGTGACGCGCCGGTATTGCGCGGCCCGCGGTTCCATCGCGAGCGCCATGGCAAGCGAAATCGGCGGCTTCTTTAGGTTACGGTCAACCTGTTCAATCAGAGCGACTTTCCACTGCAGCCGCTCAATCTGCCACAATCCGAGGGCGATGCAGCCCAGAAATAGCGGCATCATGAACGCGGTGAACTTCCATAGAGGACGGAAGCCGATCAACCGCGTCCATCAGCCTTCGGTGATCGCGCCCGCGCCCCAGACATAAATGCAGACGAACAGGAACAACCACACCACGTCGACAAAGTGCCAGTACCAGGCCGCGGCTTCAAAACCGAAGTGACGCTCCGGCGTGAACTGTCCCGCGATGGCGCGGAACAGGCACACCGTCAGGAAGATCGTGCCGATCATGACATGCATGCCGTGGAAGCCCGTCGCCATGAAGAACGTCGATCCGTAGATGGCGTCGAAATTGCCGGCGCCGGACGCGAGGTTCATGTGCGCGGGATCGGTGAACGGCACCAGCGCCAGATGATTGAAGCCAAAGGTGAAGGGTGCGTGGATGTATTCGTAAGCCTGTACGCAGGTGAACGAGAGTCCCAGGGCGATGGTGAGCGCGAGGCCCTGGATCGCGCCTTTGCGGTCGCCCGTGAGGATCGCGTGGTGCGCCCAAGTCACCGTTGTTCCCGACGTCAGCAGGATCAGCGTGTTCAGCAGCGGGAAGTGCCACGGATCGAGCGTGATGATTCCGCTGGGCGGCCATTGTCCGATCGAAACATCGTGCGGGAACAGCTTGAAATTGAAGTAGGCCCAGAACCACGCCAGAAAGAACATCACTTCCGAGGCGATGAACAGAACCATGCCGAAGCGCAGACCGAGCTTCACCACCGGCGTGTGGTCATGCTCCACGACCGACTCGTGCACCACATCGCGCCACCAGCCCGCCATGGTGTAGAGCACCAGCACGAAGCCAACTGCAAAGATCCATGGCTGCCCGTTGAGCCCATGGAAGCCGCTGTAGTCCTTGTTCATCCAGAACACGGCGCCGATCAGCATGAGGAAGGCGCCGATGGAGCCGACGATCGGCCACGAGCTGGGTGTCACCAGGTGGTAGGGATGCTTCACCTCTGCGTGCGCCATGTCAGCCTCTTCTGCCCATCAACCGAACTGGATTCCCAGCCGGACAACCGTCATCACGAAAAACAACACCACGATTCCACCAAGCACCAGCGCCAGCGCGATGTTACGCAGCCGCCGGATTTTCGCGTTTCGCTCCCCTTCGCCATCCATGCCTCACATCCAGCTCCCCAGATGCAACGGCGCGATCCCGATGAGACGCTCAAGGATGAGCGCGGCGAACAAGGCAAACAAATAGAGGATAGACACACCAAACAGCTTGCGCGCCGCCGGCTCGCGTGTCGTGTCACGCTCGCGCAACACGGCAATCGACTGAACAAGCATCCAACTCCCAAAGCCAACCGCCGAAGCCGCGTAGAGTGCTCCGCCCAATCCGATCAGCGCAGGCATCAGCCCCAGCGGGACCAGGAAAAGCGTGTACCCAAGGATTTGCTTTCGCGTACTCGCTTTGCCGTTCACCACCGGCATCATCGGCACGCCGGCGCGCGCGTAGTCCTCGGAGCGGTAGAGCGCGAGAGCCCAGAAGTGCGGGGGCGTCCAGACGAAGGTGATCGCGACAAGCACGAAGGGAATAAGCGAAAAACTTCCTGTCACCGCCGCCCACCCGATGGCCGGTGGCAACGCACCGGCGAGGCCGCCGATGACGATGTTCTGCGGCGTCCTTCGCTTTAGCCACAAGGTGTACACCCCAACATAGAAGAGGATGGTGAAGGCGAGCAGCGCCGCCGCGAGCTCATTCACGAACAGCGTCATCATGGCAACGGATGCCGCGGCGATCCACCAGCCGAAGGTCAGCGCCTCTTCGCGAGAGATGCGGCCGAGCGGAATCGGCCGCGTCGCCGTCCGCGTCATCAATCCATCGATATCGGAATCATAAGCCATGTTCAGCGCGCCTGAGGCGCCCGCACCCAGCGCGATACATAGCAGGGCGGCAAACGCCACCATCGGATGCGCATGACCCGGCGCGACGACAATCCCTGCAAGCCCAGTAAAGACAACAAGCGACATCACCCGCGGCTTCAGCAACGCGAAGTAATCGCCGACGCTCGCGGCACGCTCTGGAACGGCAATTGTGTATACCGAAACCATGTGCGCCTTTATCCTCCGCCGTTTCCGGGGGAGGTGCCGAGCATAGCGAGGCGGAAGGGGGATTGCCCCCCTACCACCGCTTCGCGGTCCCCCTCCCCCGCAAGCGGGGGAGGATTGCTGCAAACAATGACCATCAGTGCACTCCGCCCGAAGCGATGCGCGGCAGTTCGTTATAAGTGTGGAAAGGCGGCGGCGACGGCAGCGTCCATTCCAGCGTCGTTGCGCCAACGCCCCACGGATTATCGCCGGCGCGGCGCTTGCGCAGGAACGCGTCGGCCAGCATCAGGAGGAAAATTCCCAGGCCCGCAATTGAAATGTAGGAGCCGATCGAAGCCACCAGATTCCAACCGGCGAACGCGTCCGGGTAGTCCGCATAACGGCGCGGCATGCCGGCAAGCCCCAGGAAGTGCATGGGGAAGAAGGTCAGGTTCACACCGATGAACATCGTCCAGAAGTGGAGCTTTCCCAACACCTCGCTGTAGGTGTAGCCGGTGATCTTCGGGAACCAGAAATAGAAGCCCGAAAAGATTGCAAACACGGCGCCAAGCGACAGGACGTAGTGGAAGTGCGCCACCACGTAATAGGTGTCCTGCAACACCACATCGACGCCCGCATTGGCGAGCACCACGCCCGTCACGCCACCCACGGTGAACAGGAAGACGAAGCCGATGGCCCACAGCATCGGCGTCTTCAACTCGATGCTGCCTCCCCACATGGTGGCGATCCACGAAAAGATCTTCACGCCGGTCGGGACCGCGATCACCATCGTCGCGAAAACGAAATACGCTTTCGTGTCCACCGTCATGCCGACCGTGTACATGTGGTGCGCCCACACCATGAAGCCGATGAATCCGATCGCGACCATGGCGTATGCCATGCCGAGATAGCCAAACACCGGCTTCTTTGAGAACGTGGATATCACGTGGCTGATCATGCCGAAGCCCGGCAGGATCAGGATGTACACTTCCGGATGTCCGAAGAACCAGAAGAGGTGCTGGTACAGGATCGGATCGCCGCCGCCTGAGGGATTGAAGAAGGCTGTTCCAAAGTGGCGGTCCGCCAGCAGCATCGTGATGGCGCCTGCCAGCACCGGCAGCGAAAGAAGCAGCAGGAACGCCGTCACCAGGATCGACCACACGAACAGCGGCATCTTGTGCAGGGTCATGCCGGGCGCGCGCATGTTGAAAATGGTGGTGATGAAGTTGATCGCACCCAAAATCGACGACGCACCGGCGATGTGCAGCGCAAAGATTGCGAGGTCCATCGCCGGTCCGGGTGAGCCGTAGGTGGATAGCGGCGCATAGATCGTCCAGCCGCCGCCGACACCGGTGCCGCCCGAGTCGCCCTCTACGAACATCGACATAAGCAGGAGCGCGAAAGAGAACGGCAGCAGCCAGAACGAGATGTTGTTCATGCGCGGGAACGCCATGTCCGGCGCACCGATCATCAATGGCACCAGCCAGTTGCCAAAGCCGCCGATCATGGCCGGCATGATCATGAAGAACACCATGATCAGCCCATGGCCGGTCACCAGCACGTTGAAGGTGTGCGGATCCTTGAAATACTGCAGGCCCGGATGCATCAGCTCGAGGCGCATCATGATGGACAAGGTGGCGCCGACGATCCCCGCGCAGATGGCGAAGATCAGGTACATCGTGCCGATGTCCTTGTGATTGGTGGATTTGATCCATCGGCCGATCCCGTGGGGATGATCGTTGTGATGGGCGTGCGCGATGTCTGTCATTGTGAACCTATTGCGTCGCTGCGGCGAGCCGCGTTTCCGGGGTGATCGCCGCGAATTTCTTTTTTGCACCGGCCAGCCAGGTGTCGAATTCTGGCTGGCTCACGACTTTCACCTCGATGGGCATGAAAGCATGGCGGGCGCCGCAGAGTTCCGAGCACTGGCCGTAGAACGTGCCGGTCTGGGTCGGCTTGAACCAGGTTTCGTTCAGCCGGCCGGGAACCGCGTCCATCTTCACGCCCATCGCCGGCAGGGCCCAGGCATGGATGACATCCGCCCCAGTGGTAACGATTTTCACCACCTTGTTCACCGGCACGACAATGATGTTGTCGACACCCAGCAACCGCGGCTCATGCCGCTTGCCGGCATCCGCGTCGGAAAGACCGAGGGAATCAAACTGAAAATTCTGCGTGGGATACTGGTAGCTCCAGAACCACTGCTTGCCGATGGCATGGATGGTGAGATCGGGCTTCGGAATGTCGGCTTCGTAGTAGAGCAGCTTGAAGGAAGGGATGGCGATGATCACAAGAATGATCACCGGCACGACAGTCCACATCACTTCGAGTAGGGTATTGTGCTCCGTTTTCGACGGCGTCGGATTGGCCTTGCGGTTGTAACGGATCATGATCCACAGCAGCAGCGCCAGGACGAAGAGGGAAATTGCCGTAATGATCCAGACCAGCAACCGGTGGAAATCTTCGATGTTCGCCATCACCGGACTTGCTGCCGGTTGAAGATCGATTTGCCATGGCACCGGCTGCCCGGTTTGCGGCGCGGCCGCAGAGGCGGACCCGATCGGGCAAAGCGCAGCCAGACCGCAGGCCAAAGCCAACGTCTTCGCTCGAAATGATTCCAGCATCGGTCCTCGCGAATGGTTGGCAAGCGCGATCAGGCGCAAGCCCAGAGAATCGAGCGATTTACGGCTCTTGGCCAAGTGAAGTCATTGCGACCCTATGCCGCGCGGAATACGGAATTGTTGGAAGCGTGACCATATCAACAGGAGGAGGCATGATGTTCAGCCCCAGTGTCAGGAGTTCCGTGGATGGCGAGTGATCTTTTTTTCGACGCGGCCGAGATGGATCGGAGCCGCGTGCAGCAGCTGGTGGATGAGTCGCTGAGGGATGCCGACGATGGCGAGCTGTTTCTGGAATATCGCCAGAGCGAAAGCTTCGTCTTCGACGATGGCCGCCTGAAGGCGGCCACCTTCGACACCACGCAAGGCTTCGGCCTGCGTGCCGTGGCAGGCGAGGCCACGGGCTATGCCCATGCCTCCGAGATTTCCGAGGAGGCGATCCGGCGCGCGGCCAATACCGTGCGCGCCGTCACCAAAGGCCACAGCGGATCGGTGGCCATGTCCCCTGCCCGCACCAACCGGAAGCTCTATGCCGATATCGATCCCCTGCACTCGGCAAATTTCGAAACCAAGGTGAAGCTGCTGGGGGAAATGAACGAATACGCCCGCCGGAAAGATTCCCGCGTGAGGCAGGTCTCGTGCTCGCTTTCGGGTGAATGGCAGAACGTGGAAATTCTGCGGGCCGGCGGCGAAGTGTATCGCGATATCCGTCCGCTGGTCCGGCTCAATGTCTCGGTCGTGGTCGAGGAGAATGGCCGTCAGGAGGCCGGCAATTTTGGCGGCGGCGGCCGCGAAGGCTACGAGACCTATCTCGATGCAAGGTACTGGCAAGCGACAGTAGACGAAGCGCTTCGGCAGGCATTGGTGAATCTGACCTCAGTGCCGGCACCTCCGGGTGAAATGCCTGTCGTTCTGGGTCCCGGCTGGCCGGGGATTCTGCTCCACGAAGCCATCGGCCACGGCCTCGAAGGCGATTTCAACCGCAAGAAAACCAGCGCCTTTGCGGGTCTTCTCGGCGAGCGGGTTGCCGCGCCCGGTGTTACAGTTGTCGATGACGGCACAATTGCCAATCGTCGCGGCTCGCTCAGCATCGATGATGAAGGCACGCCGACTTCGCGCACCGTGCTGATCGAAGATGGAATCCTGAAAGGTTACATGCAGGATCGCCAGAACGCCCGCCTGATGGGGATGCAACCCACGGGCAACGGGCGCCGGGAGTCTTTCTCCTCCTCGATCATGCCGCGCATGACGAACACCTACATGCTGGGTGGCAACACGGATCCGGCAGAGATCATCGCCAGCGTCGATCGTGGCGTTTATGCGACCAATTTTGGCGGTGGCCAGGTGGACATCACCAACGGCAAATTCGTGTTCTCGTGCACCGAGGCTTATCTGATTGAAAACGGTAAGCTGGGACCGGCCATCAAGGGCGCCACCCTGATCGGTGACGGCCCGGTCGCGCTCCAACACGTGAAGGCCATCGGCAACGACATGAAACTCGACACCGGTGTCGGCACCTGCGGCAAGAACGGGCAGTCTGTTCCCGTTGGCGTCGGCCAGCCGACCCTGCGAATCGACGGCCTGACGGTGGGGGGAACCGCCGCCTAAACAGAGCCTGTTGGCCGGACACAATGTTGCGCTGCAAAGTGGCCCGTGCTAGACGACGCGCGCGCGGGCGTTATGAGTCACCTGCGAGAGTGAATTTCTTCGCTCAATCAACAGCTTAATTGTTGCCAGGCCCAGCGCTTGCGCCCCTCCAAGGGGCCGCCTCGGGCGCCCGGCGAACGAGAGGCACGGGTGGCAGCAGAACACGCACGCGAAACAGGTCTTGCGGGCCGTTATGCGCTGGCGATTTTCCAACTTGCGCAGGAGGAGCGTTCCGTCGAAGCCGTTGCGGCCGATTTTACCACGCTGAAGCAATTGATGGCCGAAAGCCAAGTGCTCACGCGCCTCATCCGGGCGCCGGTGTTTTCCCGCGAGGAGCAGGCTGCGGGCATGAATGGCGTGTTGAACCGGATGGAAGCCGCGCCGCTTACCCGCCGATTCATTCTGCTGCTTGCCTCGAAGCGCCGGTTGTTTGCTCTGGCGGACATCATCCGCGCCTATGCCAGCCTCGTTGCAAAGCAGAAGGGCGAAATGTCCGCGCAAGTGACGAGCGCACGCCCACTGTCGGATGACGAAACGGCGGAGCTGAAGTCTGTCCTGAAGTCGAAAACATCCAAGGATGTGGCTCTCGAAACGCGGGTCGATCCTTCCCTCCTGGGCGGCCTGATCGTAAAGGTCGGCTCTCGCATGATCGATTCCAGTTTGCGCACAAAGCTCAACGGTCTACGAACCGCTATGCGTGGTCAGTAGTCCGTTGAGCTAGAAATCGGAACCGGAATTTGAAACTACAGAAACCGAACAAGGGAACCAAGACGAAGTGGGACGATCAGCTTTCTGACTTCAGATTTCTGATTTCCGACTTCTGTTCGAGGACCGAAGGGACGAGAACATGAATATCCAGCCCGCCGAAATTTCAGCCATCCTGAAGCGCGAGATTCAGAACTTCGGCGCTGAAGCGGAAGTCTCCGAAGTTGGCCAGGTGTTGAGCGTCGGCGACGGCATTGCGCGCGTCTACGGTCTCGACAACGTGCAGGCCGGCGAGATGGTCGAGTTCCCCGGCGCCATCAAGGGCATGGCGCTGAATCTCGAGAACGACAATGTCGGTGTGGTGATTTTCGGCACCGACGAGCACATAAAAGAAGGCGATACCGTCAAGCGCACCGGCGCTATCGTGGAAGTCCCGGTGGGCCGCGGTCTATTGGGCCGTGTGGTGGACGCGCTCGGCAACCCGATCGACGGCAAAGGCGCGCTCACTGATGTCGCCGAACGGCGCCGCGTGGACGTAAAGGCGCCGGGCATCATTCCGCGCAAGAGCGTGAGCGAGCCGATGCAGACGGGGCTCAAGGCGATTGACTCGCTGATCCCGGTCGGACGTGGCCAGCGCGAGCTCATCATCGGCGACCGGCAGACCGGCAAAACCGCCATCGCGATCGACGCCATCATCAATCAGAAATTCACCAATGCCGGCGGCGAGGAGAAGGCGAAACTCTACTGCATCTACGTCGCTGTCGGTCAGAAGCGCTCGACCGTGGCGCAAATCGTCAAGACGCTCGAAGACGCCGGTGCCATGGAATATACAACGGTGGTTGCCGCGACTGCTTCCGAGCCGGCGCCTTTGCAATACTTGGCGCCGTTCTCCGGTTGCGCGATGGGCGAATGGTTTCGTGACAATGGCATGCATGCGCTGATCATCTACGATGATCTTTCCAAGCAGGCCGTCGCGTACCGCCAGATGTCTCTGCTGCTACGCCGCCCGCCGGGCCGCGAAGCCTATCCCGGCGACGTGTTCTATCTGCATTCACGCCTGCTCGAGCGCGCGGCGAAATTGAACGCCGACAATGGCGGTGGCTCTCTCACCGCCCTGCCCGTCATTGAGACGCAGGCGAACGACGTGTCTGCCTACATTCCCACCAACGTGATCTCGATCACCGACGGCCAAATCTTTCTGGAGACGGATTTGTTCTTCCAGGGCATTCGCCCGGCCGTGAACGTCGGCATTTCGGTATCGCGCGTGGGTTCTGCCGCACAGATCAAAGCCATGAAGCAGGTCGCCGGCTCGATGAAGCTGGAGCTGGCGCAGTACCGCGAAATGGCGGCATTCGCGCAGTTTGGCTCCGATCTGGACGCCGCTACGCAACGCCTTCTCAACCGCGGCGCACGGCTGACCGAAATGCTCAAGCAACCCCAATACTCGCCGATGCCGGTGGAAGAACAGGTCGTAGCGATCTATTCCGGGGTGCGCGGCTATCTCGACCGGGTCCCGGTGGGCGACGTGCAGCGTTTCCAAACGGAACTGTTGCGTGCCGTTCGCGCCAAAAGTCCGGACATCCTCAGCGCCGTCCGCACCGAGAAGGCGCTGTCGAAGGATACGGAAGACAAGCTGAAGGCGCTGCTCGACGATTTCGCGAAGGGTTTTGCCTAAATGCCGAGCCTGATTTCCTTCCGGCGGCGGATCGCGACGGTCACGTCGATCCGCAAGATCACCAAGGCGCAGCAGATGGTCGCTGCGTCCAAGCTCCGCCGCGCGCAGGAAGCGGCGGAAGCCGCTCGTCCCTATGCGGAGAAGATGAGCGCGGTTATCGCCAACGTCGCGGAAGGCGTGCGCGGACAGGCGGGCGCGCCTCGCCTGCTGTCCGGCACCGGCAGCGATGCTGTCCACCTGCTGATTGTCGCCACTGCGGATCGCGGGCTGTGCGGCGCATTTAATACCAATATCGTCCGCCTCGCCCGACAGCGCATTCAGGCGCTGCTGCAGGAAGGCAAGACGGTCAAGATTTTCTGCGTCGGCCGCAAGGGGCGCGACCAGCTGCGCCGCCAGTACGGCTCGATGATCGTCGATACGGCCGACTTCATGGGCAAGAAGACCATCGGCTTTACCGATGCCGCGAACATCGCCCGCAAGGTGCTGGAGATGTTCGACCGCGGCGAGTTCGATGTTGCCACGATCGTCTACTCCCGCTTCAAGTCCGTTATCAGCCAGGTGCCGACTGCGCAACAGCTGATCCCGGCGCCGATTGAAGCTATCGCTGCCGGTGGCGTGCAGCAGCAATATGAGTATGAGCCCGACGAAGGCGAAATCCTGACGGCGCTTCTGCCGCGCAATGTCAGCATTCAGATCTTTCGCGCCTTGCTTGAAAATGTGGCCGGCGAATTCGGCGCCAAGATGAGCGCCATGGATTCTGCGACTCGCAATGCCGGCGATGTCATCGGGAAGCTGACCTTGCAGTATAACCGCACGCGTCAGGCCATGATCACAAAAGAACTGATCGAAATCATTTCCGGCGCGGAAGCGCTGTAGGAGCAAGAGATGAACATGATGACCCCCAGCAACAAGATCGGCCATATTACGCAGGTGCTCGGCGCCGTGGTGGACGTGCAGTTCGATGGACATCTGCCCGAAATCATGAACGCACTCGCAACCGAAAACCGGGGCAACAAACTCATTCTGGAGGTGGCGCAGCACCTGGGCGAATCCACGGTGCGCACGGTGGCGATGGATGCCACCGAAGGTCTCGTGCGCGGTCAGGACGTAACCGACACCGGCGCGCCGATTTCCGTGCCGGTGGGTGAAGCGACGCTTGGGCGCATTATCAACGTCATCGGCGAGCCGGTGGATGAAGCCGGCCCAGTGCAGACCACCGAGCGCCGCGCCATCCATCAGGAGGCGCCGCCTTTCACCGATCAATCAACGGAAGCGCAGGTGCTCGTCACCGGCATGAAGGTGGTGGACCTGCTCGCCCCGTATGCGCGTGGCGGCAAGATCGGCCTCTTCGGCGGCGCCGGCGTCGGTAAAACCGTCACCATCATGGAGTTGATCAACAACGTCGCCAAGCAGCACGGCGGTTATTCGGTGTTCGCCGGCGTGGGCGAACGAACCCGCGAAGGCAACGACCTATATCACGAGATGATCGAGTCGGGCGTGAATAAGGACCCGAAGAAGGGCTCGGTCGAGGGCTCGAAATGCGCGCTGGTGTACGGCCAGATGAACGAACCGCCGGGGGCGCGTGCCCGCGTCGGTCTCTCCGGCCTGACCGTCGCGGAATATTTCCGCGATCAGGGCCGTGACGTGCTGTTCTTCGTGGACAACATCTTCCGCTTTACGCAGGCCGGCTCGGAAGTGTCGGCGCTCTTGGGTCGCATTCCCTCGGCCGTGGGTTATCAACCAACGCTGGCGACCGACATGGGCGCGCTACAGGAGCGGATCACCACCACGACCAAAGGCTCGATCACCTCGGTGCAGGCCATTTACGTTCCGGCCGACGATTTGACCGACCCGGCCCCCGCCACTTCGTTCGCGCACTTGGATGCCACCACGGTGTTGTCGCGCTCAGTGTTCGAGAAGGCGATCTTCCCGGCAGTGGACCCGCTCGACTCCACCTCACGCATGCTCGATCCGCGCATCGTCGGCGAGGAGCATTACAATGTGGCGCGGCAGGTGCAGCAGATTCTGCAGCGCTACCGCAGTCTGCAGGACATCATCGCCATTCTCGGCATGGACGAGCTTTCCGAAGAAGACAAGCTGACGGTGGCGCGCGCCCGCAAGATCGAGCGCTTCCTGTCGCAGCCCATGAGCGTGGCGGAAGTCTTTACCGGACTGCCCGGCATTTTCGTGAAGCTCGAGGATACCATCCGCAGCTTTAAGGCGTTGGCGAATGGCGAATACGATCACCTGCCGGAGCAAGCCTTTTACATGGTCGGAACTATCGAGGACGCCGTCGCCAAGGCCCAGAAAATGGCGGCCGACGCGGCGTAAGTGTTGCTGCCGCTTCTCTACGTTCCGACGTTCAAGATGGCGCGCACCTCGTGACGAGCTTCTTCCCAATCCCGGATCGGCTGGCGCTTCCATAGCGCCTTCCATCGGGGATTGGCCAGAAGAGCAGGCGATTGCCGCCGGTCTTGCGGCACCTGTAGAAGTTCGCGTTCTCGCGCCGAATATGCGCGCTCGTACCACAGCATCGCCCGGTCGAGGTCACCGAGACGGCGATAGGCGCTGCCAATTGCAGTCGCCCCGCCGCCGGGGCTGTAAGCTCTGGCCACCTCGTCAACGATTTTGCGGGCATCGGCCTTCCTGCCTTCCGCCAGCGCGATATCCATCGGACAGCCCGCGCGCCAATCAGGATTGGAGGAGTAACCTGTAGCCAAACTCGCCGCGATCCGGTGCGCTTCGCTGAGTTTGTGCCGCGCGACCTGGATAGTGCAAAGCAAATCGCTCCCTGCCGCGTTCGAGGGTTGCAGCAACAAAGCATCTCGCGCGGCCTTTGCCGCATCGTCGAAGCGGGCCTGCTCGAAGTACCAGACAGCTAGGTTGAAGTGTTTGATGAAGGATAGCGGGTCGAGATCCGCCGCCTTTTTCTCCGCCTCGAAATCCTGCTGGGGAAAGTTCATCGCCGAGGCCAGCACCGATTGACTGTGAAGTGTAACGGAACTGTTGGGGTTGATTGCGCGCGAGCGGCGAAACCAATCCGCCGCCCCAAGCCAGTCCCATTTCGAGATCGACACGACCATCATGGTGTGGAGCACCCGCAGATTGCGTCCATCGAGCGCCAGGGCGCGGCGCGTTGCCCGCTCGCTCGCGGCGAATGCGGAACTGTCGCCATAGTCCGCGGCCAGGGCGTTCAGGGCATTGCCATATTCCGCAAAGCCATCCGCGTAATTTGGCGCACGCAATGTCACCCGCTGGAACAGGCTTGCGGCGCGGCGATAATCGGCTTCGTCATCGCGTGCGGCGTAGAAGCGGCCCTGAAGAAACATGCGATAACTTTCCGGATCGATGGTCCGGGCCGCGGCAGCGGACACGATTGTCTTCTTGCCCAAAAGTCGCTCGCTGATGGCATTTGCGATTTCCGCGCTGATGCTGTCTTGGACGGCCAGGATATCGCTCAAATCGCGGTCGTAGCTCTTGGACCAAATCTGAAATCCGGTTCGCGAGTCCTCCAGTTGCACGGCAATGCGTATGCGATCGCCGACAGCGAGGACCGAACCTTCCAGCACCGACCGCACATTCAACGCTCGCGCTATCGCCGTGAGGCTTTGACTTTTCCCCTGGAACGAAAAAGATGATGTGCGCGCCGCTACGCGCAGTGCCGGAATTTGCGACAACGCGTTTATCAGCTGTTCTGCGATGCCTTGGCTGAAGTAGAGCTTGTTCGCGTCTCCGCCAAGATTGGCAAATGGCAGAACGGCGATGGAATTTGGCGGCGGCTCGCCAGCGACGGTTTGCGCCGCGAGGGTATTAGCGGTGGGGCGCGGCCAGAACACAAAAATGAAAGCGGCACTAGCCACCAAAAGGAAAGGCCCCATCAATCCTAGCATGTGCCAATCGGCGCGCGAGGGCCGGAAGCCATGGCCTTCCGTGTTGCGTCGCACGCCCAGCGTCCAGGCACCAAGCAGAACAATGGGCAGCCCCCCGACGCCAGCGACGATCACCGCCTGCAACACCCACATCGGCCATGCGAAAGCGGACGCCCCAACCGAGGTCGCCTGAATTACGGCCCAGGCGGCAACCGTGTAGCCGACCGCAACGCGATCAAACTTTCGGTCCCGTATGTTGTCGAGCAGATACCGCATGATTAACGCGCCCCGCGTGCAATCTAGCATGCACAATTGCGCCTGCCACGCCGATCTGCTTGACCGGACCGTCCCGAAGGAATGGGAGCTTTTCAACCGCCGGGAGGCCCTGCTATAGGAAGCCAATGACCGAGAAAATTCCTTTTGACCTGGTATCCCCGGAGCGCCTCATGCTTTCCGAAGAAGCGGACATGGTCACGCTTCCGGGCGCCGACGGCTATTTCGGTGTGCTGGACGGCCATATGCCCCTCATTACGACCCTCAAGCCCGGCGTGATCGACGTGACAGGCGGAACCTTGGGCGACCAGCGATTCTTCGTATTGGGAGGTTTTGCCGAAGTTTCTCCGCACAAGGTGACCGTGCTGGCCGAAGAAGCCATGCCCATGACGGATGTTGACACTATGGCTCTGGACGAGCGCATCAAGGACGCGGAGGAAGACGTACTGCTCGCAAAGACCGAAGCTGACCGTGCCCGCGCCGTGGATACCGCCGACGCGCTCAGAACATTGCGCGCTTCGCTTTAGCTTTCCGTTTTCTGGATCGTCTTGCCGAACTCCGCCCTGGCTTTCAGCCAAACGCGGATGGGCTCGCGCGACCACAGCGATTTCCACGCCGGCGTATTCAAGAACCGGACATCGCGCTCTCGCTGATAGGGCACGCCGAAGAGCAGTACCTCGTGATTGACGTAAGCGCGTTCGTACCAGGACATCGCGACGTTGAAATCGCCCAGCTTGCGGTAGTGATCCCCGATCGAAGTGGCATAACCTCCATTGGTCAGGAAATCGGCTGCCGCCCGGTCGACGATCTTTCGAGCTTCCGCCGGATTGTGCTGCGCTAGCGCGATCTCGAAGGGGCAATCGCCGAAATTCTGCGGATCTTTGGCGGAGGCCTGCGCGAAAATCTTCGCGATGCGTTTGGCCTCCTGCACATCGCCCCGGCGAATGGCGATCAGGCATGACTGGCTGCGCGCGTCGAGATTGGCGGGCTGAAGCTTCAAGGCCTGGTTCGTGAACGCTGCCGCCTTGTCGTACTTCCCTGCCGTCAGGTACCAATTGGCGATATTGAATTTAAGCCCGAAGGATAGCGGATTGAATGCCGCCGCCTTGACCTCGGCCGCCAAGACCTCCCCCTGAAATTGGAACACGTAAGCCAGTACCGAGCGAAGGTGCAGGACGAAGACATTCTCGGGATTCAGAGACCGGGCGCGGCGGTACAGGTCTGTCGCCTTTGACCAGTTCCATTTGTCGATCTCGACCTCCGCCAAGACCGTCAGTGCTTGCAGGTTCTCGGGATCGAGTTCCTGTGCCCGGGTGGCCGCGACCTCCGCCGGCGTGAGCCAATTGCTCTTGCCATACACCTCCGCGAGCTCGAGCGCGGCAGACGCCGTCTCCGCATAGGCCGGCGCGTAGCGCGGCGCGGCTGCGTTGGCCTTGCCAAAGAGCGCGATGGCTTTTTCGAGATCGTCGGGATTGGCTTTGGCGGACAGGTATTTGCCTTGCAGATAGAAGCGGTACGCCTGCGCATCGATCGGCGCGGCATGGCTCTTCGGCAGCAGCCGCGCGGAGAGAGCCACGGTGACGGCACGCGCGATCTCGTCTTGCAGTGCGAGAATGTCGGTAAGCTCCCGGTCATAGGATTGCGACCACAGCTGATAGCCGTCCTTGCCGCTGACAAGCTGGGCGGTGATGCGCACCCGGTTACCCGATTCGCGCACGCTTCCCTCCAGCAACGCACCAACATTGAGGGCGCGTGCGATGGATCGGGCATCCTGGTCCTTTCCCGCGAATGCAAACGACGAGCTGCGCGCCGCAACCCGGAGGCTCGGGATACGCGCCAGTCCGTTTATCAGCTCGTCGGACAGACCATCGCTGAAATAGCGTTTTGACGGATCGCCGCTGACGTTGGCGAAGGGCAGCACGGCAACAGAACCCGGCGGCGCGTTGTCCATCGCCGTCGTTTCGGGGTGCGTCCTGGGCCAGAAAACAAGGACAAGGATGGCACTGGCCAGTACGAAAACCGCAGCCACACCGGCCAGAACCTGCAGATCGTTCCGTGTTGGTTTGAACGTGCTGCCCGTCTCTCTTCGAACGGCCAGCACCCACGCCAACGCAAGCGCGGCGGGAAGACCGAACACCGCGCCGACGATCACGCCTTGCAAGATCCAGTTCGGCCACGCGAATGCGCCTGCGGCCAGCGCCGCGCCCTGCACGATCGCCCACGCGGCGACCGTGTATCCCACTGTCACACGGTCCAAGCCCCGCAGGCGAGCAGTCTCGATAAGGTGCTTCATCGCGCGAAATTATCCGGTGGATCTGTTCTCACTCACCAGCCTGATTCTCAGCGGCGATCTCGCGGCGGGCCAATTCAAAATCGCGAATGGCCGGTTCGTTGCGCAGCGCCTTCCAGCGCGGATCGGCGAACACATTGGGCAGGTTCTTTTCCGTATGGGGCACGCGCAGCGATTGTGGATCGCGAATCTCAAAAGCGCGCCGGAACCACTTGATTGCGGCATCCACATCGTTGGCGTGTCCGTACGCGATGGCGATATCCGTCGCAGGAATGTCTTTCGCCGGAAAGGCAGCCGCCGCTGCATCCGCGACCTGCCGCACGACCGCAAACTTTTTCTCGGCCACCGCAATGTAGTATTGGCAGGACAACGCATCTGCCGACGGCTCACCGGGGCTTGCGCGCGAGAGCAATTGACGATGCAGACGCCGCGCCTCTGCCGTGCGGTTGCGAGCCGCCTCGATAGAGCATTGAAGGGCGACGACTTCCAAGTTTCCCGGCTGCAATGCCTGAGCCTCGGCGGCGATCTTCATCGCCTCATCGTAGTGCCGGGCGGTGAGCGCATACAGCGCAAGATTGTAGCGATCGATGAAAGACAGGGGATCGAGTTGCACAGCCTTTGCTTCCGCGGCGCCTGTAAACTGCGTCAGGCCCATATAGTCGAAGAAGATGGCGCGCAGGTGCCAGACCGCCGCGCTGTTCACATGTAATCGCTCCAGCCGCCGAAAATCGGCGGCAATGTCCCGCCATCGCCATTTGAGGATGCAGGCTGTGGCATGGGCAATCAGGGCGGTGGCGTTGTTGGGGTCGAGCGCCTGGGCCTTCTTCACTGCCGCGAGGGCGTGGTCCGTGTCGCCATAAGCCTGATAATTCAACGCATTCGTGGCGCGCGCATATCCGAGTGCCGCGAATGCCTCGGCATAGTCCGGCGCCAGTTCAGTCGCTCGTGCAAAGAGCGCGATGGCGCGCGCCACGCCGTCGGAGGTGCGCTGGGCGAAATAATATTCTCCCTGCAGATACGCCTTGTAGGCCTCCGGATTGATAGCGCGTGGCGCCGGTCTGGGAGTGGCAACGACCGGCCTACCCCAGAAACGCTTGCTCAATGTTTCTATAATGGCATGGGAGATATCGTCCTGCAGAGCCAGAATGTTGGTGAGATTGCGATCGTACGTCTCAGACCAAATCTGGTAGCCGTTGCTCGCGTCCACCAGTTCGGCGGCGATCCGCACGCGATTGCCGTCCTCGCGCACGCTACCTTCCAGAACCGCGCGCACGTTCAGTGCCTTGGCGATCGCTTTTACGTCAACGGCCTTGCCGCGGAAGGCAAAGGAGGAAGACCGCGCAGCCACGCGCAGTGAAGGCGTCCGCGCCAGTTCGCTGATCAACTGGTCGGCGATGCCGTCGCTAAAATAGAGCTTGTTTGGATCGCCGCTCAGATTGACGAATGGGAGCACCGCGATGGATGACGCGGCCATCGCCTGTGGACGATCCGGCCCCGATGTCCGCTCAAAGCCCAGCACGAGCTGCACGATCAGAAGAACCGCTACGAGTCCAATCAGGCCGATCAAAAGCCAGTCTTTTGCGGCAATGGGTCGCGGCGCTGGCGCCACGCGCCTGCCAGCCACCCAGGTTGCCGCGAGCACCAATGGAAGGCCCGCCATGGCGCCCACGATAAGCCACCGCAGGGCCCATGGAGGCGCCGAGAACACAGGAAAGGCAATGGAGGCGGCCTGGACCACCACCCAAGCCACCACCGCGTAGGTCGCGCCAACCCGGTCGAGCTTGCGCTCGCGCGCCAGTTCCAGGAGCTGTTCCATCCGCCCTCGCCTGGGGTCGTGTATATCAGAGGGAATTGGCTAAGTGTATGTCCAGTTTAACGAATCGGCCATGACTGCCCCTATTTTGGTAGGGCAGTGGCCTCTGTTATAAGACAGTCATATCAGCAACCCTCGGCAGAAGAACGGACATGACGGGTACAGTTTACACGGCAGGCTGGAGCCTTGGCGACATACCGTGGAACCAGTTCGATCCGTCCAAGGTCGAGCCTCGTATGCTGGCGGCTGTGAAAGCAGCAGCGCTGGTCGAGTACAATGCGCCGGACTACGTGGCCTATCTCTCACGCGTCTTCCAGGGCGACGAAAAATTGATCGCGGAGTTCGAGGGCTGGGGACGGGAGGAAGCGCAACACGGCGCGGCGCTTGCAAGATGGGCCGAGCTGGCCGATCCGGCGTGGAGACTGGAACTAGCATTTGCACGCTTCCGTGCGGGTTACCGGCCGGCGCACTTTACGGGCGATGACGCCGTGTCCATCCGCGGCAGCCGACGGGGCGAAATGATCGCCCGTTGCGTCGTGGAATCCGGCACGTCCTCATACTACAGCGCCATGCGAGACGTGACCGACGAGCCCGTGCTGAAGGAGATTGCGGCGCGCATCGCCGCGGACGAATTCCGCCACTACAAGCTTTTCCTGGCCACGATGGACGCGCAGAACGAGGCCGAACTACCCTTTTGGCGCAAGCTATCGGTGGCTCTGAGCCGCATCAATGAATCTGACGACGATGAACTGGCCTACGCTTTCTATTGCGCCAACGTTGCGCCGTCCGACGAGGCGGCAAAGCCTTACATTCGCTCCTTCTACGCCAAGCAGTCTTTCGCCTGTACGGGGCGCATATACAGGCGACATCATATCCGGAAACTTGTCCAAATGGTCGCAAAAGCAATCGGTGCGGCGCCGCAAAGCCGGATGACGGAAGCAGCAGCATCGCTGATGTGGCGCGTGTTGCGCCTGCGGGCCGGCCTTGCCCTCAAAATGACAGCGGGTGAAACAGTAACAGCCTAGTCGTCATCCAGCATGGCGCGCTAGTAGCCGTACTCGTAACCATAATAATAAGAACCGGCATGCGCGCGGACGATCGCCGCATCGGCACGCACCAAACCGCTTTCAACTGCTTGCCGATAGCAGTTCGGCGCGCTGGTCAGCGATTGGAACGGATAGGCCTCTCGGAGTTCGCCGCAAACCGCTCGCGCCGCGTGCCGCACGCGCCGATGCAGTTCTCCCGCGCCGTCCCATGTCGCCAGGTCGAGATCGTCGTAGCGGACGTTTTGGGAGAGCGAAACTTTTTCCGGCGGAAACGCGAACGATCGCAGGCCGGAGCCCTGCTCGCGAAAGCGCTCCCGGGGTGCGGTGACAATGACCTCTTCCGGTGGTCCGCCGTAGGCGCCATACGCGACATATTCCTGCGCGCCAGCCGGGATCGCCAACAACAAGCCCGCGCCGACAACGGCGCCCAAAACACACGATTTGGAATAAATGAAGCCCGTCATCGCCTTTTCTCCCTTACAGAGCCGCGCGCGCGGCCCTGCCTAAGAAACAGGAAACGGGGGGCAATCCACCAGGTTCCGTAACGTTCAGTAGTGTCCGGCTTGAATCGCGTTGAGCGCGTCCTGAAATGCTTTCCGATCGGCGCCGGACAATTGCCCACCGGACCTGCGTTGCGTAACCAATATCTGACTTCGTAGCGCCAGCAATACGCGCGTCTTCTTCGATGCCGCATGATACGCCGCTCCCGCATGGGCGCTGTACGCGGCGGGTATGTTCCAAGGAATCTGCAGCGTATAATCCGGACAGGAAGTGCCCGGCGGATCACCGAATGCAGGGCTGCCGGCCGCGAGTCCGAAAAGGACTGGAAAGGCGAGCGCCGCTTTCGTTGCCGCCTCCCTGTCTACAAACTGCGCTTCACCAGCATCTGCTTCACCTCACCGATGGCCTGCGCCGGGTTCAGCCCTTTGGGGCAGGTCTCGGCACAGTTCATGATGGTGTGGCAGCGATAGAGGCGAAACGGATCTTCGAGGTCATCAAGCCGCTCTCCCGTGCATTCATCGCGGCTGTCGGCAATCCAGCGGTAGGATTGCAGCAGCGCGGCGGGGCCAAGATAGCGCTCCGAATTCCACCAATAGCTGGGACAGGACGTTGAGCAGCACGCGCACAAAATGCACTCGTAGAGACCGTTGAGCTTTTCACGGTCGTCTGGTGTTTGCCGCCATTCCTTCTCCGGCTCCGCCGTCTTGGTGCGGAGGTAGGGCCGGATCGACGCGTATTGCGCGTAAAAATTCGTCATGTCCGGCACCAGGTCTTTCACCACCGGCATATGCGGCAACGGATAGATGCTGACAGAGCCGGACACGTCGGAAATGGCCTTGGTGCAAGCGAGGGTGTTGCCGCCGCCAATGTTCATCGCGCACGAGCCGCATACACCCTCCCGGCAGGAGCGGCGGAAGGTGAGCGTCGGATCGATCTCGTTCTTGATCTTGATCAGCGCGTCCAGAACCATGGGCCCGCAGCTATTGAGATCGACGCCGTAGCTGTCGATGCGCGGATTTTCCCCGGTATCCGGATCGTAGCGGTAGATACGGAACTCCTTCATGCCACGCTGC
>Ga0213876_10000609_pt1 | contig 26433 bp, 20 predicted proteins | sample BarmaccomBMRX_R9_FD_160113 | JGI IMG/M metagenome (GOLD analysis project Ga0213876, IMG submission 160113) | Root-associated microbial communities from Barbacenia macrantha in rupestrian grasslands, the National Park of Serra do Cipo, Brazil - RX_R9 | ecosystem: Host-associated > Plants > Roots... | reverse complement strand
TACGGGCGCATCGACGAGGACCCGAGCGAGAAGTTTCACACCCTTTGGAGCGGAGACCGCAGCCAAGTGCCGGTCTGAGGATTGCGATGAAGTTTCTGGACGGGCATCGGCCCGGATTCGACCTGACCTACAACGACGTCTTCATCGTGCCGAACCGGTCCGACGTCGCTTCGCGATTCGACGTCGATCTGTCCACCACAGACGGTTCCGGCACGACCATTCCGGTCGTGGTCGCCAACATGACCGCGGTCGCCGGGCGCCGGATGGCCGAAACCGTGGCCCGTCGGGGCGGCATCGTGATCCTGCCGCAGGACCTGCCGATCACCGCGGTGCAGCAGACGGTGGAGTTCGTGAAGAGTCGCGACCTGGTGCTGGACACACCCGTGACGCTCGCGCCCGACGATTCGGTGTCGGACGCGATGGCACTGATCCACAAGCGCGCGCACGGCGTCGCGGTGGTGGTCTTCGAAGGGCGTCCCATCGGCTTGGTGAGCGAGTCCTCGTGTGTGGGGGTGGACCGCTTCACCCGCGTGCGAGACGTGGCCGTCGGCGACTTCGTGATCGCCCCGGTGGGCACCGAGCCGCGCAAGATCTTCGACCTGCTCGACCACGCCCCCATCGATGTCGCGGTGCTGACCACCCCGGATGGCGCGATGGCCGGGGTCTTGACCCGTCGGGGAGCCATCCGTGCAGGCATCTATGCCCCCGCCACCGATGCCGGCGGACGGCTGCGGGTGGGCGCAGCCGTCGGCATCAGCGGAGACGTCGCCGCCAAGGCCCGCGCGCTGGTCGAGGTCGGTGTCGACGTGCTGGTGATAGACACCGCCCACGGACACCAGGTCAAGACGCTGGAGGCGATCGAAGCGGTTTCCTCCCTGGGTCTGGGAGTGCCGCTGGCCGCCGGAAACGTCGTGTCTGCGCAGGGCACCCGGGACCTGCTTGGGGCGGGGGCGAGCATTGTCAAGGTTGGAGTTGGCCCCGGTGCCATGTGCACCACCCGGATGATGACCGGGGTCGGTCGCCCGCAGTTCTCCGCCGTGCTCGAATGTGCCAGCGCGGCAAGGGAATTGGGTGGTCACGTGTGGGCCGACGGCGGGGTCCGCCATCCGCGCGACGTGGCGCTGGCGCTGGCGGCCGGTGCGTCGAACGTGATGATCGGCTCGTGGTTCGCCGGCACCTACGAATCTCCCGGTGACCTGATGCGTGACCGTGACGACCAGCCGTACAAGGAGAGCTACGGCATGGCCTCCAAGCGGGCAGTGGTCGCCCGCACCGCGGGGGACAGCGCGTTCGACCGGGCCCGCAAGGCGCTGTTCGAGGAAGGCATCTCGACGTCGCGGATGGGCCTGAGCCCCGACCGCGGCGGCGTCGAGGACTTACTCGACCACATCACCTCCGGCGTGCGCAGCACGTGCACCTACGTGGGCGCCACGACGCTTGCGGAGCTGCACCAGCGGGCCGTTGTGGGGGTGCAGTCGGCGGCGGGTTTCGCCGAGGGCCACCCCCTGCCGTCGGGCTGGTGACCGTCCGCGTCTTCGCTACGATGTGAACCGCAGCGTTGCCATAAAGCGAGTGGGAGGGAAAGGAAATTGTGCCGCAGGCACCCGTTAGCGGGCTGAGGCGGCCATGAACCTCACCATCGCCGTGCTCGCCATCCTGGTGCTCACGCTCGGCACCGCCGTCTTTGTCGCCGCGGAGTTCTCGCTCACCGCCCTTGACCGCAGCGTCGTGGACGCCAATGCCCGCGCGGGCGGCCGCCGTGACCGTTTCATCCAGCACGCACAGCAGCGGCTCTCGTTCCAGCTGTCGGGCGCCCAGCTGGGCATCTCCATCACCACACTGGCGACCGGCTATCTGACCGAGCCCATGTTCGCCGACCTGCCGCATCCCTGGCTGGACGTGCTGGGTGTGCCCGATCCGACGGCCGACGCGATCACCGCGTTCATGGCGTTGGTGATCGTCACCTCGATGTCGATGGTGTTCGGCGAGCTGGTACCCAAATATCTCGGAGTGGCGCGACCGCTGCGGACCGCGCGCGCGGTGGTCGGGCCGCAATTGGTGTTCTCGTATTTGCTCACCCCGGCCATCCGATTGACCAACGGAGCCGCCAACTGGATCGTGCGCGAGCTGGGCATCGAGCCGGCCGAGGAGCTGCGGTCGGCCCGCACCCCCGAGGAGCTGGTCTCGCTGGTGCGCACCTCGGCCCGCAGCGGCACGCTCGATGACATCACGGCGTCGCTGATGCGCCGGTCGCTGCAGTTCGGCGCGCTGACGGCCGAGGAGCTGATGACGCCGCGATCGAAAATCGTCGCGCTGCAGACCGACGAGACCGTCGCCGACCTGTTTGCGGCGGTCGCGGAATCGGGGTTCTCGCGGTTCCCGGTGGTCGACGGTGACCTTGACGCGACGGTCGGCATCGTGCACCTCAAGCAGGTGTTTCAGATACCGCCCGCCGAGCGCACGCGCATGCTGCTCGCCGCCATCGCGAAGCCCGTCCCGGTGGTGCCGTCGACCTTGGACGGCGACGCGGTGATGGCGCAGATCCGCGCCAACCCACTGCAGACGGCACTGGTCGTGGACGAGTACGGCGGCACCGCGGGCATGGTCACCATCGAGGACCTGATCGAAGAGATCGTGGGCGACGTCCGCGACGAACACGACGACGCCACCCCCGACGTGGTCGCTGCCGGCACCGGGTGGCGCGTCTCGGGTCTGCTGCGCATTGACGAGGTGGCCTCCGACACGGGGTATCGAGCGCCGGAGGGACCGTACGAGACGATCGGCGGTCTGGTGCTGCAGGAGCTCGGCCACATCCCCGAGGTCGGCGAAACGGTGGAGCTGCCCGCGTTGGATCCGGACGGTCTGCCGGACGAGTCGGTGCACTGGCAGGCAACCGTGGTGCAGATGGACGAACGCCGGATCGACCTGTTGGAGCTGACCGAGGCGGGGGCCCGGCGGGTGAACCCGGGTCAGGACGGACCCCTCGATGGATAACGCCCTGGAAGTGCTGCTGGCCATCCTGTTGATCGGCGTCAACGGGTTCTTCGTCGCGGCGGAGTTTTCGCTGATCTCGGCCCGCCGGGACCGCCTGCAGGCGCTGGCGGAGCAGGGCAAGAGAAGCGCGGTCACCGTGATCCGCGCCTCGGAGGAGCTTTCGTCGATGCTGGCGGGTGCTCAGCTGGGCGTCACCGTGGCGTCCATCCTGCTCGGCCGGATAGGCGAGCCGGCCGTCGCCGGGCTGCTCAAGGCTGTGTTCGGGCTGACGGGGATGCCCGCGCCGCTGCTGCACACCCTGGCGTTCGGCATCGCGCTGGCCATCGTGGTGACACTGCACGTGCTGCTCGGCGAGATGGTGCCGAAAAACATCGCACTGGCCGGTCCGGAGCGCACGGCGATGCTGCTGGTTCCGGCCTACCTGCTGTACGTGCGGGCGGCGCGCCCGGTTATCGCGTTCTACAACGCGTGCGCGTATGCGATTCTGCGGGCGCTGCGGGTGGAACCGAAGGACGAACTGGACCTCACGGTGTCCCCGATTGAGCTGGCGGAGATGATCGCCGAATCGGTCTCCGAAGGGCTGCTGGACGACGAGGAGCACAGTCGCCTCACGCGGGCGCTGCGGATTCGCACGCGGGTGGTTGCCGACGTCGCGGTCCCGCTGGCCGATATCCGGGCGGTCCCGGCGGCCGCACCCGGCTCCGGTCCCACGATCCGGTCCGTCGAAGAGGCCTTGGCGCAGACGGGCTACTCCCGGTTCCCGATCGTCGATCTCAACGGCGGATTTGTCGGATACCTGCACATCAAGGACGTGTTGATGCTCGCCGAGGATCCAGAGACGGTGGTCGATCTGGCGCTGGTCCGCCCGCTGCCGCGGGTGCTGAAGTCGACGCCGCTCGCCGACGCGCTGTCACGCATGCGCCGCAGCAACAGCCACCTGGCGCTGGTGGCCGACGGCAGCGAAGATCACGGCGCTGTGGTGGCGATGGTGGCCATGGAGGATCTGGTGGAAGACCTGGTCGGCACCATGGCGGAGGGCACACCGCAATCCTGAGCACCGGCCGCCCGGGCAGGGGTCAGCGCGTTCAGCCCGTATGATCTGAGCGGCTGCGGGTCCGGCTCGCGTTTGCGAGGCAGGGCGGGGAACCGTGTCGGGGCCACCCGCGTTGCCAGAAGACCGATTCGCACCGTCCGCGGAGGCGCGTGCGGCAAACCGTTAGCCAGGCGTGACCTGCTGTTGCGGTGCGGCCGAATGCGCTTGTCAGGCGGCTGGTCGGTAGGCTGGCCGGCATAGCCATTGAGGGTCCGGAACGGGCCAGTTGGCAATTTTGGAGGAAGAAACGATGACAGAACGCGTGTCCGCGGGGAATTTGCGCGTTGCCCGAGTGCTCTATGACTTCGTCAACAACGAAGCCCTTCCCGGCACCGGCATCGACCCCGACAGCTTCTGGGCGGGCGTTGACAAGGTCGTCACCGACCTCACCCCGCAGAACCAGGATTTGCTGCACCGTCGCGATCAGCTGCAGGCCCAGATCGACAAGTGGCATCGTCATCGAGTGATCGAGCCGATCGACCCGCAGGCCTACCGCGAGTTCCTCACCGAAATCGGCTATTTGCAGCCGCAACCCGACGACTTCACCATCACCACGTCGGGAGTCGACGACGAGATCACCACGACGGCCGGCCCGCAGCTCGTGGTGCCGGTGCTCAACGCCCGCTTCGCGCTGAACGCGGCCAACGCACGCTGGGGGTCGCTGTACGACGCCCTGTACGGCACCGACGTCATCTCCGAAGACGACGGCGCGGAGAAAGGCACCAGCTACAACAAGGTTCGCGGCGACAAGGTGATCGCGTACGCGCGCAAGTTCCTTGACGAGGCAGTCCCCCTGGCGTCGGGCTCGTGGGCAGACGCGACCGGATTGAGCATCGAGGACGGGCAGCTGCAGGTCACGGTCGGTGGGGATGCCACGGGTTTGGCCAGCCCGGAGAAGTTCGTCGGCTACAGCGGCGAGCTTGGTTCCCCGGATTGGTCGGTGCTGCTGGTCAACCACGGCTTGCACATCGAGATCCTGATCGACCCGGAGTCGCCGATCGGCAAGACCGACGCCGCCGGCGTCAAGGACGTGGTGCTGGAGTCGGCGATCACCACGATCATGGACTTCGAGGATTCGGTGGCCGCCGTCGATGCCGACGACAAAGTGCTGGGCTACCGCAACTGGCTGGGTCTGAACAGGGGTGATCTGGCCGAAGAGGTCAGCAAGGACGGCAAGACCTTCGCGCGCGTGCTCAACCAAGACCGCACCTACACCACCCCCGACGGGGGTGAGCTGACCCTGCCCGGACGCAGCCTGATGTTCGTTCGCAACGTTGGGCATCTGATGACCAACGACGCGATCGTTCTGGACGAGGGCGACGGCCAGGAAAGAGAAGTTTTCGAAGGAATCATGGACGCGCTGTTCACCGCGCTGACCGCGATCCACGGCCTGAAGAGTGGCTCCGACAATGACGGGGCCAACGGCCCGCTCGCCAACAGCCGCACCGGGTCCATCTATATCGTCAAGCCCAAGATGCACGGACCCGACGAGGTCGCGTTCACCTGCGAGCTGTTCAGCCGCGTCGAAGACGTCCTCGGGCTGCCGCAGGCCACCATGAAGGTCGGCATCATGGACGAGGAACGTCGGACCACGCTCAATCTGAAGGCCTGCATCAAGGCCGCCGCCGACCGGGTGGTGTTCATCAACACCGGGTTCCTGGACCGCACCGGCGACGAGATCCACACCTCGATGGAAGCCGGCCCGATGATCCGCAAGGGCGCGATGAAGAGCACCGCCTGGATCAAGGCCTACGAGGACGCCAACGTCGACGCCGGATTGGCCGCCGGCTTCAAGGGCAGGGCCCAGATCGGCAAGGGCATGTGGGCGATGACCGAGCTGATGGCCGACATGGTCGAGCAGAAGATCGGCCAGCCGAAGGCGGGCGCCACCACCGCGTGGGTGCCGTCGCCGACGGCGGCCACCCTGCACGCGATGCACTACCACCAGGTGGACGTGGGCGCCGTGCAGGCAGAGCTCGAGGGCCAGACCCGCACCACCGTGGACGAATTGCTCACCATCCCGCTGGCCAAGGAACTGGCTTGGGCTCCCGAGGAGATCCGCGAGGAGGTGGACAACAACTGCCAGTCGATCCTGGGCTACGTGGTGCGCTGGATCGACCAGGGCGTCGGTTGCTCCAAGGTGCCCGACATCCACAACGTGGCGCTCATGGAAGACCGCGCTACCCTGCGGATCTCCAGCCAGTTGCTGGCCAACTGGCTGCGCCACGGCGTGATCACCGCCGAGGACGTGCGGGCCGGCCTGGAGCGCATGGCGCCGATCGTCGACCAGCAGAACGCCGGCGACACGGCGTATCTCGCGATGGCGCCCAACTTCGACGACAGCATCGCGTTCTTGGCGGCGCAGGAGCTGATCCTGTCTGGCGGGCAGCAGCCCAACGGTTACACCGAGCCGATCCTGCATCGGCGGCGTCGCGAATTTAAAGCCCGCAACGGTGCATAGCTATGGGTAGGCACAGTGCGCCTGACCCCGAGGATTCCGCCGACGAAGCGGCCGACGAGCACGCTGCGGACTCGTCGGAGCTCCACGAGGCGTCGGGGCAGCACGCATCCGGTGGGCCCGGGGCGGGGTTGGAAGACCCGGGCGCGGCTTTCCGGCCGTGGGGCGCGCCCGCCTACCAACCACCGGGTGCAGATCCTGCGTCCACCCCCCCGCCCCACGCCGACGGGCCGTTCGCGAGGGAAGACCCCTTCGCCGCGGAAAGGGCCTCGGACGAGGCCCAGGCTCACCTCGTCGGGGAGGGCGGCTACCCGGATGCGGACGACTACCCCGCCGTCGATGACTACACGGCCTCGGCCACCGACGACTACCCGGACTTTCCGGCGCGACCAGTCGATCCGGAGCCGTTTGGCTCGCCGCCGCAGGCGACCCCGACCCCGCTGTCCCGCACCGCCGGCCATCGAGGTCAGGAGGACCTGGCCGGCGGCCACCGCAGCACCGCGGGGCGGCGCGGAGTCAGCATCGGTGTGATCGTCGCCCTCATCACCGTCGTCGTGGTGGTCGGCGGGGTGATCCTGTGGCGCTTCTTCGGCGACGCCCTGTCCCACCGCTCGCACAACGCGGCCGCGCGTTGCGTCGGGGGCACGGAGACGGTCGCCGTCATCGCCGATCCGTCGATCGCCGAGAACATCAAGCAATTCGCTGACAGCTACAGCGCCTCGGCGGGACCCGTCGGTGACCACTGCATGAAGCTCACCGTCAAATCCGCCGACTCGGAGGCCGTCATCAACGGCTTCGTCGGCAAGTGGCCTGCCGACCTGGGTGGCCAGCCGGCGCTGTGGATCCCGGGCAGCTCGGTCTCCTCGGCGCGGCTGGCCGGGGCGACGGGCAAGCAGACCGTCAGCGATAGCCGTTCGCTGGTGACGTCGCCGGTGGTGCTTGCCGTCCGCCCCGAATTGCAGCAGCCGCTGGGCAATCAGACGTGGGCGGCGTTGCCCGGCTTGCAAAGCAATCCGAACTCGATGGCCGGCCTGAATCTGCCGACGTGGGGGTCCCTGCGCCTTGCGCTGCCCACCGCGGGCAACGGTGACGCCTCGTTTTTGGCCGGCGAGGCCGTGGCGGCGGCGTCCGCGCCGGCCGGGGCACCCCCGACGGCGGGTACCGGCGCGGTGCGGACGCTGACGAGCGGGCAACCCAAGCTGGCCGACGGTTCGCTGAATCAGGCGATGGACGCGCTGCTCAAGGCCGGTGACGCGGCGGCGGCGCCGGTGCACGCGGTGATCACCACCGAGCAGCAGCTGTTCCAGCGCGGGCAGTCGCTGCCGGATGCCAAGAGCAAGCTGGCCTTCTGGCTGCCGCAGGGCCCGGTCCCGGTGGCCGACTATCCGACCGTGCTGCTCAGCGGTTCGTGGCTGTCGCAGGATCAGACCACCGCGGCCAGCGCGTTCGCCCGCTTCCTACAAAAGCCGGAGCAACTGGCGAAACTGGCCAGCGCCGGGTTCCGTGTCAGTGGGGGCAATGGCGTCACGCCGCCGAGCAGCCCCGTCACCAGTTTCCCGGCGCTGGCTTCCACGCTGTCGGTCGACGACGCCATGCGGGCGACGCTGGCCGACGCCATGGCGTCGCCGTCGGCCGGCGTGGCCGCGACCATCATGCTCGATCAGTCGCTGCCGACGGACGACGGCGGCAAGACCCGCCTGGCCAACGTGATCGCGGCGCTGGTAGGCCGGATCAAGGCGCTACCGCCGACCTCTGTGGTCGGACTGTGGACGTTCGACGGGCATGAGGGCCGAAGCGAGGTCTCGACCGGCCCGCTCGCCGACCAGGTCAACGGCCAGCCACGCTCGGGAGCGTTGCTCGCCGCGCTGGACAAGCAGTATTCGTCCAATGGCGGCGCCGTGTCGTTCACCACACTGCGCATGATCTACCAGGACATGCAGACGAATTTCCGTGCCGGGCAAGCAAATTCAATTCTGGTCATCACCAGTGGACCGCACACCGACCAGTCGCTGGACGGTCCGGGGTTGCAGGACTTCATTCGCAAGAGCGCCGACCCGGCCAAACCGGTCGCGGTCAATGTCATCGACTTCGGCGGCGATCCCGACCGCGCAACCTGGGAAGCCGTTGCCCAGCTCAGCGGCGGGAGCTATCAGAACCTGGCGACCTCGACCTCACCCGACCTCGCCACGGCGGTCAACACGTTCCTGAGCTAAACGGGTTCGGGCTCGGGCTCAGGCGCTTCGCCGAATCGCGCCAGCACCATCGTCGCCGAGACCGCGACGACGAATCCCAGGACAACCGCCCAGCCCAGGCCGTCGCGGGCACGGTCCCCCAACCACACCGCCCCAACGAGTGCCGGCGCGACCGTTTCACCGACGACCATGGCGGCCACCGTTGTGGTCACGGCTCCGCGTTGCAGCCCGGACGTGAGCAGGAGAAACCCGGCGGCTCCTCCCGCGGCGGCGGCGTAGATGGCCGGGTTGGTGTAGAACGCGGCTTTGGTTGGGTCGATCACATCGACCAGGCGCACACCGACTTCCACGACGCCGAACCCGGTCCCCGCGCCGAAGCCCAACGCGAGTGCGCGCGTGCGGTCGGCCAACCGGCCCGCCAGCGCGCCGCCGATGAATATCGCGGCGACGACACCGATCAGCACCCAGTCGAGGCGTTGGGGGGCGCGCCGAAAGTGCCCGGGTCCGGCGGCGAGCGCGAGCGCCACGAGGCTCGCACAGACCACGCCGACCGCCGTCCATTCGGCGGGCGACAGCCGCGTCGACAGCAGCCACGCGGCCACGATGCCGGTGACCGCGATGGAGGCGGCCAGGGCCGCGGCGACGACGAAGATCGGCACCAACCGCAGCGCCGCCACCTGCAACAGAAAGCCGAGGCCGTCGAGACCGACACCGGCCAGATAGCGCCACTGACGGGCCGCCCGGAGCAGCAATCTGGCGTCCACCCCCGATTTGCTGCCCGGTTCCACCGATCGCGTTGCCGCCGCCTGCAACACCGTCGCGCAGCCGTAACAGACCGAGCAGCCCAAGGCGAGTAAGAAGCCAATCAGCACAGTCAGACAATAGAGCGGGCGAGGACTTCTCGTCGGATAGCAAGCGACTGATTCGTCGGATAAGAGATACCGCCGCACAAATCCATCGGAGTAGCCATGAGTATCGAGTTCACGCCGGATCCCGAGCTGTATCCGTTCGAGTCGCGCTGGTTCGACAGCTCTGCGGGGCGCATCCACTACGTCGACGAAGGGACCGGCCCGCCGCTGCTGTTGTTTCACGGCAATCCGACGTGGAGTTTCCTGTACCGAGACATCATCGTCGCGCTGCGGGACCGGTTCCGCTGTATCGCGCCGGACTATCTGGGCTTCGGGCTCTCGGAGCGGCCATCGGGGTTCGGGTACAAGATCGACGAGCACGCCCGGGTGGTCGGTGAGTTCGTCGACCACCTCGGCGTGGATGGCTATCTGATGATGGGCCAGGACTGGGGCGGACCGATCGGCATGGCGGTCGCCGTGGAGCGTGCGGATCGGGTGCGCGGCGTCGTGCTGGGCAACACCTGGTTCTGGAAGACCGACGAGCTGACGACGAAGATCTTCAGCCGGGTGATGGGCAGCCCCCCGCTGCAGTGGGCGATCCTGCAGCGCAATTTCTTTGTGGAGCAACTGATTCCGGCGGGTACCGAACGTCGTCCCAGCGCCGTGGTGATGGAGCACTACCGCGCCGTGCAGCCCACCCCCGAGGAGCGCAGGGGCGTGGCCGAGATGCCGAAGCAGATTTTGGCGGCCGGGCCTCTGTTGTCGCGACTTGGGCGCGAGGTGCCGGCCAAGCTGGGTGCCAAGCCCGCGCTATTCGTCTGGGGCATGAAGGATTTCGCGTTCCGACCCGGCCCGACGCTGCCCCGGATGCGCGCGGCATTCCCCGATCACGTCGTGGTCGAGCTGCCGACCGCCAAGCACTTCATCCAGGAGGACGAGCCCGACGCCATCGCCGCGGCGATCGTCGAGCGGTTCGGCTGAAATGCCCAAGCCATGCTGGACCCGCGAACCCGGTATCGGCACTTGCAGCGGTTAGCTGATGACCCGTGCATTGACATCGGGCAATTCGTCGAACCGCGCGTGCAGATCTGTGGTGAGAATTATGCGGCCGGTCGCGCGGGCGGTGGCAGCAACGATGAGGTCATGGGGACCTCGGCGTCGACCGTGGCCCGCGGTGTACGCCAAAAGATCGGCATGATGTTCGGCTACCAGCCCGTCGTACGGACAGACGGGCATGACCGCAAGGACCTCGTTGAGGAACGTCCGTTGTGCCGCTTTGCGGCCGGTGTCCTGGTCGAGGTGTACGCCGGCAAGGTATTCGGCGATGACAATCGCCGGGATTGCGACGTCCGAGTCGTCAGGAACCGTGGTGTGACCGCGGACAGCGGCCACGAGCACGCCGGTGTCGAGAATCAGGCGGTCCACGGGTTGCTGTCGTCGTCAATGGACACAGCGGCACGCGCACGGCCGACCAGGTCAGCGAAGTCGTCGTCGAGAGCCGTGGATGCCCGCCACCGCGCTAGGACTGCATTGAGCGCCGAACCGGTCGCGATCGGCACGGGTGCGATCGACGCGATCCGGCGGCCCGCCCGCGTGACCACGATCGTCTCACCGTGCTCGACGGAGTCGAGGACGGCCGAGAACTTTCTCGATGCCTCCGACGCGGTGATTTCGCGCATGTAATCAGATTATCATAATCTGAATTTCAGATGACTCGCTCAAGCGAACGCCTCCACCGGCGGGCAGGAGCAGACCAGGTTGCGGTCACCGTAGGCGCCATCGATGCGACGCACCGGCGGCCACACCTTCGGCCGAAACGCCTTCCCCAGCGGGTAGGCGGCCTCTTCGCGGGTGTACGGGTGATCCCAGTCGGACACCAGCAGGCACTCGGCGGTGTGCGGCGCGCCGCGCAGCGGGCTGTCCTCCACGGGCCACTCTCCCCTGCCGACGCGGTCGATCTCGCCGCGGATGCCGATCATGGCCTCGCAGAAGGCGTCGACCTCGGCCAGGCTTTCACTTTCGGTGGGCTCGACCATCAGCGTGCCGGCCACCGGGAAGCTCATGGTAGGAGCGTGAAAGCCGTAGTCCGCCAGCCGTTTTGCGACGTCGTCGACGGTCACCCCGGTGGATTTGGTGATGCCGCGCAGATCCAGGATGCACTCGTGGGCGACCATCCCGTTCTCGCCGGTGTAGAGCACCGGGAAGTACTCGTCGAGCCGCCGGGCGATGTAGTTGGCCGACGCGATCGCCGTTAGCGACGCCGCGCGCAAACCGTCGGCGCCCATCATCCGGATGTAGGCCCAACTGATCGGCAGGATGGAGGCCGAGCCGTAGGGCGCCGACGAGATGGGGGGGCCGGCCGGAAGCTCGGACGCGTAGGGGTGGCCCGGCAAAAACGGCGCCAGGTGCGAGCGCACCGCGACCGGCCCGACGCCGGGTCCCCCGCCGCCGTGCGGAATGCAGAACGTCTTGTGCAGGTTCAGGTGGCTGACGTCGCCGCCGAATCTGCCCGGCCGGGCCAGGCCGACCAGCGCGTTGAGGTTGGCCCCGTCGACGTAGACCTGGCCGCCGGCGTCGTGCACGGCCGCGCAGATCTCCGCGATATCGTGCTCGTACACCCCATGCGTGGACGGGTAGGTGATCATCAGCGTCGACAGCCGCTCGGCGTGCTCGCTGACCTTGCGGCGCAGATCGTCGAGGTCGACGTCGCCGGCTCGACCGGCCTCCTCGTGGCAAGCAACGACCACCACCCGCATGCCCGCCAGCGCCGCCGAGGCGGCGTTGGTGCCATGCGCGCTGGACGGGATCAGGCAGATGTCGCGGTGCGGCTCGCCGCGTCCGGCGTGGTAGTCGTGGATCGCCAGCAGGCCGGCGTACTCCCCCTGCGAGCCGGCGTTGGGCTGCAGCGAGACCGCGTCATAGCCGGTGATGGCCACCAGCCAGCTCTCCAGGTCGGCAATCAGCCCACGCAGCCCTGGGGTGTCCGACGTCGGGGCGAACGGGTGCTGACGCCCGAACTCCGGCCAGGTGATCGACTCCATCTCGGCGGCGGCGTTGAGCTTCATCGTGCACGACCCGAGCGGAATCATGCTGCGGTCCAACGCGATATCTTTGTCGGCCAGCGTGCGCAGGTAACGCATCATGGACGTCTCGGTGCGGTAGTCCGTGAACGCCGGATGCGTCAGGAATTCCGATGTGCGCGTTGCCCCCCTGTTGCCGTCGGGGGTCACCGGTTCCGCGGCCCGCACCCCGAAGGCGTCCAGAACGGCCGCAACGTGTGCCTCTGTGGTGGCCTCGTCGCAGGCCACCGAGACGTGGTCGGCGTCGACGCGCCACAGGTTGATGCCCTTGGCCTTCGCCGCGGCCAGCACCGCATCGGCGCGGCCCGGTACGCGGGCCAGGACGGTGTCGAAGTAGTTGTCGTGCACCAGCGCTGTGTCGTCCGCCGAGTCCAGCGCCGCGGCGATGGCGGCGGCGTGGCCGTGTGCGCGGCGCGCGATCGCGGTCAGCCCGTCGCCGCCGTGGTAGCTGGCATACATCGCGGCCATTACCGCCAGCAGCACCTGCGCGGTGCAGATGTTGCTGGTCGCCTTGTCGCGGCGGATGTGCTGCTCGCGGGTCTGCAGCGCCAGGCGATACGCGTCGGCGCCGTCACTGTCCCTGGAGACCCCGACCAGCCGGCCGGGCAGCTGCCGGGCATGCTTGGCGTGTACCGCCAGATACCCCGCGTGCGGGCCGCCGAATCCCATTGGTACACCGAATCTTTGGGTGGTGCCGAACGCGACGTCGGCTCCTATCTCGCCGGGTGGTGTGATCAACGTGAGCGCCAACAGGTCCGCGCCGACGGCCACCAGCGCGCCGCGCTCGTGCGCCTGCCGGATGAGATCAGACCAGTCGGTGACCCGCCCGCTGGCCCCGGGCAGCTGGGTGATGACGCCGAAGAAATCGCCGTCGGGCAGTCCGTCCCGCAGGTCCGCGGTGACGATCTCGATGCCCAACGGCCTGGCCCGGGTGGCCAGTACCGCCGCGGTCTGGGCGAATACGTCGACGTCGACGGCCAGGCGGTCACCCGGGCCGCGGACCGCGCGGTGCATCAACGTCATGGCTTCGGCGGCCGCGGTGCCCTCGTCGAGCATCGATGCGTTGGCGATCTCGAGGCCGGTCAGATCGGTGACCATGGTCTGGAAGTTCAGCAGCGCCTCGAGTCGGCCCTGGCTGATCTCGGGCTGATAGGGCGTGTAGGCGGTGTACCAAGCCGGGTTTTCCATGACGTTGCGCAGCAGCACCGGGGGCGTCAACGTGTCGTAGTAGCCCTGCCCGATCATCGACACCGCGACGGTGTTGGTGTCGGCCAGCGCCCGCAGCTCGGCCAGCGCCTCGGCCTCGCCGGCGGCCGGCGGCAGCGTGTCCAGGCCCGGCGCGACGCCGTTGGCGAGCTTGTCGAGGATGCCAGACGGGACCGCCTTGGCTGCCAGTTCGTCGAGCGAGTCGACGCCGATGATGCCGAGCATGGTCGCGACGGCTCGGCTGTCCAGGCCGATGTGGCGGTCTGCGAAAGACATGGGCGAAGCTCCTGACGCGAGAGGGGACACCAACGGCCCTCCCCCTCTGTCTTCACCCGTTCGCCAGGTGCCTGAGAGATTCGGCGCTGCTAGCCAGCGCCTTTCCCCATCGGCGGGTGGGGACCGCTACCGGTCGTCACCGCTTTCCAGAGGCATCGGTGTCCGGCGCGGTCCGGGGGCCTGAGAGGTTGACGGAGAGGTGTTGCTCCTTCGGCGTCCGTAGCTGGCGGCCACGGAACTCTCCCGCGCAAGCGCGATGCTCGTCCAGCCTACTAGCCGGCGAGCGTGCGTGTTTGTGCAGGGACACGCCGCTCCGGGCGTGCAACTGTGCACGGTCGCGCCAGACGAACTAACCGATCTTGCGGTCGCGGTGCTTACGACGGGAGGCCAGCTCGTCTTCGGGGGCGGCGATCGACTCGCCGCCGTCGGCGCGCTCGCCGTGGAAGTCGGCGATGACGCCGGTCAGCTCACGCATCGCACCGGACACGGCGATGCCGAACACGCCCTGCCCGCCCTGCAGCAGGTCGACGACCTCTTCGGCCGACGTGCATTCGTAAACCGTGGTGCCATCGGAGAACAACGTGATGTTGGCCAGGTCCTGGACGCCGCGCTTCCGTAGATGGTCGACGGCGACCCGGATGTTGTGCAGCGAGATGCCGGTGTCGAGCAGCCGCTTGACGATCTTGAGCACGAGGATGTCTTTGAACGAGTAGAGCCGCTGGCTGCCGGAACCGGCCGCGCTGCGAATCGAGGGCACGACCAGCGAGGTGCGTGCCCAGTAGTCCAGCTGACGGTAGGTGATTCCGGCGATCTGGCAGGCACTGGGCCCGCGGTAGCCGACCAGCTCGTCCGGCACCGAGTCGTCCGGGAACAGCCCGGGCTGGACGGGCGGGCTGGCGACACCGGTCACACCCTGGTCACCGTCGGTCGCGGCTCCGGTGTCTGCGTGGTCGGCAAGGTCCAGCTGCTCTTGACGTGGCTGCTCGCTCACGGTGGTTCCTCTCGCCGATCGCGCTCGTCTACTAGCTGCGTCATTGGCTGCGCTAGCAGCCGCATTTCCTCAGGACCCGAGTGCTAGAGAGCATACGCTGTCCGATAGCTGTCGTGCCCGAGGTAATGATCAACTTCGTCCTCAAAGTATGGCGGCCTTGCGGGCCCGCGCGCGCTAACCGCTAGGCGTGTCGAGATCAGGCGTTAGATGAGACACATCCGTGACATCGAGGGTTGCGGCCGGCGCAGCGACATCGCGGAACAGAGCCCGCCACCGCGTTTGGGCCATTGGCCGGGTGCAGCTCCGCTCAGGTGGCCTTGAAATCGTCGGGTGACACGCTGTCGAGGAACTCCTTGAACTTCTCCACCTCGTCCTCGCGGACGGCGCTGCTGGGTTCCTCGTCGCTCTCGTCGGGGATCAGCAGTCCGGCCTGCGCAAGCACGGCCTCCTCGACGTAGATCGGCACCCCGACGCGCAGGGCGATCGCCACCGAATCCGACGGACGCGCAGACACGGTGATGTTGCGGTCAAAGATCAGGTCCGCGTAGAACGTGCCTTCCTGCAGATCGACGATGCGCACCTCTTTGAGTGAATGCCCAAGTGCGGCAATCAGATCCCTGATCAGATCGTGCGTCAACGGGCGGGGCGGTTCGACGCCTTGCTGCTCGAGGGCGATGGCCGCGGCCTCCGACTGGCCGATCCAGATCGGCAGATACCGGTCACCGTTGGCTTCGCGCAGCAACAGCACCGGCTGGTTCTGCGGCTGCTCGACGCGAATGCCGACAACACGAACTTCACCCATCTGTGTCTGCCCTCCGCACGCGCCGCCCAACACCACCAAGCAATGGAACGAAGTCTAATCCTCAGCGGTGCAGAACGTCGCGAACGGCAGACTTGATCAGCGATGTATGCAGCGTGATGGCGAGCGCGGCGACCTCGCGGGCCAGGTCATCGGCGCGGTCGCGGGCGCCGTCCTTGCCGCCTTTGACCACCGGGCCGGCGATTTGGGCGATCAGATCGGACTGGCGATCGGCCGCCGAGCGGAAGGCGCGCAGATGCCGCGGCTCGACACCGTAGTCGGCCAGCGCCCGCGCACACTGCAGGATCACGACGGCGTGCTCGTCGAAGAAACCCCCGGGGCCCGTGGTGATTACGCCCGCCTTGAGCAGCGCGCTCAGTAGTTCGCCGTCGACCCCCGAGCGTTCCAGTAGGTCGTCGCGACTCAGCCGGACGTGGGTGGGCGCCACCGCCTTGACATCGGATCCCGCCTCGGAATCGGGCTCCGCCCCCACCGTCACCAAACGCGGTACGCCGTAAGGCGATCCGAAGGGCGGCAGCCCGCCGTCCGGCTGGGCATCCAGCTGGGCTCGAATGACCTTCAGCGGCAAATAGTGCTCCCGCTGGGCGGTGAGGATGAAACGCAGCCGCGCGCAGTCGTACGCGGTAAACCTGCGGTACCCCGACGCGGAGCGCTGTGGCGTGACCAGTCCCTCGGCCTCCAAGAAACGAATCTTGGAGATGGTGACATCGGGGAAGTCCGGCCGCAGCAGATCCAGGACCGCCCCAATCGACATCCCGGCCAGCACCGGGCTATCGGGTGCGCTCACTAGCCTCCGGAACCCCCCTCATCGTCGCCTTTGGGGCCGGTCAAGAACACCAGACGGAACTTGCCGATCTGGACTTCGTCGCTGTTGGCCAGCACCGCCGAATCCACCGGCTCGCGGTTGACGTAGGTGCCGTTGAGGCTGCCGACGTCGACGACGCTGAATTCGCTGCCGTCCAGCCGGAATTCGGCGTGGCGGCGGCTCACGGTGACGTCGTCGAGGAATATGTCGCTGTCGGGATGCCGGCCCGCGGACGTGATGGCCTGGTCGAGCAGGAAACGCGATCCGGCGTTGGGCCCCCTTTTGACGACCAGCAGCGCCGAGCCGGCCGGGAGTCCTTCGACTCCGGATACCGCACTCTCGGTGCCCGCCTGCGCGGGGGCGTCCAGTTCGTTGAGGAAATCGGCGCGGAAGACGGAGGTCGTCTCCACCGTGACTTCGTCAGAAGTCTGGTCGTTATCCATGTCCGTCACCCGCTGCTCCTCACTGGCTGCCATGGTGTGTCTGACCGGGCCACTCGGCCGGGTTCCCCGCTACGTGCTGATGTGTCGACCGTACCGCGCGCGGGCCCCCAATGTGCCTCCCACCACTGGATCACAAACCGCGGCGCTGGCAGGGACCTTAGCAACCGTCATTCGGTGAGCGTGCCGCGGTAGGCGTCGGCGTCAAGCAACGCGGCGATGCCTGACTCCAAAGCAGCGATTTGGGAGCCGTCGACCTGGATGTCCAGCAGCCAACCGTCGCCGTAAGGGTCGGAATTCACCAACTGCGGACTGCCTTCCAAGTCCCCGTTGACCGCCGACACGGTGCCCGAAATCGGGGCGTAGAGGTCCGACACGGATTTGGTGGATTCCACTTCACCGAAGGATTCGCCCGCGGTCACCGCGCTCCCGACGTCGGGCAGCTGAACGTAGACGACATCGCCGAGCGCCGACTGGGCAAAGTCGGTGATCCCGACCCGAACCGTGTCGTCACCGCTGCGTCGAACCCACTCGTGTTCAGCGGTGTAGTGCAGATCGGTGGGGATATCGCTCACGGTAATCCTGTTCGGGGTCGGGTTGCTCACTTGACGGGCTGAGCGTATTGGTGCGCTTTCGGTTGCCGCAAGGTGGTCACGTCCACCCGGTCGGCCTGTTGCACCGACATCCGCCCGCCAAGGCGCTTGATGCTGTCCTGCGCCCCGCCCGGAATGTTCATCGCCGCCGCCAAAGTTGGCGGATCACCAATCGCCAGAACCAAATACGGGGGTGAGAGCGTCTTAGTGTCGATGGTCAACGAACCGGGAGTGCCGACCACCCACGTGTCGACACCAACCCGCACCGACTGGTGTGCGTCGCTGATCTCGATGGCTTCCGCGCCCGCGGCGCGCAGCTCGTTGATCACGTCGAGCAGGGCCTCGGGAGCCACCCCCGGCCCGGGGTCCTCGATGGTCATCTTCACACCGGGCCCGGTCGCCCCGACGGAGCCAACCAGAATGGACAGCGCTGCCAATTTGGCCTGGGCGTTCTGGATGGCCGCCTGGTCGGTGTTGCCGGAAGCCTGCAGCGAGCTCAGGGTGTTCTGCAGTTCGGCCACTTCGGAGTTGAGCGCGGCCTCGCGTTGCCGCAACGAATCCAACAGCACCAATAGGTCTGCGGGACGGGCTGTTTCGAGTGAATCCCCGGACTTGGTCTCCCGGACCTGGGTGACGATGGCGATCCCCAGCAGCAAGCACAACAGGATGGCCAGCGTCCCGAACGCCAGACGCGAGCGTCCGCCCCGCAGCTGCCCGGACAACATCGCTCGCCGGGGCCGGTTCGCAGGCAGTTCGTGGCGGCCATGCGGCTCGGCGCTTTCCGGGGGGTCCAGACTCATGGTGATTTCATCCCCGTCACGCCCCGAACAGCCTGCGCCGCAGGGCCGCCGCGTTGCCGAAGATGCGGATACCCAGCACGACGATGATCGCCGTGGACAATTGCGTGCCCACGCCCAGTTGGTCGCCGACATAGACGATCAAGGCGGCCACCAGGACGTTGAACACGAACGACACCACGAAGACCTTGGGGTCGAAGATTCGCTCCAGGTAGGCGCGCAGACCGCCGAACACCGCGTCGAGCGCGGCGACCACGGCGATCGGCAGATAGGGCTGGATCACCTCGGGCACGCTGGGGTGGAAAATCAGGCCCAGCACAATGCCGATGGCAAGCGCCGCGATACCGATCACATTCCTCCTCGGGTCTCCTCAGCCCTAGGGCCCAATCTGGTTGGCGAACTTCACATCCCGGATCGCTCCGGCGGGCAGCGTGAGGCCATCGGCGTCGTCGACGGTCACCCCGACGCCGTAGGAGACCTCCAGCAGCCGGAGCCGGTGCAGCCCGGGGCTGCGGTCGAAAGCGTCTCGCATGGCGTGCGGCGGGCCGATCGCGAGGATCGTGTACGGGCTGCTGGTGGGGTTGTTGTCGACCAGGATGGCTCCCCCGGCCTGCCGGATCGTCACGTTGGGTCCGATCCGAGCGCCGTCCACGGCGATGGCCTCGGCGCCGCTGGCCCACAACGAATTGACGACCAGCTGCAGGTCACGGTCCAGGATGATCTGCCTGTTGCCATTCAGGCGTTGCTTGGACACGTCGGACAGGTTGGGCCCCACACCGGGGTCGGTGACGTTCACCGACAGGCCGGGGCCGATGACGGCGGTGCTGGCGGCGGCGAGGCTGAGCGCGTCCAAGCGCGTCAGGAGCTGTTGCCCCGCGGCGTCGTCGGCCAGGGCACGGCGCTGCACGTCGTCGACTTGACGGGACAGCGCGCTGCGCTGCTTGGCCAGTTTCGCCGCGGCGCCCTGGGTTGACCGCACATTGGACGCGAGCAGCTGCTGGGCGGTGCGCACGCCGGGCGCCACCGAGCGGGCCTGGGCGACCGCGGCCGCGAATACCGTCGCGACCAACGCCGCCGCCAACGCCTGCCACAGCCACCCGAACGCCCGGGCGCGTTTGGTCGGCGGTGCGTCGGCACGTTCGGCCGCCGCGGCGGCATAGCCGGGATCCAGATGTTCGGACAGCAGCGCGCGCAGCAGCGAGGGCACCGGGATGTGCTGTGGGCGAGCCGCGTGGGCTCTGTAGCCGGCGTTGGGGTCGTAGCCGCCCAGCGCTCGGTCGGGTTCAGCCATGTCCACCCGCTTGTCCGGAGAGCGGCAGCGCGGCACCATCTTTGATTTTCGGCATGAGCCGCACCACCAGCGTCATCTGCACCGCATACAACGCGAATGCCCACAGGTAGAGATACAGACCCCAGCCCAGGAAACCCCAACCCACCGCCCCGATCACGCGGCTCCACAGCGCGGGCCACTGCCCGAGCAGGACCAGCGGAAAGCCCGACATCAAGGCGAACGTCGCACCCTTGCCGACATAGGTCACCGGCAGTGCCGAGAGACCGCGGCTGCGCAGCACCGGCAACGTCGCGGCCAGCAGCCCGTCGCGAGCAAGCAACGTGATGACGAACCACCACGGCACAATTCCGCCGAGCGCCATGGTGACCGGGACGGTCACCATGTAGAGGCGGTCGACGGCGGGATCGAGCAGTACGCCCAGCCGCGACGACTGGTTCAGCAGCCGGGCGATCTTGCCGTCGGCCCAGTCGGAGGCCCCGCTGAACATCAGGATCGCCACCGCCCAGCCGTTGGCGTGCGCGACCAGCAGGACGTAGACGAACACGCCGATGAGCACCAGGCGGACGATGCTCAACACATTGGGCACCGTCAGCACGCGATTGCTCGCCGGTAGCGGCTCCATGAGCCGTGACCTTAGACGGTTTCGGCGACGTGCGTACGGGCCGCTACCGGAATACTCCGGGCAGGCTCAGGGTGGACAGCGTGTCGTCCGACAGCGGGTTGTCGTTAACCATGTACGTCCAGGTCGACGTCGGCCGCGCCAGCTTGGACAGATCCAGCCCAGGCTCCTCTTCCAGGACGTTCGCGGTTTCGAAGGTCTGCTGAGCCGCCTCGATCGCATCGGCGGCCAGCGACGCGAACGCATCGACCGCCAGCCGGTGGAACTCGTCGAGTGGGTTCTGCCGGCCCAGCGCGCGCAGGTGGATGCTTTCCCGGATGTCGGCCAGGTAAGCCAGGTGGTCCGCCCAGCCGCGGTCGAGGTGGTAGAGCATGATCTGCCGGCAGATCGTCTCCAGGCGAGATTCGGCCTCGTCCTCGGCCTCGTCCTCCGACATTGCCTCAGCCAATTCGTCGTAGCGGTCCGGCGCCAGTTCGGCCAGTTCCTCACGCGCGGTTGCGGTGCGCAGCAACGTGTTTCGCCGATCGACGATGATGGCGCGCTGCTGGGCGATCAACTGGTTGTAGCGCCACGTGTTGGCATGCACATCCAGCAGCCGGCCCTCGGCGACGCGCTGGGCATGCTCGAGCAGGCCGGCGGTCTTGGAGCTGACGATGCGGCCGTCCTCGTCGGTCTGCATGGGCAGCTTGTTCTCATCCAGGTTGGCCGCGACGACTTCGTCTTCCCAGCTGGAAAAGAACACCGTCGAGCCTGGGTCGCCCTGGCGTCCGGCGCGGCCACGTAACTGGTTATCGAGTCGTTCGGTATGGTGCCGGCCGGTGCCCACCACGTGCAGCCCGCCCAGCTCCGCGACCCGGTCGTGATCGGCTTCGTCGGAGCCGCCGAGCCGGATGTCGGTGCCGCGGCCGGCCATCTGGGTGGACACCGTGACGACGCCGTATTTGCCGGCCTCGGCGATCACCTCGGCCTCTTCGGCGTCGTTCTTCGCGTTAAGGACGACCGCGCTCACGCCCCGGCGCACCAGCCGTTCGTGTAGCTCCTCGGACTCGGCGACGTCGCGGGTGCCGACCAGCACGGGCTGGCCGGTCTCGTGCACCTCGGCGATGTGATCGACGATCGCGTCGTTCTTGGCGGCGGCGGTGATGTAGACCCGGTCGGACTCGTCCTCGCGGATGTTGGGCGTGTTCGGCGGGATCGGTGAGACGCCGAGTTTGTAGAACTGACGCAGTTGCTCACCGGCGGCCAGCGCGGTGCCGGTCATGCCGCACACCGTCGCGTAGCGGTTGATCAGCGCCTGCACCGTGATGGTGTCGAGCACCTCGCCGGTCTCGGTGGTCTCGATGCCCTCCTTGGCCTCGACGGCGGCCTGCAGGCCGTCCGGCCAGCGCTGCAATTGGGCGATGCGCCCGCGCGAGGCGTTGATCAGGTGCACCGCGTCGTCCCGGACGATGTAGTGCACGTCGCGCTGCAACAGCACATGCGCATGCAGTGCGACGTTGACCTCGGTCAGCGTGGTGCCGACGTGTTCTTCGGAGTACAGGTCGATGCCACCGAGGGCCTTTTCGACCTTCAGGGCGCCAGCCTCGGTCAGGTGCACGTTGCGGCTGTCGGCGTCGGTGTCGTAGTCGATCTCGGCGGCGAGCTGCCCGACGAGTTCGATGATCTCCAGCCGCGGCGTCTCGCGGTGGGTGGTGCCGGCCAGGACCAGCGGCACCAGGGCCTCGTCGACCAGCACGGAGTCCGCTTCGTCGATGAGCGCGACGTCGGGGTTGGGCGACACCAGGTCGTCGACAGCGGTCACCAGTTGGTCGCGCAGCACGTCGAAGCCGATCTCGTTGACCGAGGCGTAGGTGACGTCGCAGTCGTAGGCAGCGCGGCGTTCTTCGGCGTTGGATTCCGCGGTGATCCAGCCGACCGTGAGGCCCATCGCCTCGATCAGCGGGCCCATCCACTCCGCGTCCCGGTGGGCCAGGTAGTCGTTGATGGTCACCACGTGCACGTGCCGGCCGGCAAGCGCGTAGCCCGCGGCTGCGATCGCGCCGGCCAGCGTCTTGCCCTCCCCGGTGGCCATCTCGATCACGTCGCCGGCCAGCATGCGCAGCGCCCCGAGCAGCTGAACGTCGAAGGGCCGCAACCCCGTCGCGCGTTCGGCGGCCTCCCTGGCGATGGCGAGGAACTGCGGGATGTCGGCCGACTCGGCCAGATCGTCGAGCTGGAGCAGCCCGGACGCCTTGCGCAGCTTTTCGTCGCTGAGGTCGGCGGCTTCCTCGTCGTACTCGGCGGAGGCGGTTACCTCGGCCATCGAACGGCTGCGGTTCTTTTCGGTGCTGGCGCCGAGCAGGCGCCAGAACCGGCTGCTCAGGCGGCTAGGTTGGGTTGGCACAAAACCAACCGTACGTGAGCCTCCAACCGCCGCGAGCGTGCGTGTTTGTGCAGCGGCGCGCCGCCGGGGCCGGCATTTCGCGCACGCTCACGGTTGGCTAGGCCAGGTTGGATCGGCGCGGATAGGCGATGCTCGGCTCGGTGAGCACATTGACGACGGCGGGCAGGCCGCTCGCGAAGGCGCGTTCCAGCGCGGGCCGGAGCTCGACGGGTGCGGACACCAGCTCGCCGTGCCCGCCCAGCGCGCGAACAACCTCGTCGTAGCGGGTGCCCGGGCGCAGCTCGGCGACCACCGAATAGCCGTACAACGCCTCCATGGGGTGCTTTTCCAGCGCCCAGATGCCGTTGTTGCCGATCACCGAGACGACGGGGACGTTGTGCCGCACCAGGGTGTCCCACTCCATGCCGCTGAAGCCGAACGCGCCGTCGCCCTGCAGCAGCACGACCTGACGTTCGGGGTGCGCCAGTTTGGCGGCCAGCGCATAACCCGGCCCGGAACCGAGGCAGCCGAACGGACCGCTGTCCAGCCAGCACCCCGGCAGGTAGCTGTCGATCACCCTGCCGGCGTAGGACCCGAAATCGCCGGCATCGATCACCACGATGGCGTCGCGGTCCAACATCGGCGCAAGTTCCGCGTAGACGCGCATGGGGTGCAGCGGGATCCGCTCGTCAGCCAACTCGGCCCGCTCGTGGTCGCGTGCCGCGGTCTCGGCCGCGCGCAAGTCGCCGATCCAGTCCTCGTGGTCGGCGGCACCGGCCCCGCCCAGTGCCGATAGGACCGCGGACAGGTCCCCGTAGAGCCGCGCCGCCACGGACCGCGGATACTCACGGTCCGGCTCGACGCGGTCGGCCACCACGAGTTGGGTTTCCGCGCCGAACACCCCGCCGAATCCCAGGCGGAAATCCATTGGCACTCCGACGACCAGCGCAACATCGGCCTCTTTCAACGCTTTTCCCCGCGTGCGCGAGAACGCCAACGGATGGTCGGCGGGCACCACCCCGCGGGCCATCCCGTTCATCAACACCGGGATGCGCAGCTCCTCGGCCAGGCGCAGCAACGCCGCCTCCGCGTGTCCCCACCAGACATTCGTGCCCGCCATGATCACCGGGCGGTGTGCGGCCGCCAGGAGATCGGCCACCCGCTGCAGGTCACCGTCGGGGGTGGGCGCCGGCGCCAGTTCGGTGAGTGCCCCGGGCCGTCGGTCGTCGTCGGCCGTCGAGAACACGTGGTCCATCGGGAAGTCGACGAATCCGACACCGGACGGCGCGGTCACCGCCGCCCGCAACGCTTCGTCGACCAGGCGCCCGGCGTCGTCCGCCGACCCGGCAGTGGCGGCGAAGCGCGTCAGCGGCGCCACAAACGGCACGTGGTCGATCTCCTGCAGAGAGCCCATTCCCCAGCGCAGCGCCGGCGCCCTGCCGCCGAGCACCAGCAGGGGCGACTGATTCTGTTGTGCGGCCGCCATTGCGCTCATCCCGTTGGTGACGCCCGGTCCCGCCGTCAGCGCGGCCACTCCCGGCACTCGGGTCACCTTCGACCAGCCCTCAGCCGCGAAGGTGGCGGTTTGCTCGTGGCGGGTGTCGATCAGCCGGATACCCTCGTCGCGGCAGCCGTCGTAGATGGAAAACAGGTGGCCGCCGGACAACGTGAAGACCGTGTCGATGGCGCTGGCCTTGAGGCGGCGTGCGACGAGCCGGCCGGCATGGACGGTGCGGCTGGGCGGAGCGTCGGTGCTCATGACGGCAGCCTATCCGCCGCCCTCCGGTACCTTCGCGGGGAAGCATCCATGACTTGGTAGCGAGGAGACGTTCGAATTGGGCCCCAAGCCGTTTAAGCCGTCCATCGACTGGGCGGCTGCACCTTTGGACTCCGTGCGTTGGCTTGCCATAGCGTGGGTGATCAGCGCGTTCTGCCTCGTGATCGCGCTGGTGCTGGTCAGGTATCTCACCGTTTGGGGCCGGCAGTTCTGGCGGATCAGCGGCGGCTACTTCACCGGTAGGCATTCGGTGCGGGTATGGCTGCTGATCGGTGTGCTGCTGTTGTCGGTCCTGCTCTCGGTGCGGCTCAACGTCTTGTTCAGCTACCAGAGCAACGACCTGTACACGGGGTTGCAAAAGGCATTCGAAGGCATCGCCGCGGGCGACGACGAGGTGAAAAACTCTGGGATTCATGGCTTTTGGATGTCACTCGCCATCTTCAGCCTGATGGCCGTGTTGTTCATCATCCGGTTGATGCTCGACATCTACCTCACGCAGCGATTCATCATCGCCTGGCGCATGTGGCTCACCGGCCACCTGACCGACGATTGGCTTGCCGGCAAGGCCTATTACCGCGACCTGTTCATCGACGACACCATTGACAACCCCGACCAGCGCATCCAGCAAGACATCGACATCTTCACCGCAGGTGCGGGCGGCAATGGTCCGGGCGGTCTGCCGAACGTGCCCTCCAACGGCACGGAAAGCACATTGTTGTTCGGGGCCGTGCACTCGGTGGTCTCGGTCGTGTCCTTCGCCGCGATTTTGTGGCATCTGTCCGGACGTCTGACAGTTTTCGGCTTCGAATTCCCGCGCGCGATGTTCTGGATCGTTTTCATCTATGTGTTGATCGCGACGGTCGTCGCGGTCTGGCTCGGGCGCCCCCTCATCTGGCTCAGCTTCGCCAACGAGAAGCTCAACGCCGCATTTCGCTACGCGCTGGTGCGGCTACGTGATGCCGCCGAGGCCGTGGGCTTCTATCGCGGCGAACAGGCCGAGCGGACGCAGCTGTGGAGGCGGTTCACCCCGATCATCCACAACTACCGCAGATACGTCCGCCGGACCATCATCTTCAACGGCTGGAACTGGTCGGTTGGCCAGGCAATCGTCCCGCTGCCGTGGGTAATCCAGGCACCCCGCCTCTTCGCGGGCCAGATTGACTTCGGCGATGTCGGCCAGACCGCGACCGCCTTCGGCAATATCAACGACTCGCTGTCGTTTTTCCGCAATCAATACGACGCGTTCGCGGCGTATCGCGCGGCGATCATCCGCTTGCACGGGCTCGTCGATGCCAATGCCCGGGGGCGTGAGATGCCCGCGGTGCTCACCCGGCCCAGCGACGACGGATCGGTACAGCTCGACGGGGTGGAAGTCCGCACCCCCGATGGTGACCCGCTGGTGGACCCGCTGGATGTGCGGTTGGAATCCGGTCAGTCCCTGGTGATCACGGGCCAGTCCGGCGCCGGCAAGACCACACTGCTGCGCAGCCTGGCCGAGTTGTGGCCGTACGCGTCGGGAACCCTGCGCCGGCCGGACGGCCAGAACGAGACGATGTTTTTGTCGCAGTTGCCGTACGTGCCCTTGGGCAGTTTGCGTGATGTGGTGTGCTACCCGAATTCCGCGGCCGACATCCCCGACGAGACCGTGCGTTACACGTTGACCACGGTGGCGCTCGCCCCGCTCTGCGAGCGGCTGGACGAGGAACGGGACTGGGCCAAGGTGCTCTCCCCCGGTGAGCAGCAACGCGTCGCGTTCGCCCGTATCCTGCTCACCAAACCCAAGGCGGTCTT
>Ga0213876_10000608_pt1 | contig 26445 bp, 42 predicted proteins | sample BarmaccomBMRX_R9_FD_160113 | JGI IMG/M metagenome (GOLD analysis project Ga0213876, IMG submission 160113) | Root-associated microbial communities from Barbacenia macrantha in rupestrian grasslands, the National Park of Serra do Cipo, Brazil - RX_R9 | ecosystem: Host-associated > Plants > Roots... | reverse complement strand
AGCCATGATCAAACTCTTCAATTTAAGTTTGATGCTCGTAGAATTAAACTTCGTAATGAATTACGTGTTCACTCTATGAGACTTGGTATTCATTTAGTGTCCGAAGACATTAAGAATCCATGTCACTTTGAGTGCCCACACAGATTGTCTGATAAATTGTTAAAGAGCAGTGCAACGCGGCTTTCGCTCACCGTTGCGAGGTGGCGTATATTACGCTTTCCTCTTTCAGAGTCAACCCGTTATTTCAGGATTTTTCTCTTCGTTGTTCCGACCATCTCGTGAAGTGTTTCACATTGTCGTCTCAACGGAGGCGCATTATAGGGATCCCATTTTTTTGCACAAGCCTTTTTTCGATCTTTTTTACTGACTGTTGTTTTTTCGCCCTTTTCGCTGAGATCCCGTACGATCTGCTCGAATTATGACAAGTAAAAGGCTTGCACAAGGCCGTTATTGCCACCAAAGTCTACTTCACAACCTGTTTTTGATGAGGTAGCTATGTCCGCAGTTTTACGTCCTTATAGAAATTTGTATCCTCAAGTCGGTGAAAAAGTGATGGTCGATGCCACCAGCATCGTGATCGGCGATGTACGTATTGCTGATGATGTCGGTATCTGGCCACTGGTCGTTATCCGCGGTGATGTCAACTATGTAGAAATAGGGGCACGCAGTAATATCCAGGACGGTAGCGTATTACACGTTACGCATAAGTCTTCTTATAACCCAGAAGGTAACTCGCTGATCATTGGCGAAGATGTGACGGTAGGACATAAAGTCATGCTTCATGGCTGCATTATCGGTAACCGCGTTCTGGTCGGAATGGGGTCCATTTTATTAGATGGCGCGGTTATAGAGGATGATGTGATGATTGGCGCGGGCAGCCTGGTTCCGCAAAATAAACGCCTCGAGAGCGGTTACCTTTACCTTGGCAGCCCGGTGAAACAGATCCGCCCGCTAAAAGAAGAAGAGATCGCAGGGTTAAAATACTCGGCGAGCAACTACGTGAAATGGAAGGATGAGTATCTGGCTCAGGATAACCAGATATAACCCTGCTCGTCTTCCTGCTGCTCACGGATCAACTGTTCGGCCTCGTCTTCCAGATCCCAGCGGTTTTCCCGGAACAACGCCAGCCACCGCGCTGGCGAATCGCCCCCAAAACGTTCCGCCAGAACCTCTGCACGCATAATGCAGGTAAGTTGTAAGCCATTAACCAGGGCAGGAAAACACACCGCCTGTTGTGCATCATTCCACTCTTCCCTGTCGGGAAATTGGATTGCCTGGTTCATTCCGCCAGTTCCTTCTGGAGCTGTTTAATAACAGATTCGATATCTGGCAATACACCATGCCATAACAGCACGGAATGCGCGGCTTGCCCCACCAGCATCCCCAAACCATCGGCGCATCGCTGCGCCCCATTTTGCTGGCACCACGCAAGGAAAGGTGTGCTGCCTTTTTGATAGAACATGTCGTAGCAAAAAAGCTCAGCATGGATGATAGATTCGGGTAACTCGGGCACGCCTCCATCAATACCACTGGAGGTAGCATTAATGATGAGATCGAATTCATGGCCTGACAGCTCGGATAACGCAAGCGCATTCACGCTGCCGGTATGAGCAAACAGCGTTGCCAGTTCCTGCGCGCGAGCCAACGTCCGGTTGGTTATTGTCACTGCGCAATCCAGCGAAAGCAGCGGGAGCAGTACGCCTCGTGCGGCGCCACCCGCACCAATTAGCAGGATGCGCAAGCCGGGCTTGATAAATGACAACCGCTCCAGGTCGCTCAACAACCCGATCCCATCAGTGTTGTCACCCAGCAAACGCCCATCATCAAGACGCTTTAATGTATTTACCGCCCCCGCAAGCGCGGCGCGTTCGGTAAGTTCATCTGCCCGACTGAAGGCTTCTTCTTTAAAAGGCACGGTAATATTGGCGCCTTTTCCTCCCGCAATAAAGAAAGCCTCAAGCGTATTGACGAAATTATCCATTGGCGCCAGTACGCGACCATAAGGATGTTCAATCTTTAACTGAGCCGCAAATTGCGCGTGAATGAACGGCGATTTGCTGTGTGCGACGGGGTTACCAAATACAGCGTAGGATTCCATAGCGTTAACCTTGACGAAATAGTTCACCGGTAAGGGCGTCGCGAATTTCAGAAGGATTCTGGCGACCACCCGTTTTCCCTTCCACGACCGGGAAGTCGGCACCAAATTGCTGGCGTACTTCGTCATCCGTTCTGCAAGGAGGTAAACCAGTCAAGTTTGCACTGGTTGATACCAGTGGTTTGCCGTACGCCTCGCACAGCGCGATAACCAGCGGGTGATCGGTAACGCGCACTGCCAAAGAATCGAAACGCCCGGTCAGCCAGCGCGGCGTGGTAGCTTTGGCAGGAAAGACGAATGTTACCGGTCCTGGCCAGCAGGCGAAAACAGCCTGCCGCTGAGTCTCATTCAGCATGCTGTCGTCTATATAGGGCTTTAACTGCTCGAAACTGGCGGCGATCAGGATCAGTCCTTTCTCTACCGGGCGCTGTTTCAACTCAAGCAGACGATTTACGGCAATCTCGCTGTCCGGGTCACACCCAACACCGAAAACCGCTTCTGTAGGATATGCGATGACTTTTTTATTTTTCAGGACCGCCACCGCAGCAGCAATGGGATCCAAATGCAGGTTATTCTTCACGAGTCTGTTCCGCCGTTACCGGCTTTCCACATTGTTTACTGGCGCAGAAACATCTGATGCCTTGCGCCGTTTTTTTCTCAATCAATAGCGGGTAGTGGCATGTTGGACACTCCCCTGCCACGGGTTTGAAATTGATGACGAACTGACAATCGGGATAACGATCGCAGGAATGGAAGGTTTTGCCAAATCGCGACCGTCGCTGGATCAAGTGCCCGGTCTGACACTGTGGACACGTGATCGCAGTGTCATCGGGTTTGTCGATTTGTTCGGTATGTTCACACTCAGGATAGTGGCTACAGCCAATGAACATCCCAAACCGCCCCTGTCGCAGTACCAGTACGGCACCACAGACGGGGCAGTCTTGTCCTTCCAGAATTTTGACGACGTGGCCATCCGCCTGACTTTTCAGCGGACGAACATAATCGCATTCCGGATAATGAGAACATCCGAGAAACGGACCATGCTTGCCGGAACGAATAACGAGTTCAGCCCCGCACTGTGGGCAGGGCTCGTTGTTACGCACCGTAAACAGTGCTGATTTGGCCATAAGGACTCTGGAAGCTGCAAAAAATGATTAATGCAGCATACCTTCATTCACTTCAAAGAGTAATTCTTCCATTTGCTGGTAGGCGTTTTCACACCCTGGAATGTTAAACAGAACCATCAGAATGACCCATTTAAGGTCCTCCAGTTCGAATTCTGCCGTATCCAGCGCCAGCACACGTTCAATCACCATTTCACGTGTTTCGAGGTTTAGCACCTGAATCTGCTCCAGGAATAATAAGAATCCCCGGCAACTGGCATCCAGCCGTTCACACTCTTCTGGCGTATAAATACGCACGGAGAGCGGGTCAGAAGCGAGCTGCATCGGTTCGGCAAGGCCTTCCTGATAATCAGCCAGCTTTTCAAGCCACAGAAGCGCGTTATAGATATCTTCACGATCAAAACCAGCGTCGGTAAGGTCCCGTTCCAGTTTGTCCTGATCCACCCGCATTTCAGCTTCGTTATGGATGTAAGTCTCAAACAAATACATTAGTACGTCGAACATGGCTTGCCCTCCTTAATCGGACATAGCCGCCGGGTACAGCTGCGATCCACCCTGCTAACTCCAGTTCAAGTAGCTGAGCCACAGTTACTGGCACAGGTTGGCCGGCACGTTCAGCGACGACGTCAACAGGTGTTACCTCATCTCCTACGTTAGCCAGGAGCTCGGGAAATGGCAATGCCACCTCTTCTTGATCTGGCGAATAAATTGAATTTTCGTTACCTGGCTGCAACCAATGTAGCCCGTATTGCAAATTTTCCAGAATCTCTTCTGGCGAGACAACCAGGAACGCGCCCTGCTGTATCAACCAGTGCGGCCCCTCACTACCGGGATTTCCTACCGGACCGGGGAGCGCAAAAACTTCACGCCCCTGTTCCACCGCACAGCGCGCAGTCACTAATGAACCGCTGCGTAAAGCAGCTTCGATAACCAGCACCCCACGACTAAGCCCACTAATGATGCGATTACGTCGAGGGAAATTGCCCGGATTAGGTGTAGTCTTGAGGGAAAATTCGGAGACGAGCGCCCCACCATTGGCAACGATGTCAGCAGCCAGGGAGATATGACGCCGTGGATACACGGTAAAAAGGCCATGCCCCAATACACCAATGGTTTTACCCTGCGCGTTAAGCGCTGCGCGATGCGCAACACTGTCGATCCCAAGCGCCAGTCCACTGGTAATGGTTAAACCGCTCCGTGCCAGAGCTTCACAAAACTGAGTCCCCCAACGTTCGCCGTACCATGAATGAGCTCGACTGCCAACGACAGCAATCTGCTGGCTCGTCAGCACATCGGGTTCCCCTATAATAAAAAGCGCACCAGGATAATTAGCAATCGCCCGTAACTGCTGAGGATATTGCTTCTCGCAGGCCAGAATAAGATGATGCTGTGGCTGCTCAAGCCATAGCAAACTCTCTTCAATTTCCCGCGAGCTCATGGCCAGAAACCGTCTGGCCTGTTTTGCCGTCATGCCGCTTGAGGTTAACGTCTCAACATCAATCACAGCGCTATTTGCAAGGCTTTGCGCCGCCCTGAGCATCCCCTCACCGAACAGATCGCCTGTATATATCAGGCGCAACCATATTTCTGTAGAAGTCATCTGCATCCCTGCCATAAATAGCTCGCCCAATCCTTGCGATTGGTCACCGATGCTGTCAATCGGAGGGGGATTTGTCTAGAATAGAGGGAATAATCTTTCTTACTCCTGAACACGACTCTGGATATTTATGGCAGTTTTGCAAGTGTTACATATTCCGGACGAGCGTCTTCGCAAAGTCGCCGCGCCGGTAAAAGAAGTTAATGCAGAAATTCAGCGTATTGTCGACGATATGTTTGAGACGATGTACGCCGAAGAAGGTATCGGTCTGGCTGCAACCCAGGTAGATATTCATCAACGTATTATCGTTATTGATGTCTCTGAAAACCGCGATGAGCAACTGGTGTTAATTAACCCGGAACTGCTGGAAAAAAGCGGCGAGACGGGAATTGAAGAGGGTTGCCTCTCTATTCCAGAGCAGCGTGCGCTTGTTCCGCGTGCCGAAAAAGTGAAAATCCGCGCGCTGAACCGCGAAGGTCAAACCTATGAGCTGGAAGCGGATGGCCTGTTGGCTATTTGCATTCAGCATGAGATGGATCATCTGGTCGGAAAATTGTTTATCGACTATTTGTCACCACTCAAGCAACAACGTATTCGCCAGAAAGTTGAAAAACTTGATCGCATGAAAGCGCGAGCTTAAGGATAAGAATCCACGTGTCAGATTCACTACGCATTATATTTGCCGGCACACCTGATTTTGCAGCGCGTCACCTCGACGCGCTGCTCTCTTCTGAGCATCAGATCGTTGGCGTATTCACTCAGCCTGATCGTCCTGCCGGACGCGGCAAAAAATTGATGCCGAGCCCGGTCAAAGTACTGGCCGAAGAGAAAGGGATTCCGGTATTTCAGCCAGTGTCTCTTCGTCCACAGGAAAATCAACAGCTCGTTGCCGATTTGCAGGCGGATGTTATGGTGGTTGTCGCCTACGGCCTCATCCTGCCGAAAGCTGTTCTGGAAATGCCTCGTCTCGGCTGCCTGAACGTACACGGTTCTTTGCTCCCACGCTGGCGTGGTGCGGCACCGATCCAACGTTCCCTCTGGGCGGGTGATACGGAAACTGGCGTCACTATCATGCAAATGGATGTCGGGCTGGACACGGGAGATATGCTTTATAAGCTCTCCTGCCCAATCACTGCCGAAGACACCAGTGCGACACTCTACGATAAGCTGGCACAACTTGGCCCGCAGGGTTTGCTCGCAACGCTGACGCAAATTGCAACCGGTACGGCAACTCCCGAGATTCAGGACGAAACGCAGGTTACCTATGCTGAAAAACTCAGCAAAGAAGAAGCGCTTCTTGACTGGTCTTTGCCTGCTGAACAGCTTGAGCGTTGTATTCGAGCCTTCAATCCCTGGCCAATGAGCTATTTCGTCATTGAGGATCAGCCCGTTAAGGTCTGGAAGGCGTCGGTGATAAATAGCCAGGCTAAAGCCGAACCCGGCACCATTATTGAAGCTAATAAGCAAGGTATTCAGATTGCAACGGCTGAGGGCATTTTGAATCTTGAATCGCTCCAACCCGCCGGTAAAAAAGCGATGAATGCCCAGGATTTACTAAACTCCCGGCGGGAGTGGTTTACGCCGGGCAATCGTCTGGTCTGACAATTATCTTTAAGCCCGGTAGTACCGGGCGTTTTTATTTTCGTGGCTATGAAAAAAAATATTAATTTACGCAGCATGGCGGCACAGGCTATCGAGCAAGTCGTTGAACAAGGGCAATCCCTGAGTAATGTTCTTCCGCCGCTACAGCAAAAAGTCTCCGATAAAGACAAAGCACTGCTGCAGGAGCTCTGCTTTGGCGCACTGCGAACGCTCCCGCAACTGGACTGGTTCATCAACAAGCTGATGTCCCGCCCAATGACAGGTAAACAGCGTACCGTGCATTATTTGATTATGATTGGCCTGTATCAGCTGCTGCATACCCGTATTCCGGCTCACGCCGCGCTGGCAGAGACCGTTGAAGGTGCCGTTGCTATCAAGCGTCCACAGCTTAAGGGCTTGATTAATGGTGTACTGCGTCAGTTCCAGCGCCAGCAAGAAGCCTTACAGGCTGAGTTTGAACAGAGTGAACAACGCTTCCTGCACCCAACGTGGTTGTTAAAACGCCTGCAAAAAGCGTATCCGCAACAGTGGCAACATATTGTCGAGGCCAATAATCTGCGTCCGCCTATGTGGTTGCGCGTCAATCGTAACCATCACTCGCGCGATGCCTGGCTGGCACTGCTGGCTGAAAGCGGAATGGAAGGATTCCCACATCCGGATTATCCCGATGCTGTACGCATGGCATCCGCGGTTCCTGTGAGCGCATTACCCGGTTTTGATGAGGGCTGGGTCACTGTACAAGATGCCTCCGCACAGGGCTGCATAACCTTCCTTGAACCGCAAAATGGTGAACGCATCCTGGATTTGTGTGCCGCTCCAGGCGGTAAAACCACACACATCCTTGAAGCCGCTCCGCAAGCCCGCGTTCTGGCTGTCGACATTGACGAACAACGTCTTTCCCGCGTCTATGACAACCTTAAACGACTGGGAATGAAGGCTGAGGTGAAGCAAGGCGATGGACGTCACCCTGTACAATGGTGCGACGATGAGAAATTCGACCGTATTTTGCTGGATGCGCCCTGTTCAGCAACGGGGGTTATTCGTCGCCATCCGGATATCAAATGGTTGCGCCGGGATCGTGACATCAGCGAACTTGTGCAATTACAGGCTGAGATTCTTGATGCTGTCTGGCCACATCTTAAACCTGGCGGGACGCTGGTGTATGCCACGTGCTCAGTTTTGCCGGAAGAGAACAGCCAGCAAATTGCCGCATTCCTGTCACGTACGCCTGATGCTCGCTTAAATGTAACAGGAACACCAGAACGGCCAGGTCAGCAGAATCTGCCTGGAGCCGAAGAGGGTGATGGCTTCTTTTACGCTAAGCTTTCCAAACAATAAGTAGGATAACGGGTCGCAGCTGATGAAAATCATAATACTGGGCGCGGGGCAAGTCGGCGGAACGCTGGCGGAAAACCTGGTCGGTGAAAATAATGACATCACCGTCGTGGATACTAACGGCGATCGTCTGCGTAGTCTGCAGGACAAATTTGATTTACGCGTCGTCCAGGGGCATGGTTCACATCCACGCGTGCTGCGCGAGGCTGGTGCTGACGACGCAGATATGCTGGTTGCGGTAACCAGTTCTGACGAAACAAATATGGTTGCCTGTCAGGTGGCCTATTCATTGTTTAATACGCCAAACCGTATTGCACGCATCCGCTCCCCGGACTATGTGCGTGACGCAGACAAGTTGTTCCATTCTGAAGCTGTGCCTATTGACCACCTCATTGCCCCGGAGCAGCTGGTCATCGACAGTCTTTATCGATTGATTGAATACCCGGGGGCGCTTCAGGTTGTGAATTTCGCTGAGGGGAAAGTTAGCCTCGCTGTCGTAAAAGCCTATTACGGCGGTCCACTGGTGGGAAACGCGCTATCAACCATGCGCGAGCATATGCCGCATATTGATACTCGCGTCGCCGCTATTTTCCGTCATGACCGCCCAATTCGCCCGCAGGGTTCAACGATTGTCGAAGCCGGTGATGAAGTCTTTTTCATCGCCGCTTCTCAACATATTCGTGCTGTGATGAGCGAGTTACAGCGTCTTGAAAAACCCTATAAGCGCATCATGCTTGTTGGCGGCGGGAATATCGGCGCTGGCCTGGCAATGCGCCTGGAAAAAGATTACAGCGTTAAATTGATCGAGCGCGATCAACAACGCGCGGCGGAGCTGGCGGAAAAACTACAAAACACCATTGTGTTTTATGGTGATGCGTCGGATCAGGAACTGCTCGCAGAAGAACATATTGATCAAATGGATCTCTTCATTGCCGTCACCAACGATGATGAAGCGAATATCATGTCCGCCATGTTGGCCAAGCGAATGGGCGCCAAGAAAGTCATGGTGCTCATTCAACGCCGTGCCTATGTCGATCTGGTGCAGGGCAGCGTGATCGATATTGCGATTTCACCACAGCAGGCCACTATTTCTGCATTGCTAAGCCATGTGCGCAAAGCAGATATCGTCGGTGTGTCATCGCTGCGCCGTGGTGTTGCCGAAGCGATAGAAGCCGTGGCACATGGTGATGAGAGTACCTCGCGTGTCGTCGGACGCGTCATTGATGAGATTAAGCTGCCACCAGGCACAATTATCGGTGCCGTCGTGCGCGGTAATGATGTCATGATCGCTAACGATAATTTACGTATCGAACAGGGTGACCACGTCATCATGTTCCTTACCGACAAAAAATATATTACCGACGTTGAGCGCCTGTTCCAGCCCAGCCCTTTCTTCCTGTAATTATCGGGCGCCATACCGGCGCCTTTTATTTAACCCTGGTTTTATCAATGTTAAAAAAATTCAGCAAATTTTTACCCTCAATGGAAAACGAGAATACATTTGTTAGACTTAACTTGTCTGACAGCACAAGGAGAAGAGCATGAGCTTGCTAAAAGAATTTCGCGAATTTGCGATGCGGGGAAATGTAGTTGACTTGGCGGTAGGTGTGATTATTGGGGCAGCATTCGGCAAGATTGTGTCGTCCCTGGTTGCTGATATTATCATGCCGCCATTAGGGTTACTGATTGGTGGAATAGACTTTAAGCAATTTGCTCTAACTTTACGCGAAGCACAAGGAGATGTCCCGGCAGTCGTAATGCATTACGGTGTCTTCATCCAGAATATTTTCGACTTTATTATTGTCGCGTTTGCTATTTTCATGGCGATTAAATTGATTAACCGTCTCAAACGTAAACAGGAAGATGAACCCAAAGCGCCGCCGGCTCCTGGCAAAGAGGAATTGCTGTTAACAGAAATCCGCGATCTGTTGAAAGAACAAAATAAACGCTCCTGATTAAGCTGTTTTAAGCAGAAGGCCAGTGGTAAATAAGCGATTCGCTTGCTTGCCACTGGCCTCCCAGTTCCCTTTCTTACCGTGTTTGTCTTTGCGTAAATAACTCCCTTTCCCCTTCTTATTCTTCTCAACTCGCTGTCTGAACAAAGGATCATGAAGCAATGCCTCGATGGCGTTATTGTTAATCTGCCCTTTCTTATGCTGATAGTGACTCATAATTTCTCCAGATTGTGGTTTAAAACGGCGCAAGTGTAGGCTTGTTGACAACAAAAATCAATGTCCCTAAGGAGCGCTGCTGGCACCCTGCTCCAGGGCCTCGAGTATTGAGCAATAGACGCTACTGTGCGCACTACCACAGCAAGCATCATTCAGTTTCTGTAGAGAGCGTTGCATAATCTGCAATTCCTGAATTCTCGCTTCAACCTCGCTCAATCGCGCCTGAACAATGCTCTTGGATTCCTGGCAGGTGTGATGCTCAGGATCGATACGGATAGAGAGCAATTCACGAATAGACTCAAGCGTAAATCCAAGCTGGCGTGCATGCCGGATAAATTTCAGACGCTGTAAGTCATTGTCCGAATAAAGGCGAAAGCCTCCCTCTGTTCTGATCTCGTGATCCATCATCTGCTGTTTTTCATAGTAGCGAATGGTGTCCGGGGTAACTTCAGCCAGTTTGGCTAATTCTCCAATGCGAAACATCTCTACTCCCCATCTAATTTCAGCATCAATTTTTCCGCATATTCACCGCGAAGGAATTCCGTACTTAGTCCAGCTTGCTTCAATTTCAGTTCCAGAAGCGCCAATCTTCGACTTACTTCATGATAATCCGGATGATCCTGGTGTATATGAGGCAGTAAGTCTGACAAAGCAAGTGCTTCTTTACGATATTCAAGTTCAGGCGGAAGACAGCCCGCATTTTTGAGTAAACGAAACCCTGCGCGTAGTTCAGGCGGGACATGCGAATCATCGTCCAGGACAAGCGGTTTACCGTTACCAGGCAAATGCTCAAATTCACCTTTTTTCTGCGCATCGAGGATATGTCGTTCTGCCCACTGGTCAAGTAACCACATACCACCTCCAGGAGAGGAACGAAAAACTTATAGACATTGTAGAAAATATGGAGGTTTTGCGGATATAAAAAAACCCGCCGAAGCGGGTTTTTTTACGTTACTGCAGATTACTCTGCAGCAGCTTCTGCTTTCGATTCAGAACGATCAACCAGCTCGATGTATGCCATCGGCGCATTGTCGCCTGCACGGAAGCCACACTTAAGAATGCGAGTGTAACCACCGGCACGGCTCGCGAAACGCGGGCCCAGCTCGTTAAACAGTTTTGCCACGATCTCGTTATCACGAGTGCGGGCGAATGCCAGACGACGATTAGCAACGCTATCAGTCTTGGCAAGAGTAATCAGCGGCTCAACTACGCGACGCAGTTCTTTCGCTTTCGGCAGGGTCGTCTTGATGATTTCATGACGAACCAGCGAACCTGCCATGTTGCGGAACATAGCCTGGCGATGGCTGCTGTTGCGGTTCAGTTGACGACCACTCTTACGATGGCGCATGACCTTATCCTTCTCAGTAAAACCTTAACCTGTGATCCGGTTACTCGTCAGCAATGCTTGCCGGCGGCCAGTTTTCCAGGCGCATGCCCAGAGACAGACCACGTGAGGCCAGCACATCTTTAATCTCGGTGAGAGATTTTTTACCCAGGTTCGGCGTTTTCAGCAACTCAACCTCGGTACGCTGTACCAGATCACCGATATAGTGGATAGCTTCTGCCTTGAGGCAGTTAGCAGAGCGGACAGTCAATTCCAGATCGTCAACAGGGCGCAGCAGGATCGGATCGAATTCTGGTTTCTCTTCTTTTACTTCCGGCTGACGTACATCACGTAAATCAACGAAAGCTTCCAGTTGTTCAGCCAGAATGGTGGCCGCACGACGAATCGCCTCTTCAGGATCGATTGTGCCGTTGGTTTCCATTTCGATGACCAGCTTGTCCAGGTCGGTACGCTGTTCTACACGCGCTGCTTCAACATTGTAGGCAATACGCTCTACAGGGCTGTAGCATGCGTCGACCAGCAGACGGCCGATTGGGCGCTCATCTTCTTCCGAATGAATTCGGGCAGAAGCCGGCACATAACCACGACCGCGCTGAACTTTGATACGCATGCTAATAGACGCGTTCTCATCGGTCAGGTGGCAGATCACGTGCTGCGGCTTGACGATTTCGACATCACCGTCGTGGGTAATGTCGGCTGCAGTCACAGGGCCAATGCCAGATTTATTCAGAGTAAGAATAACATCATCTTTACCCTGAACTCTCACCGCCAGCCCTTTCAGGTTGAGCAGGATTTCAAGGATATCTTCCTGAACGCCTTCTTTGGTGCTGTACTCATGAAGTACACCATCAATCTCAACCTCGGTCACCGCGCAACCCGGCATCGATGAGAGCAGAATACGGCGCAGTGCGTTACCCAGAGTATGGCCAAAGCCACGCTCTAAAGGCTCAAGGGTCACCTTGGCGTGCGTCGAACTCACTTGCTCGATATCTACCAGGCGCGGTTTTAGAAACTCTGTCACAGAACCCTGCATTGTGTCCTCTCTTTGGTACTAAGCTTTACTTGGAGTAAAGCTCGACGATCAGGTGTTCGTTAATGTCCGCAGACAGATCAGAACGCTCCGGCTTACGCTTGAACGTGCCTTCCATCTTGCCAGCATCAACTTCCAGCCAGGTTGGCTTTTCACGCTGCTCAGCCAGCTCCAGAGCGGCTTTCACGCGAGACTGCTTTTTCGCTTTCTCACGAATGCTAACAACGTCATTCGGACTAACCTGATAAGAAGCGATGTTAACAACACGACCGTTTACCATGATAGCCTTGTGGCTAACCAGCTGGCGTGCTTCTGCACGAGTGGCGCCGAAGCCCATACGGTATACAACGTTGTCCAGACGACCTTCCAGCAGAGCCAACAGGTTTTCACCGGTGTTGCCTTTCAGACGTGCTGCTTCTTTATAGTAGTTACGGAACTGACGCTCCAGCACACCGTAGATACGGCGAACTTTTTGCTTTTCACGCAACTGCACACCATAGTCAGACAGACGCGGTTTACGCGCACCGTGCTGGCCAGGAGCTTGTTCAATTTTACACTTGGTATCGATCGCGCGAACGCCAGACTTAAGGAATAAGTCGGTGCCCTCACGACGGCTCAGCTTGAGCTTAGGACCCAAATATCTTGCCATTTTCTTTCTCCAACAATCCTAGAAACGACAGCGTTATACGCGACGTTTTTTCGGCGGACGACAACCGTTATGAGGGATCGGAGTCACATCAGTAATATTAGTGATGCGGAAACCAGCGGCGTTCAGAGCACGAATAGTAGATTCGCGACCCGGACCCGGACCTTTGACCATAACTTCCAGATTCTTGATGCCGTATTCTTTAACGGCTTCTGCACAACGCTCTGCTGCAACCTGAGCTGCAAACGGAGTGGATTTGCGAGAACCACGGAAACCGGAACCACCGGCTGTTGCCCAACCCAATGCGTTACCCTGACGATCAGTGATAGTAACGATGGTGTTGTTGAAAGAAGCATGGATATGAGCCACGCCGTCAGAGACTTGTTTTCTTACACGTTTACGTGCACGAATTGGTGCCTTTGCCATTATTCAATCACCCCGATTATTTCTTGATCGGTTTGCGCGGACCCTTACGGGTACGTGCGTTGGTCTTAGTACGCTGACCGCGCACTGGCAGACCACGACGATGACGCAAACCGCGATAGCAACCAAGATCCATCAGGCGCTTGATGCTCATGCTGATTTCACGGCGCAGATCACCTTCAACGACAAATTTGGCAACTTCGTCACGCAGCGTGTCGATTTGTTCTTCAGACAGCTCACTGATCTTAACATCTTCAGCGATACCCGCTGCAGCCAGGATGGCTTTGGAACGGGTCTTGCCGACGCCGTAGATCGAAGTTAAAGCGATCACGGCATGTTTCTGATCAGGAATGTTAATGCCTGCTATACGGGCCACTATGCACTCCTATAATTTTACTTGTACGCACCATGCTGAAAAGCCCGTTTTCAGGATACTCAAATGGAAACGCACAGACATACAAAAGATTGGCTGGCTAATCTAGCCAGCTCAACCCAACTTTGCAAGAAAAATATGCGAAATAATCAGCCTTGGCGCTGTTTATGTTTCGGCTCGGCACTGCAAATCACGCGGATGACGCCATCACGCTTAACGATTTTGCAGTTACGGCATAATTTCTTGACGGAAGCACGAACTTTCATTTTTACTCTCCGTAACTTCTCGGGCGACCATTAACGGCCATAGCCTTTCAGGTTCGCCTTCTTCAATGCAGACTCGTACTGACTTGACATCATCAGAGTTTGCACTTGAGCCATAAAGTCCATAATCACGACAACAACGATAAGCAGCGAGGTTCCACCGAAGTAGAACGGCACTTTCATCGCATCACGCATGAACTCCGGGATCAGGCAGATAAAAGTAATATACAACGCACCAATCAAAGTCAGGCGTGTCATTACCTTATCGATATACTTCGCCGTTTGCTCTCCCGGACGAATTCCTGGTACAAATGCACCGGACTTCTTCAGGTTATCTGCTGTTTCACGCGGATTGAAAACCAATGCCGTGTAGAAGAAACAGAAGAAGATGATTGCAGACGCATAGAGTAACACATAAAGCGGTTGCCCAGGCTGCAAATACAGCGAAATTGTTGTCAGCCAGTTCCAACCAGTACCGCCCCCGAACCATGACGCGATGGTTGCCGGGAACAGAATAATACTGGAAGCGAAAATTGCCGGGATTACCCCCGCCATATTCACTTTCAGCGGCAAATGTGTGCTCTGAGCAGCATAGACACGACGACCCTGCTGACGTTTCGCGTAGTTTACCACAATGCGGCGTTGACCACGTTCAACGAATACAACAAAGAACGTCACTGCAAATACTAATACTGCAACCAACAGCAACAGGAGGAAGTGCAGGTCGCCTTGACGCGCTTGCTCGATAGTATGGGCAATGGCTGGCGGGAGTCCCGCAACGATACCGGCGAAGATAATGATTGAGATACCGTTACCGATACCACGCTCAGTAATCTGTTCGCCGAGCCACATCAGGAACATTGTCCCTGTAACCAGACTTACAACAGCGGTGAAATAGAATGCAAAGCCCGGGTTAATAACCAGGCCCTGCATACCAGGCATATTCGGCAAACCGGTAGCAATACCGGTTGCCTGAAATATTGCCAGCACCAGAGTGCCGTAACGGGTGTACTGGCTAATCTTACGACGACCAGATTCCCCTTCTTTCTTCAGTTCTGCCAGGGCCGGATGAACGACCGTCAGCAGCTGGATAATAATTGATGCCGAGATGTACGGCATAATACCCAGAGCGAAGATAGAAGCACGGCTGAGAGCACCACCAGAGAACATGTTAAACATTTCAATGATGGTGCCTCGCTGTTGCTCAAGCAGTTTGGCAAGTACAGCGGCATCAATACCAGGGATCGGAATAAAAGAGCCAATACGGAACACAATAAGCGCACCGATAACAAACAGCAGTCTGCGTTTCAGCTCGCCTAAGCCACCTTTGGCACTTTGAAAATCTAATCCCGGTTGTTTAGCCATCTGCTACTTATTCCTCGATTTTACCGCCAGCAGCTTCGATAGCAGCACGAGCGCCTTTAGTAACACGCAGGCCACGAACAGTTACCGGAGTAGAAACTTCACCAGACAGGATCACTTTCGCGAACTCGATCTGAATACCGATAATGTTTGCTGCTTTCAGCGTGTTCAGGTCAACTACGTCGCCTTCTACTTTAGCCAGATCAGAGAGGCGGACCTCTGCAGTGATCATTGCTTTACGAGAAGTGAAACCGAATTTCGGCAGACGACGGTACAGAGGCATCTGACCACCCTCGAAACCGCGACGTACGCCACCGCCAGAACGAGAGTTCTGACCTTTGTGACCACGACCACCGGTTTTACCGAGGCCAGAACCGATACCACGACCCAGGCGTTTACCCGCCTTTTTGGAGCCTTCGGCCGGAGACAGAGTATTTAAACGCATCTCTTACTCCTCAACTTTAACCATGAAGGAAACCGCGTTGACCATACCACGAACAGCAGGAGTATCCTCGCGCTCTACGGTGTGACCAATACGACGCAGACCCAGGCCAAGCAGCGTTGCCTTGTGTTTCGGCAGACGACCGATTGCACTGCGGGTTTGAGTAATTTTAATAGTCTTTGCCATGGTTTATTTCCCCAGAATTTCTTCAACGGATTTACCACGCTTGGCAGCGACCATTTCTGGAGAATTCATATTTTCCAGGCCATCAATAGTTGCACGAACCACGTTGATCGGGTTGGTGGAACCATATGCTTTAGCCAGAACGTTATGAACCCCAGCGACTTCCAGAACGGCGCGCATTGCACCACCGGCGATGATACCGGTACCTTCGGAAGCCGGCTGCATGAATACACGAGAACCCGTGTGAGTACCCTTAACAGGGTGCTGCAGGGTGCCGTGGTTCAGCGCGACGTTAATCATATTGCGACGGGCTTTTTCCATCGCTTTCTGGATCGCTGCTGGAACTTCACGCGCTTTACCGTAACCAAAACCTACGCGACCGTTACCGTCACCTACCACAGTCAGAGCTGTGAAGGAGAAAATACGACCACCTTTAACGGTTTTAGATACGCGGTTTACCGCGATCAGCTTTTCCTGCAGTTCGCCAGCTTGTTTTTCGATGTGAGCCATCTTACACCTCTACCTTAGAACTGAAGGCCAGCTTCACGGGCAGCATCTGCCAGTGCCTGGACACGACCATGATATTGGAACCCGGAACGGTCAAAGGACACATCTTTGATGCCTTTTTCCAGAGCGCGTTCAGCGACAGCTTTACCCACAGCTGCAGCCGCGTCTTTGTTACCGGTGTACTTCAGTTGTTCAGAGATAGCTTTTTCTACAGTAGAAGCAGCTACCAGAACTTCAGAACCGTTCGGTGCAATTACCTGTGCGTAAATATGACGCGGGGTACGATGTACCACCAGGCGAGTTGCGCCCAGCTCTTTGAGCTTGCGGCGTGCGCGGGTCGCACGACGGATACGAGCAGATTTCTTATCCATAGTGTTACCTTACTTCTTCTTAGCCTCTTTGGTACGCACGACTTCGTCGGCGTAACGAACACCCTTGCCTTTGTAAGGCTCAGGACGACGGTAGGCGCGCAGATCAGCTGCAACCTGACCGATCAACTGTTTATCAGCGCCTTTCAGCACGATTTCAGTTTGAGTCGGACACTCTGCAGTGATGCCAGCCGGCAGTTGATGGTCAACAGGATGAGAGAAACCTAAAGCCAGGTTTACTGCATTCCCTTTAACCGCTGCACGGTAACCTACACCAACCAGCTGCAGCTTCTTAGTGAAGCCTTCGGTAACACCGATAACCATTGAGTTCAGCAGGGCACGCGCGGTACCAGCCTGAGCCCAACCGTCTGCGTAACCATCACGCGGACCGAAAGTCAGAGCGTTATCTGCATGTTTCACTTCAACAGCATCGTTGAGAGTACGAGTCAGCTCGCCGTTTTTACCTTTGATCGTAATAACCTGACCGTTGAGTTTTACGTCAACGCCGGCAGGAATAACGACCGGTGCTTTAGCAACACGAGACATTTTTTCCTCCGATTAGGCTACGTAGCAGATAATTTCGCCACCAAGACCAGCCTGGCGCGCTGCACGATCAGTCATAACACCTTTAGAGGTAGAAACAACTGCAATACCCAGACCACCCATAACTTTCGGCAGCTCATCTTTTTTCTTATAGATGCGCAGACCTGGGCGGCTGACACGCTGAATGCTTTCTACAACAGCTTTGCCCTGGAAGTATTTAAGAGCTACTTCCAGTTCAGGCTTGGTGTCGCCTTCGATTTTGAAATCTTCAATAAAACCTTCTTCCTTCAGCACGTTGGCAATTGCCACTTTCAGCTTGGAGGAAGGCATGGTGACCGCAGCTTTGTTCGCGGCCTGACCGTTACGGATACGGGTCAGCATATCCGCGATCGGATCTTGCATGCTCATCTGTCTTTACTCCCGTGATTCAATTGGTGACAATTACCAGCTAGCCTTTTTCAGACCCGGGATTTCACCGCGCATAGCGGCTTCACGGACCTTAATACGGCTCAACCCGAACTTCCGCAGGAAAGCGTGCGGACGACCAGTTTGACGGCAGCGATTACGCTGACGAGACGGGCTGGAATCACGCGGCAGAGTCTGCAGCTTGAGAACGGCATTCCAACGATCTTCGTCGGTTGCGTTCACATCAGAGATGATAGCTTTCAGTTCAGCGCGTTTAGCGAAGAATTTATCAGCTAAAGCTACGCGCTTTACTTCGCGTGCTTTCATTGATTGCTTAGCCATTAAGTAACCCTACCTTACTTGCGGAACGGGAAGTCAAAGGCAGCCAGCAGAGCACGGCCTTCTTCATCAGATTTCGCAGTAGTGGTAATGGTAATATCCAAACCACGCACGCGGTCGACTTTATCGTAGTCGATTTCTGGGAAGATGATCTGCTCACGGACACCCATGCTGTAGTTACCACGACCGTCGAAAGACTTAGCGGACAAGCCACGGAAGTCACGGATACGCGGTACAGCAATAGTGATCAGGCGCTCAAAGAACTCCCACATGCGTTCGCCACGCAGAGTTACTTTACAGCCGATCGGATAGCCCTGACGGATTTTGAAGCCTGCAACAGATTTGCGTGCTTTGGTGATCAACGGTTTTTGACCGGAGATTGCTGCCAGGTCAGCTGCTGCGTTATCCAGCAGTTTCTTGTCAGCGATCGCTTCACCAACACCCATGTTCAGGGTGATCTTCTCGACCCGAGGGACTTGCATGACAGAATTGTAGTTAAACTCAGTCATGAGTTTGTTAACTACTTCGTCTTTGTAGTAATCATGCAGTTTCGCCATCGTACTACTCCAAATTACTTGATAGTTTCGCTGTTAGACTTGAAGAAACGGACTTTTTTGCCGTCTTCGAATCTAAAGCCTACACGGTCAGCCTTGCCGGTTGCCGCATTGAAGAGTGCAATGTTAGAGATCTGAATAGCTGCTTCTTTCTCAACAATGCCGCCTGGTTGGTTCAGGGCCGGAACCGGCTTCTGATGTTTCTTAACCAGGTTGATACCTTCAACAATGACCTTGCCGGAAGACAGGACATTCTTAACTTTACCGCGTTTACCTTTATCTTTACCGGTTAACACGATAACTTCGTCATCACGACGGATTTTCGCTGCCATGATTCGCTCCTTAGAGTACTTCTGGTGCCAGAGAGATAATTTTCATGAACTTCTCGTTGCGAAGTTCACGAGTTACCGGCCCAAAAATACGCGTACCGATAGGCTGCTCGCTGTTATTGTTTAAAATAACGCATGCATTACCATCGAAGCGAATGACAGAACCGTCCGGGCGACGAACACCCTTCTTGGTGCGCACCACTACCGCCTTCAGCACATCACCTTTTTTGACCTTACCACGCGGAATTGCTTCTTTGATGGTGATCTTGATGATGTCGCCTACGCCTGCGTAGCGACGGTGCGAGCCACCCAGAACCTTGATACACATTACGCGACGTGCACCGGAGTTGTCGGCGACGGTCAGCATAGTCTGTTCTTGGATCATTTTAGTGCTCCGCTAATGTCAACTACTACTGAGACCCTAAAAACGGGTCGTTAAAAAAGCCCCATATCGGGGGCGCGGCATTATAACACCGCTTCTTAGATATGGGTAGAAAAAATAAACGGCCCATCGCTGGACCGTTTATTATTGAGAATGCGTACTGTATTACAGAACCGCTTTCTCTACAACGCGAACCAGCGTCCAGGACTTAGTCTTGGACAGCGGACGGCATTCGCGGATTTCAACCACGTCGCCGATACCGCATTCGTTGTTCTCGTCATGTACGTGCAGTTTGGTCGTACGCTTGATGAATTTACCGTAGATCGGGTGTTTCACAAAACGTTCGATAGCAACAACAATGGATTTCTCCATTTTGTCGCTAACTACGCGACCTTGCAGAGTACGGATTTTATCGGTCATTACGCACCCGCCTTCTGAGTCAGTAAAGTCTTAACGCGTGCAACATCACGACGAACCTGCTTCAGCAGGTGAGTCTGTTGCAGCTGGCCACTTGCAGCCTGCATACGCAGGTTGAACTGCTCACGCAGCAGGTTCAGCAGCTCAGCGTTCAGCTCTTCAACGCTTTTTTCACGCAGCTCATTTGCTTTCATTACATCACCGTCTTAGTTACAAAGGTGGTTTTAATCGGCAGTTTTGCTGCTGCCAGCTCGAAGGCTTCACGGGCCAGCTCTTCCGGAACGCCGTCCATTTCATACAGGACTTTACCCGGCTGAATCAAGGCAACCCAATACTCCACGTTACCTTTACCTTTACCCATACGAACTTCCAGCGGCTTCTCGGTGATCGGTTTGTCCGGGAATACACGGATCCAGATCTTACCCTGACGCTTAACTGCACGTGTCATGGCACGACGTGCTGCTTCAATCTGACGAGCGGTCAGACGACCACGGCCAACAGCTTTCAGACCGTAAGTGCCGAAGCTCACATCCGTGCCCTGCGCCAGACCACGGTTGCGGCCTTTGTGCACCTTACGGAATTTTGTACGCTTTGGTTGTAACATCAGCGACGCTCCTTATTTACGGCCTTTACGCTGCTGCTTTTTCGGTTGAGCAGCCGGTTTTTCCGGTTGTTCAACAGCAGCCATACCACCAAGGATCTCACCTTTGAAGATCCACACTTTAACGCCGATTACACCGTAAGTGGTGTGCGCTTCAGAGGTGTTGTAGTCAATGTCAGCACGCAGAGTGTGCAGCGGAACACGACCTTCGCGGTACCATTCAGTACGTGCGATTTCCGCGCCGCCCAGACGGCCGCTAACTTCAACTTTGATACCTTTAGCGCCCAGACGCATTGCGTTCTGTACAGCACGCTTCATAGCACGACGGAACATTACACGACGTTCCAGCTGAGAAGTGATGCTGTCAGCAACCAGTTTTGCGTCCAGTTCAGGTTTACGAACTTCGGCGATATTAATCTGAGCAGGAACGCCAGCGATATCCGCTACGACCTTGCGCAGTTTTTCTACGTCTTCGCCTTTCTTACCGATAACGATACCCGGGCGAGCGGTGTGAATAGTCACACGGATGCTCTTAGCCGGACGCTCGATAACGATACGAGATACGGACGCTTTAGCCAGTTCCTTAGTCAGGTACTGGCGTACTTTAAAATCGCTGTCCAGGTTGTCAGCGAATTCTTTGGTGTTCGCGAACCAGGTAGAGTTCCAAGGTTTGACAATACCCAGGCGAATACCATTAGGATGTACTTTCTGACCCATTGCTAGTCTCCAGAGTCTCAGCGATCGGACACAACCACAGTAATGTGGCTGGTGCGCTTCAGGATGCGATCTGCACGACCTTTTGCACGCGGCATAATGCGCTTCATGCTCGGGCCTTCGTCTACGAAAATTTTCGCAACTTTCAGATCGTCAATGTCAGCGCCATCGTTGTGTTCAGCGTTAGCAATGGCAGATTCCAGAACTTTCTTGACCAGTACAGCCGCTTTCTTATTGGTGTAGGTCAGAATATCCAGGGCCTGCGACACTTTCTTACCGCGAATCAGGTCAGCAACAAGGCGTACCTTCTGAGCAGAAGAACGAGCATGGCGATGTTGAGCTAAAGTTTCCATCTCTTCCTCCTACCTTATTTCTTCTTCGCTTTTTTATCAGCAGCGTGGCCGCGATAAGTACGAGTCGGTGCGAATTCACCCAGTTTGTGACCGACCATTTCGTCGGAAACAAATACCGGAACGTGCTGACGACCATTATGGACAGCGATGGTCAAACCGATCATGTTAGGAAAGATCGTTGAACGACGGGACCAAGTGCGCAGGGGCTTCTTGTCTCCGCTTTCCACCGCTTTCTCTACCTTCTTCAGCAAGTGCAGGTCAATAAAAGGACCTTTCTTGAGAGAACGTGGCATGGCTTATCCTCTAATATTATTTGCTACGGCGACGTACGATAAATTTATCAGTACGCTTGTTGCTGCGGGTCTTCTTACCTTTGGTCTGAACGCCCCACGGAGTTACCGGGTGCTTACCAAAGTTACGACCTTCACCACCACCATGTGGGTGGTCGACTGGGTTCATCGCAGTACCGCGAACGGTAGGACGAACACCACGCCAGCGTGCAGCACCTGCCTTACCCAGAACGCGCAGCATATGCTCAGCATTGCCAACTTCGCCCAGAGTAGCGCGGCAGTCTGCTTCGACTTTACGCATTTCACCAGAACGCAGACGCAGGGTGACATAAGCACCATCACGAGCAACGATCTGAACGTAAGTACCAGCGGAACGTGCCAGCTGACCGCCTTTACCTGGTTTCATTTCTACGTTATGAACGGTAGAACCAACCGGGATATTGCGCATCGGCAGGGTGTTGCCTGCTTTGATTGCAGCATCAACGCCAGACTGAATCTGGTCGCCAGCTTTCAGGCCTTTAGGGGCCAGGATGTAACGGCGTTCGCCATCTTTGTACAGAACCAGCGCGATGTTCGCGGAACGGTTCGGATCGTACTCAAGACGCTCAACAACTGCCGGGATACCGTCTTTGTTGCGTTTGAAGTCAACCAGACGATAAGCCTGCTTGTGGCCACCACCGATGTGACGAGTGGTGATACGGCCATTGTTGTTACGACCACCGGATTTGCTGTTTTTTTCCAGCAGCGGAGCAAAAGGTTTGCCCTTGTGCAGCTCAGGGTTAACCACTTTAACTACGTGGCGACGACCCGGAGATGTCGGTTTACATTTAACAACTGCCATTGTATTACTCCTCCGACTTACTCAGCGCCGCCAACGAAGTCCAGATTCTGGCCTTCTTTCAGGGTGACGTAAGCTTTTTTCCAGTCGCTACGACGACCGATACGCTGTCCGTGACGTTTAACTTTCCCTTTAACAACCAGGGTGTTAACGACTTCGACTTCGACTTCAAACAGTTTCTGCACAGCAGCTTTGATTTCTGCTTTGGTCGCGTCTTTAGCAACTTTGAGAACGATGGTGTTAGTTTTTTCCATCGCAGTAGACGCTTTTTCAGAAACGTGCGGTGCGCGCAGCACCTTCAGCAGACGTTCTTCACGAATCATGCCAGCATCTCCTCAACTTGCTTAACAGCATCAGCAGTCATTACGACTTTGTCGAAGGCGATCAGGCTAACCGGGTCGATACCAGTTGCATCGCGTACGTCAACCTTGTGCAGGTTGCGCGCAGCCAGGAACAGGTTTTCGTCCAGCTCACCGGTGATGATCAGCACATCTTCCAGAGCCATGTCTTTCAGTTTCTGTGCCAGCAGCTTAGTTTTAGGCGCTTCTACAGAGAAAGATTCGACAACGATCAGACGATCCTGACGTACCAGTTCGGACAGAATGCTTTTCAGCGCGCCGCGGTACATCTTTTTGTTAACTTTTTGACTGTGGTCCTGCGGACGCGCAGCGAAAGTTACGCCACCAGAACGCCAGATCGGGCTCTTGATAGAACCAGAACGCGCACGGCCGGTACCTTTCTGGCGCCACGGTTTTTTACCGGAACCAGTTACTTCAGCACGAGTCTTCTGAGCACGAGAACCCTGACGTGCACCAGCTGCATAAGCAACAACAACCTGGTGTACCAGCGCTTCGTTAAAATCACGACCGAAGGTAGTTTCGGAAACAGTCAGCGCGCTCTGCGCGTCTTTCAATACTAATTCCATTGCTATCTCCTCACGCCTTCACAGCTGGTTTAACGATCAGGTCGCTACCGGTTGCACCCGGGACCGCACCTTTAACCAGCAGCAGGTTGCGCTCAGCGTCAACACGTACTACGTCCAGGCTCTGAACAGTGACACGTTCGTTACCCAGCTGACCTGCCATTTTCTTGCCTTTGAACACTTTGCCCGGAGTCTGGTTCTGACCGATAGAACCCGGAACGCGGTGAGACAAGGAGTTACCGTGGGTAGCGTCCTGGGTACGGAAGTTCCAGCGCTTAACGGTACCTGCGAAACCTTTACCTTTAGAGGTGCCAGTTACGTCAACTTTTTTAACTTCGGCAAACAGCTCAACGCTAATGCTCTGACCTACGGTGAACTCTTCGCCGTCAGCAAGACGGAATTCCCACAGACCACGGCCAGCTTCTACGCCAGCTTTAGCGAAGTGACCCGCTTCCGGCTTGGTTACACGGTTAGCTTTTTTAGCACCAGTGGTAACCTGAACAGCGCGGTAGCCATCGTTAGCCAGATCTTTAACCTGAGTAACGCGGTTTGCTTCAACTTCGATTACGGTTACTGGGATAGATACGCCATCTTCAGTGAAGATGCGGGTCATACCCACTTTTTTACCGACTAAACCAATCATTGTTTCAACCTCTCAATCGCTCGATGACCTGATTAACCCAGGCTGATCTGCACGTCTACACCGGCAGCCAGGTCCAGACGCATCAGAGCATCAACGGTTTTCTCGGTTGGCTCAACGATGTCAACCAGACGCTTGTGAGTGCGGATTTCGTACTGATCGCGCGCGTCTTTGTTAACGTGCGGAGAGATCAGAACGGTGAAGCGCTCTTTGCGGGTCGGCAGCGGGATCGGACCACGGACTTGCGCACCAGTGCGCTTAGCAGTCTCGACGATTTCCGCGGTTGATTGATCGATCAGACGATGATCAAACGCTTTCAGGCGGATACGGATTCTTTGGTTCTGCATGAGACCAGAGCTCCAATTATTTTATAGACGAAATGATTACTCCTCATACCCATTACGATTGATGGGTGAGTGTAACCGTTCTTACATAGCCCCCCGATTGGGAGCATTGTTTGATAGCCAAATGCGCTATCTGGGTTCATATCGAACCAGCCGTCAATTACGACAAGCCCGCGCATTATACGTAAATCTGGCATTTACGCAAGGGGCGTTTATAAATTAAACGCCTGTGCATGAGGCGTCGCACATTGCTTGCCGCGCTATGCAAGGCAGCTATCTTTTTCTGGAGCTTGTACGCAAGAGCGCGCTTGCCCCTCTTTTGCCGTTTATCTCTATCGCTGATGCTTAATCGCCAGCGAGCATGCGGAGGTTATATGGCAGGTACAATTCTCTTTATATGTTTTTATCTTGTACTTAATACATTGCTGGTTTGGTATGACGTCCGGCAGGGCCTTCTACCCGATCGCTTCACCTGCCCTCTTCTCTGGAGCGGGCTGCTTTATTGTGGCTGGTTCAATCCCTTGCTGTTACAGGAAAAGGTATTAGGGGCAATTGCGGGTTACGTCGGATTCGCGGCACTTTATTGGGGGTATCGCTTCCTACGTAATAAGGAAGGACTCGGCTATGGTGATGTGAAATTTCTGGCGGCCCTGGGTGCCTGGCATGGCTGGGAAGCCTTACCCTTGCTTGTCTTTGTTGCCGCATCACTTGCGTCCGGCGCCGCTTGCCTTATGTCCATAAGACGCAGAAGCATGCAGATAATAAAAAACCCGCTGCCTTTTGGTCCATTCCTGGCGGGCGCGGGTTTGTTCATGTCTTACCAAAGCATCTTTAATCTTTAGGTCGATGGTTAATCTTGAACCTTGATTTGCGACTGGAGATAGTTCTGCAAACCAATCTTGCCGATAAGGTCCAGCTCGGTTTCCAGCCAGTCAATATGGCCTTCTTCATCGGCCAGGATTTCAATCATCATGTCCCGGCTGACATAATCATGCACACTGTCAGCGTAGGCAATGGCTTCACGCAAATCTCTGGCGCCTTCCAGCTCCAGTCGTAAATCGGACTGTAGCATCTCTTCAACGTCCTCACCGATACCGAGTTTGCCCAGATCTTGCAAATTTGGAATGCCTTCAAGAAACAAAATACGCTCGATATATTTATCAGCGTGTTTCATTTCATCGATGGATTCATGATATTCAACATCATTAAGGCGCATCAGGCCCCAGTTTTTGAACATTCTCGCGTGGAGAAAATACTGGTTGATTGCGACAAGCTCGTTTCCCAATAACTTATTGAGATAATTTATAACTTTGACATCACCTTTCATTATAGTCCCTCCGCTTCCACTCATTGAAGCGTAGATCGGGCTACAGGGAAGTCAAAAAAAAGCAGAAGACTCAGGCGGTTTCTTTATATTCCGGGATCTGCAGCAACTCATCCTGCATGATTTCGCGAGCAGCACGTACACACTTACCACACTGATTTCCCACAGGAATAAACTTGCGCAATTGCTGGAATGATTGAGGATGGAACTGGCGTACAGCCTGGCGAATTTTTTTATCACTTACACCATTACACAAACAAACGTACATAATCACTCCCGTTCAATTTATGCGCAAAGTCTAAATGAGAATAGTTATGATTACAATAGTACAACGATGTTTGTAGGATGGGAAAGTGAGAAAAATGCGAACGAATATGGCGACAGCCAACAAGCAGACAGCAAAAAGGGCGCCTTAGCGCCCTTTTCAATTCAAAACTAATTAACGAGTAATTAGCCCAGAACTTTTGCTACAACGCCCGCGCCTACAGTACGGCCGCCTTCACGGATTGCGAAACGCAGACCGTCGTCCATCGCGATCGGGTGGATCAGGGTAACAACCATTTTGATGTTGTCGCCCGGCATTA
>Ga0213876_10000607_pt1 | contig 26539 bp, 22 predicted proteins | sample BarmaccomBMRX_R9_FD_160113 | JGI IMG/M metagenome (GOLD analysis project Ga0213876, IMG submission 160113) | Root-associated microbial communities from Barbacenia macrantha in rupestrian grasslands, the National Park of Serra do Cipo, Brazil - RX_R9 | ecosystem: Host-associated > Plants > Roots... | reverse complement strand
TCGAAGAAACGTGGACACTCATGACCATCCGCCGTCTGGTGATGCTGCGGCACGGACAGACCGACTTCAACCTCGGCAGCCGGATGCAGGGACAGCTGGACACCGAGCTGAGCGAACTGGGCCGCGCGCAGGCGGTCGCCGCCGCCGAGGTGCTGGGCAAGCTGCAGCCGCTGCTGATCGTGTCGTCGGATCTGCGGCGCGCCTATGACACGGCGGTCAAACTGGGGGAGACGACCGGGCTGCAGGTGTTCGTGGACAACCGGTTACGCGAGACGCACCTCGGTGACTGGCAGGGCATGACGCATGCCGAGATCGACGCGGAGGCCCCGGGCGCGCGGCTGGCCTGGCGCGAGGATGCGACGTGGGCCCCGCACGGCGGGGAGAGCCGGGTCGACGTCGCCGCCCGCAGTGTGCCGCTGGTCGCCGAGCTGGTGTCCCGTGAGCCCGAATGGGGTGGTGCCGGCGAGCCGGACCGGCCGGTGGTGCTGGTGGCGCACGGCGGCCTGATCGCCGCGTTATCGGCCGCGTTGCTAAGGCTGCCGGTGGACAACTGGCCGATTCTGGGTGGCATGGGCAATTGCAGCTGGGTGCAGTTGAGCGGTCATTCGGACGAAGGCGCGAGCTTTGCTGCCGTCCGGTGGCGGCTGGACGTGTGGAACGCTTCGGCACAGGTGTCCAACGATGTCCTCTGAAAAGCGGGAGTCCTCTGAAAAGCGACCGACGCTCCTGGTCTTCGCGGACTCGCTAGCCTACTACGGGCCCACCGGTGGGCTGCCCGCCGACGATCCGCGCATCTGGCCCAACATCGTTGCTGCCCAGCTGGATTGGGATCTGGAGTTGATCGGCCGCATCGGCTGGACCTGCCGGGACGTCTGGTGGGCGGCCACCCAGGACCCGCGGGCCTGGGCGGCGCTACCGCGCGCGGGCGCGGTGATCTTCGCCACCAGCGGCATGGATTCGCTGCCGTCTGTGTGGCCGACCGCGCTGCGAGAGTTGATCCGCTACGTGCGCCCGCCGTGGCTGCGGCGGTGGGTGCGTGACGGCTACGGTTGGCTGCAGCCACGGCTTTCACCGGTAGCCAGGTCCGCACTGCCGCCGCATCTGACCGTCGACTATCTCGAACAGACTCGTGGCGCAATCGATTTCAATCGGCCGGGCATACCCATCGTCGCGTCGCTGCCGTCGGTGCACATCGCCCAGACCTATGGCAAGGCACACCACGGCAGGGCGGGGACGGCGGCGGCGATCACCGATTGGGCTCAGCGGCAGAACATTCCGTTGGTTGATCTCAAAGCGGCTGTCGGCGAACAGGTTATGAGCGGGAAGGGCAATCCCGACGGTATCCACTGGAATTTCGAGGCACACCAGGCGGTTGCGGAACTGATGCTCAAAGCGCTGGCCGAATCGGGTGTGTCGAACGAGAAAACTGACGGCTGAGCCATGTCCGTCGTGGTGGTGACCGATGCGTCGTCGCGCCTTCCGGCAGACCTGCGGCAAAGTTGGGCGATACGCGAGGTTCCGCTGCACATCCTGCTGGACGGTGCCGATCTGCGCGACGGTGTGGACGAGATTCCCGACGACATCTACAAACGCCATGCCACCACCGCCGCGGCCACGCCGGCGGAGTTACACGACGCCTATCAGCGGGCGCTTACCGACGGTGGCGGTGACGGTGTTGTGGCCGTGCACATTTCGTCGGGCTTGTCGGGAACCTACGGCCTGGCACAACGAGCCGCGGCTGAAGTCGGCCCGGCCGTCCGGGTTGTCGACTCCAAGTCGGCGGCCATGGGCACCGGCTTTGTCGCGCTGGCCGCCGCGCGCGCCGCGGCCGCGGGGGGTGCGGTGGACGCCGTCGAGAGCGCCGCGAGGTGCGCGGTGGGCCGCGGTCACGCCTTCATCGTGGTGCACAGGTTGGACAACCTGCGCCGCAGTGGCCGCATCGGCGGCGCCCAGGCCTGGCTGGGCACCGCGCTGGCGCTCAAGCCGTTGTTGCGCATCGACGACGGCAAACTCGTTCTGGCGCAACGTGTTCGCACGGTGGGCAACGCGACCGCGGCGATGATCGACCGGGTCTGCGAGGTCGTCGGCGAGGGAGCGGCCGCGCTGGCGGTGCACCACGTCGCCAACCCGGACGGCGCTGGCGAGGTGGCCGCGGCACTGGCCCAACGGCTACCAGCGTGCCAGCCGGCGATCGTCACCGACCTGGGGCCGGTGCTCGCGCTGCACGTCGGCGCCGGGGCCGTCGCGGTGTGTCTGGACGTCGCGCCTCGGGCGTGACTGTGGTCATGCTCGGCCGCGAAAGCGACTGTGGCGTCACGCTCGCGGGGCAGCGGACGCCGGCGCGACCGCCGGTGCCGCTTGCGCCGGCGCCAGTTTGGGACGACCGTTGTCGCCGCGGGGGTGCACAACTTGCGGCCACCAGAACCAGCGGCCCAACAACGTGGCAATCGACGGCATCAGCAGCGTGCGCACGATCAGCGTGTCCAGCAGCAGACCAATGCACACGGTGGAGCCGAACTGGCCCAACACCGTCAGCTCACTGCCCAGCATGGACGCCATGGTGAAGGCGAACACCAGACCCGCGGCCGTCACCACCCCGCCGGTGCCGGCCATCGATCGGATGGTGCCCGTCTTGAGCCCGGCATGGATCTCTTCCCTGAACCTGGAGACCAGCAGCAGGTTGTAGTCAGATCCCACGGCCAACAGGATGATGACGGACAACGCCATCACGATCCAGTGGATCCTGAAGTGGAACATGTCCTGCCAAATGAGTACGGACAGCCCAAAGGATGCCGCGATGGAGCTGGCCGCGGTACCGACGATCACCAGGGCCGCGACCGCGCTCCGGGTCAGCAGCAGCATGATCATGAAGATCAGCGTCAACGACGCGATCACCGCGATCATGAGGTCGTATTTTTCGCCGTCGGCCATGTCCTTGAAGGTCGCGGCGGTCCCCCCCAGATACACCTTGGCGTCCGCCAGGGAGGACTGCTTCAGACCCTCCTGCGCGGCCGTCCGTTCGGCGTCAACCCGCGAAATCCCTTCCGGCGTCATCGGATCACCCTGATGGGTGATGAAGAAACGCGCCGACTTGCCGTCCGGCGACAAGAACATCCTCAGCCCCGTTTGGAAGTCTGGATTCTGAAATGCCTCCGGCGGCAGGTAGAACATGTCGTCGTTCTGCGACTGGTCGAAGCTCTGCCCCATGACGATCGCGGTGTTGCTCAAGGCATCCATCTGGTCGAGCATCGCCGAGAAGGTGGCCTGCATCGTCAGCGTCAGGCCCTTGGTGGTCTTCATCGTCTCGATCATCGGCGGGATCAACACCAGCATCTCGTGGGTCGCATTGGCGGTGCGTTTGATGTCGCCGGACAGGACATGGAACTTCTCGGCCAGCTGGTCGAACCCGTCGATCGTGTCGAAAATGGATCGCAGCGAGAAACAGATGGGGATGTCGTAGCAGTGCTTTTCCCAATAGAAATAGGACCTGATCGGCCGCCACATATCTTCGAAATCCGCGATGTGGTCTCGCAATTGGTCGGTGATCTCCGATGTCTCCGCCGTGGTCCGCGCGCTGTCGTCAGCAGCGTTGGCAAGATTCTGCGTCACCGCGTACATGCGCTGCATGGTGTCGATCATGAACTGCATCTCGTCGGCCATCTTGGTGATGTCGGCCATCCGGTCTTTTAAAAACTTCATGTTCTGCATGGTCGTCTGGCTCTGCATGCTGTTCTGAAAAGGTATGGAGCTGTGCTGAATTGGGATACCCAACGGCCGGGTGATGTCCTGGATCATGGCGATACCCACAACGCGGATGACGTTCTTGGCGACCTTGTCCAACACCAACATGTCGGCCGTATTTCGCATGTCGTGGTCGGCCTCGATCATCAGCATGTCCGGATTCATCCGGGCCTGGGAGAAATGCCGGTCCGCGGCGGCTTGCCCCTGGTTCGACGGCGCCGAGGTGGGCAGGTAGTAGCGGTCATTGTAACTGGTGTGGTAACTGGGCAGCGCCACCATGCCGATGAGGACCACCGCGGCGCTGATCGCCAGAATCGGTGCGGGCCAACGCACTACCGCAGTGCCGACCCGCCCCCATAGGCGACCCCGTTTGGCCGCCCGCTTGGATTCGAACAGGCCGACCTTACTGCCCAGGAAGACGATCGCGGGGCCCAGCGTCAGCCCGGCCAGCACGACGACCAGCATGCCGATGGCGACGGGTGCGCCCATGGTGTTGAACCACGGCAGTCGCGCAAAGCTCAGGCAGTAGGTCGCGCCGGCGATGGTCAGACCCGAGCCCAGCACCACTGGCGCCACCCCGCGAAAAGTGGTGTAGTAGGCGGTTTCTCGGTCCTCCCCGGACAGTCGCGCTTCCTGATATCGGCCGACAAGGAAGATGCCGTAGTCGGTGCCTGCCGCGATCGCCAGCATGGTGAGGATGTTCGCGGCGAACGTGGTGAGCCCGAATGCGTTGTTATACGCCAAGACCGCGACGACTCCACGCGCGCACGCCAACGCGATGAGGGTCATGAACAACTGGATCAGTGTCGTGGAGATGGAGCGGTAGACCAGGAACAGCATGATCGCGATCGCCGCGAGCGTGAACAGTGTGATCTTGGCCAGGCTCGCGTTGCCGATCACGTGCATGTCGTCGCTGAGCGCGGCCGGACCGGTGACGTAGACCTTGAGCCCGGCCGGCGGGGGGTTCCTATCGATGACCTTGCGGACCGCCTCGACCGAATCGTTCGCCTGGGTGGTGCCCTGATTACCGGCCAGGTTCAACATCACGTAGGCGCCCTTGCCGTCGGCGCTCTGGGCGCCCGCCGCGGTCAACCGGTCACCCCAGAAGTCCTGGATGTGCTGGATGTGGTTGTGGTCCTGCTGCAGTTGGCGAATCAGGTTGTCGTAGTAGTGATGCGCCTCGTTACCCAGGGCGGCCTGGCTTTCCAGCACGATCATGATCGTGCTGTTGGAATCGAATTCCTTGAAGTTGTGCCCGAGCTGCATCATCGCCTTCATCGACGGTGCGTCCAGCGGGGCCATCGGCGCCGAGTGCGCCTCGCCGACCACCTCCAGCCGAGGCACGGCGACATTCACCACGACCGTGATCAGCACCCAGCCCAGGATGATCGGCACCGCGAAGAGGCGGATCATGTGCGGGATGAAGGGCCGATGTGGGTGGCGAGTGCGCACCGGCGACGTCGGGTCCGAAGCGTCCTGGACTTTGACCGGGCCGGTAGCCGCGTCGGTTGCGTCGTCGAGGTCGCTCATGCGGACTTCACCAGGCAGAAGGTCTGCGGGTTGACGCCGTCGGACTGTCGCTCCTCGCGGACTACACCGTCCACGGTGATCCGACAGCTGATCTGACTACCGTCGCCCTGCACCATGATGTTGGCACTCACCGAGGGCAGCGTTGTGGAAACCGTCTGCGACCAGGGCAGCGGGACCGCGTTGATCTGGTGCGTGTTGGCGTCCGCGTCCCAGTAGTTGATATTCGCCGTGGACCCGGGAGGTCCGTACACGTCGTAGACGACGACCTTGGGGTTGAACTGCACGATCTTGATGCCGGCGCCGGCGTTGGCGTTGAGATCCTGTGCGCCGAAGATCTTGTGCAGTCTCGACACGACCAGTGCCGACACGGCGAGCACAACGATCAAGACCAGCGGTATCCACGCCCGTTTGAGCCCGCGGGTGACGCGACCCGAAATGCTCATCTCACCGCCTCCCGCGAATACCACGAATATCCAGGCACCGATCTGGGGTTGCAACGTCCAATCGGAGAGCTTGCTTCCTTCGCCACTGCGCTGAATCGACAGAAATATTTGGTCGGCTAAATATATTAATCCTTAGTGCACGCACCCGTTCCTCGGGTCCGGCAAAGCGGCGCGAGACATGGGGGTCTAGGGCGTGGAGTGGGTAAAGCGGCCGGTGACCGGTGGCAGATCGGCCAACGTGACGATGCCGGGCCGGGCGGCCACTACCGCCGGCACCGCGTTGGTGACCGGCATCGCGGTGTAGATCATGCCCAGCCCCATGAACCCGGGCTCGGTCCAGTCCTTGGGCGGCAGACAGTGCAGCACGGTGCGCATGTTGGGCAGACCGAACACCTGGATCACGTGGCCGTGTTCGAGTGGCTTGGGTGGGACGACGTGGTTACCCATGGTCCAGTTGAAGCCGACGCTGACCACGTTGCGATCGCCGACCCAACCGCGGTGATAGCCGAGAACGCCGCCGACGGTGCCGGCGGGAATCTTCATGAAGCCAAGGTCGGAATCGCCGGTGGCGGGGGTGAACGTGACGTCGAACGTCAGCCTGTCCAGGTGCGCCCCGATCGCGTCGGCCATCATCGCCGCCGACTCGGCGAAGACTTCACTTTCCCGCCGGACGCTTTCGGCCAGCCCCGGGGTGTCGGGGTCTCGGGAAAAGCCCATCGCCGTCTGGGTTTCGGCCGACTCGTAGGTCGAGCAGTCCACCGATTCGGTGATGCGGATCTCGTCGACCTTTTCGCAGGAGGCGCTGAGCACCATGCCGACCATGTTCGTCATGCCCGGGTGTGCGCCGCTGCCGAAGATCGTCGAGCCGCCACGCTCGCAGGCGTCCAGAATGCGCTGGCGGTCCTGCGGCGTCTGCTTGCCCCCGGTGATCCAGGCGGCGCTCGAGCACACGTTGATTCCCGATTCCAGCAGCCGCACCAACTCATCGACGTTGGGCCACAACGGGTTATAGCAACACGCGTCGGGCCGCAGCGCGAGCAGCGCATCGATGTCGTTGGTGGCCTGGACGCCGGTGGACTCAGGCCAACCCGCGAGTTCCGCGGCGTCGACACCGACCTTGTCCTGGCCGTGGGCGTACACCCCAACCAGTTCCATGTCGGGCCGGCCAATGATGGCGTGCAGCGATCGCCGCCCGATGTTTCCGGTGGTCCACTGGATCACCCGCAATGACCGGTTTGCGCTGTCGGCGCGCTCAGACTGCTTGGCCATGTGTTAGAGGTGCACCAAGTCGTAGTCGCTGAGATGGTCGATCAGCACCCCGAGGTGATCCTGCGCGGAGCCCAGCGTGTGTTCGATCGCGGTTAGGCGGGCCGCGTAGTGGCCGACCGGGTATTCGGCGGTCATCCCGATGCCGCCGTGCAGTTGGATCGCCTCCTGCCCGATGTGCCGGGCCGCCCGCCCGATCTGCAGCTTGGCCCGCGACGCGATCACCGGATCGAGGTTGCCGTCGGCGATCGATATCGCGGCGTAGAGGTTCATGCTGCGGGCCAATTCCAGCGAGATGTACATGTCGGCGGCGCGCTGAGTGAGCGCCTGGAATTTGTTGAGGGTGACGCCAAACTGCTTGCGCGTCTTGAGGTAATCGGTGGTCAGCCGCAGCGCTTCCTCCATCGCGCCAACCGCTTCGGAGCACAGCGCCGACTGGATCCGGACTATGGCGGAGCCGATGGCCTCGGAAGCATCAGTCGCAGCGTCGCCAAGCGGTTCGGCGGGCGCGTTGTCCAGGTCGATCTGGGCGCCGCGCTGACCGTCGAACGTCGCGTACGGCTGCCGTGTGACGGCATCGGCGTCGACCAGAAACAACCCGTTGCCGCCGTCCTGCAAGGCCGCGGTGACCACCAACGTCTGGGCGCCGTCACCGGCGAGCACCGGGTTCTTCCGCCCGCTCAGGGTCCACGAATTCCCTTGCTGCACAGCCTGAGTGGTGAGTTCGGTGAACGGCGTGCGCCGACCGGGCTCCTGGTGGGCGAACGCCAGCAGCCGTTGGCCGGCCGCCACCTCGTCGAGCAGCTCTTTCTGCGCGTCGCTGCCGTGTTCGGCGATCAGTCCGCCCGGTGCCAGCGCGGCATGGATGACCGGCTCGGGCGCCAGCCGGCGCCCAATTTCGGTGAGTACCACCATGATCTCGATCTGACCAGATTCCTCCGGGTCGAACCCGAGTCCAAGGATCCCGATGTCGGCCAGCTGGCTCCAGACCTCGCGGTTCCAGCCGAGGTCGCTGTCGATCGCCTTGTTGCGGGACTCCGCGTCATAGCTGCGGGATAGCAGGTCGCGGGTGGTGTCGCGGAGCAGGCCCTGCTCATCGCTCAACTGAAAGTCCATGATTGCCTCACAATCCGAGAATGGTGGACGCAATGATGTTGCGCTGCACCTCGTTGGTGCCGCCGTAGATCGATGTCTTGCGGTAGTTGAGATAGAGGGGGGCGCTGTATTGCGCCCACTCCGGTGACGCGATCCCGTCGCCGCCCACCGGCAGTGCGTCGGGGCCGGCGACCTCGACGAGCAGCTCGGTGGCGAGCTGCTGCAGTTGGCTGCCGCGCAGCTTGAGCACCGACGACGCCGGGTTGGGCTTTCCCTTCGACGAACCCGAAACCACCCGTGCCTGCGTGAGTTCCAGTGCCAGTATGTCGTTCTCGGCCTCGGCCAGCCGCGCCGCGAACAGCGGATCGTCGAGCACTCCGGTCTGCGCCGCATGTCGCTTCACCTGGGAGAGACGCACTTTGGTGCGGCCCACCTGGGCGATGCCCGTGCGTTCGTTGCCCAGCAGGAATTTGGCGTAGGTCCAACCTTGATTCTCTTGTCCGACAAGCTGGTTGGCGGGCACCCGAACGTCGGAGAAGAACACCTCGTTCACCTCGCGGCCCCCGTCGATGGTTTTGATCGGTCGTAGCGTGATGCCCGGCGTCTCCATGTCCATGAGCAGAAACGAGATTCCGGCCTGGCGCTTGGGCGCCTGCGGATCGGTGCGCACCAGGCAGAAGATCCAGTCCGCGTACTGGCCGAGGGTTGTCCAGGTTTTCTGGCCGTTGACGACGTAGCTGTCGCCGTCGCGGATCGCGGTGGTGCGTATCGAGGCGAGGTCGGAGCCGGCTTCGGGCTCCGAGAAGCCCTGGCACCACCAGATGTCCATGCTCGCCGTCGGCGGCAGGAACCGCTCCTTGATCTCCTGCGACCCGAACTCGGCGATCACCGGGCCGACCATCTTGGTGTTGAAGTTCAGCGGCTCGACGACGGATGCCAGTTGCATCTCGTCGGTCCAGATCTGGAACTGGGTGGGTGTCCAGTCCTTGCCGCCCCACTCGACGGGCCAGTTGGGCACCGCGAGCCCGTGCTCATGCAGGATTTTGTGGCTGGTGACGATGTGGTCGCGGGTGAGCGACCTGCCCTGGCGCACCCGCGCACGGATCTCTTCCGGAATCTTCGTGGTCAACAACGCGCGAAGCTCGTCTCGGAAGGCGGCTTCGTCGGCTGTGAGCGCCAGCTTCATTGCGGCCTCCTGATGTCCCTGGTCGTGCGCGACGGTTCCATCTTGACCCATCCGACGGAGTCGTTGTGCACAGCCTCGGGTTAATCCACAACCCGGTGCGATCCGGCCTTCGGTCGCGGCCATCGTGGCGGTCGTCGCACCTACGGTCGGCGCATGCGAACAGAACTTCCCGTCCAGCGACTACACCGACGGCTCGGCGGTGACCCGGACCCTGACTCGCCGGAGCAGCCGGAGGGAGACGACCACGACGACCCGAACTCGTTGCTGCCGACCTGGCTGCCCGACGAGTCACCCGGTAGGGGGTGGCTTGCCAGGGTGCGCGCCGACCCCGGCCGCGCCGGTGCCATCGCGCTGGCCGTGGTCGCCGCCCTGGCGGTGCTGATCACCATCTTTACCTTGGTGCGCGATCACCCAGCGCCGGTGATGTCGGCCAAACTGCCTCCGGTAGAACGGGTTTCGGGGACTTCATCCGCCGGTCCGCGCTCCTCGGCGAGCGCGGGGCCCGCGCAGCCGGTGGTGGTCAGCGTGGTCGGCCTGGTGCACACGCCGGGGCTGGTCACCCTGGCGCCCGGCGCACGGATCGCCGATGCCCTGCACGCCGCCGGCGGGGCCATCGAAGGTGCCGACACTATCGGTTTGAACATGGCCCGCCCGGTGGCCGACGGCGAGCAGATCGTGGTCGGTCTTGCTCCGCCCCCAGGCCAGCCGACGACGCTGGGCAGCTCGGTGGGCCCGGGCACGCCGCCGGCGGCCGGACCGGCGGGCACCAGCACGTCCCCGGGCAAGCCCAAGGCTGCTGAGGTCCTCGACCTCAACAGCGCGACCGTCGAGCAACTGGACGGACTGCCCGGGGTGGGGCCGGTCACCGCTGCGGCGATCGTGGCGTGGCGGCAGCACAACGGCAAGTTCACCAGCGTCGACCAGCTCGCCGATGTCGACGGTATAGGCCCGGCGCGGCTGGAGAAGCTGCGCGCCCTCGTCCGTGTCTGATAGCGGTGAGCCAACCCGGCTCCGATTCGACGGCGCACCTCCAGCTGTTAGACCTGCGCCTGGTTCCGGCGGCTTTGACCAGCTGGCTCGTGACGGCCGCCGGGATGGTGTGGCCGGTCGGCAGGGCTCTCGCTTGGTGCTGCGTAGCTTTGGCCGTGGGCGGCGTGCTGTGGCGAGTGGGTCGCGGAAGCGGCACGCCCGGGGTGCAAGCGATCTGCTCCGGCCTGTTGGCCGTCGGCGTGGTGGGTGCGGGCTTCGGGTTTGCGATCGCGTTGCGCACCGACGCGGTCGGTCGCCACCCCATCACCGCGGTGTTCGGGACCGCGGCGCCGGTGACGGTCACCCCCACCGAGAGCGCGCTGTCGCTGGGGCGGGGCCGGCTGATGTTCCGCGCCACCCTGCAGCGCTTGGGCGACGACGAGATCGGCGGCCGGGTAGTGGTTTTCGCGCGAGCGTCCGATTCTGGGCAGGACTTCGGTTCGGTGATGGTCGGCCAGCCGGTGCGGTTCACCGCACGCATCACCCGTCCGACGCGCCACGACCTGACGGTCGCGGTGCTCAACGCCACGGGGCGCCCGACCATGGGCCGGGCCGGCCCGGTGCAGCGGGCGGCTCACACCGTCCGCGTCCGGTTCGCCGCCGCTACCCACCGGGCTTTACGCACGGATCAGGCCGCGATGTTGCCCGCCCTGGTACTCGGTGACACCTCGGCCGTGACCGCCACGACCACCGGAGAATTTCGCGCGGCGGGCATGACGCATCTGACAGCGGTGTCGGGCGCCAACGTCACGATCGTGTGTGGGGCGGTGCTGTTTTCGGCCCGGTTGATCGGGCCGCGCTGGGCCGTTGCGCTCGCCGCCTTGGCGTTGGTGGCGTTCGTCATCGTCGTGCAACCGACGGCCAGTGTGTTGCGGGCGGCCGTGATGGGCGCGATCGCGCTGGCCGGGATGCTGTCTTCGCGTCGGCGGCAAGCGATTCCGGCGCTATCCGCCACGGTGCTGGTGTTGATCGTGCTAGCTCCGCAGTTGGCCGTCGACATCGGCTTCGCGTTGTCCGTGTTGGCGACGGCCGCGCTGGTCGTGATCGCGCCGGTCTGGTCGCGCCGGCTGGTCGTGCGTGGCTGGCCCAAGCCGCTCGCGGATGCGGTCGCGGTGGCGTGGGCCGCGCACGTGGTGACGGCCCCGCTGGTTGCGGCCATTTCGGGCCGCTTCAGCCTGGTGGCCGTGGCCGCCAACCTCGCGGTGGCTCCTCTGATCGCACCGATCACCGTGCTGGGCAGCGCGGCCGCGGTGCTGTGCGCGTTCTTGCCCGGCGCCGCGCAACTGCTGATCCGGTTCACCGGGCCCGAAGTGTGGTGGGTGCTGAGCGTGGCGCACCAAGCGGCCGGCGTCCCCGCGGCGACCGTTCCCGTTCCCTCGGGCGTGCCCGGCGTGCTGCTGGTCGGCGGCGTCACGGCGCTGGTCGTCGTGCTGTGGCGGTGGCGCTGGTTCCGCATGCCGGCTGGCTGGGGGGCGGCGTTGGCCGGCGTCGGTCTGCTGGCCTGGTGGGTGTCCGGTCTCGTCGGCGCCTCGTGACACCATCGGGGGGTGAGCGAGGTTTCGCCGTTGCATCTGGTGTTGGGGGACGAGGAGCTGCTGGTCGAGCGGGCGGTGGCCGACCTGCTGAAATCGGCCCGCCAGCGCGCCGGCTCGGGCGCCGACGATGTCCCCGTCAATCGCATGCGAGCCGGCGATGTCACCACCTTTGAGCTGGCCGAACTGCTGAGTCCGTCGCTGTTCGCCGACGAGCGGATCGTCGTGCTCGAGGCCGCCGATGAGGCGGGCAAGGACGCGGCGGCGCTGATTGCTACGGCGGCCGCCGACATCCCGTCGGGCACGGCGCTGGTGGTCGTGCACTCCGGCGGCGGGCGGGCCAAAGCACTGGCCAACGAGCTGCGCTCGCTGGGCGCCGTCGTGCACCCGTGCGCGCGGATCGCCAAGGCCGGCGAGCGCGCCGACTTCGTCCGCGGGGAGTTCCGCGCGTTGCGGGTCAAGGTGGACCAGGAGACCGTGACCGCCCTGATCGACGCGGTGGGTTCCGACATCCGCGAACTCGCTGCGGCGTGTTCACAGCTGGTCGCCGACACCGGCGGTCAGGTCGAGGCCGCCGCGGTGCGGCGCTATCACAGCGGCAAGGCCGAGGTGAAGGGCTTCGATATCGCCGACAAGGCGGTAACGGGCGACGTCGCGGGGGCCGCGGAGGCGTTGCGGTGGGCCATGATGCGCGGCGAGCCGCTCGTGGTGCTGGCCGATGCGCTGGCCGAAGCCGTGCACGCCATCGGTCGGGTCGGGCCGCTGTCGGGGGACCCCTATCGTCTGGCCGGGCAGTTGGGGATGCCGCCATGGCGCGTGCAGAAAGCCCAGAAACAGGCCCGGCGGTGGACGCGGGACACGGTGGCCACCGCCATGCGGGTGGTGGCAACGCTGAACGCGAACGTCAAAGGGGCCGTCGCCGACGCCGATTACGCGCTGGAATCAGCGGTCAGGAAGATCGCCGAGCTGGCGGAACGGGGCCGTTAGCCTCAGAGTTTGTTGAGCGCCCGGGCCAGGGCCGACTTCTTGTTCGCCGCCTGGTTCTTGTGGATCACGCCCTTGCTGGCCGCCTTGTCCAGCTTGCGGTTGGTCGAAACCAGCAGCTCCGCGGCCTTCTCCTTGTCGCCGGAGTGGGCGGCCTCGCGGAACGCGCGCACGGCGGTGCGCAGCGAGGACTTCACCGACTTGTTGCGCAGCCGGGCGCGCTCGTTGGTGAGGTTGCGCTTCTGCTGCGACTTGATGTTGGCCACGCGTTTGGTTCCCCGTCTAGTTACTGAGTTGGTCCGGATATGCCAGGGGGCTTGCCGCCTGTAGCGAGTGTCCAGGTTAGCAGTCGGTTACGTTTTCCCCCAAAAGGGCAACTCTCGGTCTGCTGTGCCGTCAACTTTGAGAGAGCATGTCAGACGTGAGCCTTGCAAACTCGGTCGAAGAAGCCAAGCGGCGGTCGCGTTCGCGCTCCGAGCGCATCTTCGAGGGATACCGCACCTCGGACAGCTATTCCATGGCGTTCGACGAGATGTTCGACGCGCATGGCAACGTCCGCGGTCCTTACCGGGGCATCTATGCCGAACTCGCGCCCTCCGACGCGTCAGAGCTCAAGGGCCGCGCCGAGGCGCTGGGGCGCGCGTTCATCGACCAGGGCATCACCTTTTCGCTGTCGGGGCAGGAGCGTCCGTTTCCGCTTGACCTGGTGCCGCGGGTGATCTCGGCCCCCGAGTGGAGCCGACTGGAGCGCGGCATCACCCAGCGCGTCAAGGCGCTCGAGATGTACCTCGACGACATCTACGGTGATCAGGAGATCCTGCGCGACGGCGTGATCCCGCGCCGGCTGGTGACCTCCTGCGAGCACTTCCACCGCGAGGCGATGGGGATCGTGCCGCCCAACGGGGTGCGCATCCACGTGGCCGGGATTGACCTGATTCGCGACGATCGGGGCGACTTTCGGGTCCTCGAGGACAATCTGCGCTCGCCGTCGGGCGTCTCCTACGTCATGGAGAACCGGCGCACGATGGCGCGGGTCTTCCCCAACCTGTTCGCCACCCACCGGGTGCGCACGGTCGACGACTACTCCTCGCACCTGCTGCGCGCGCTGCGCAACTCGGCCGCCACCAACGAGGCGGACCCGACGGTGGTGGTGCTGACCCCGGGCGTCTACAACGCGGCCTATTTCGAGCATTCGTTGCTGGCCCGGCAGATGGGCGTGGAGCTGGTGGAGGGCCGCGACCTGTTCTGCCGCGACAACCAGGTGTACATGCGCACCACCGAGGGTGAGCGCCAGGTCGACGTCATTTATCGGCGCATCGACGACACTTTCCTGGACCCGCTGCAGTTTCGGGCCGACTCGGTGCTCGGCGTGGCGGGTCTGGTCAACGCCGCGCGCGCCGGCAACGTCGTCATCTCCAGCTCGATCGGCAACGGCGTGGGCGACGACAAGCTCGTCTACACCTACGTGCCGACCATCATCGAGTACTACCTCCGCGAGAAACCGCTGCTCGCTAACGTGGACACCTTCCGGTGCTGGCTGGACGACGAGCGCGAGGAGGTGCTGGACCGGATCCGCGAGTTGGTGATCAAGCCGGTCGAGGGCTCCGGCGGCTACGGCATCGTGTTCGGCCCCGAGGCCTCCGAGAAGGAACTCGCGGCGATCAGCGAAAAGATCCGCGACGACCCACGCAGCTGGATCGCCCAGCCCATGATGGAGCTGTCCACCGTGCCGACCCGGATCGACAAGTCGCTCTCGCCCCGCTACGTCGACCTGCGCCCGTTCGCGGTCAACGACGGCAACGACGTGTGGGTGCTGCCGGGGGGGCTAACCCGGGTGGCGCTGGTCGAGGGCTCCCGGGTGGTCAATTCCAGTCAGGGCGGCGGCTCCAAGGACACCTGGGTGCTGGCATCGCGCACCTCGGTCGCCGCCCGCGAGCTGGGTGCGGCGGAGGTAGTGCGTTCGCTGCCTAAGCGCAAGCCCCCCGGTGACGCGGCGGTCGACGGTTCGCGGCCGACGCAGCAACAGCCGCAGCTGGGGCAGCACACCCAGGAACAAGAACAGCAACAGCAACAGCAGAAGGCCATCGACTGATGCTTGCCCGTAACGCCGAAGCGCTGTACTGGATCGGTCGCTACGTCGAGCGCGCCGACGACACCGCGCGGATCCTGGACGTCGCCGTGCACCAACTGCTCGAAGAGTCCAGCGTCGATCCCGACCAAGCCTCCCGCCTCCTGTTGCGGGTGCTGGGCATCGAGCCCCCCGACCATGAGCTTGATGTGTGGTCGCTCACCGACCTGGTGGCCTTCAGCACCAACACCGAGGGCGGCTCGTCGATCGTCGACGCGATCTCGGCAGCGCGGGAAAACGCAAGGTCGGCCCGCGAAGTCACCTCCAGCGAGACCTGGGAGTGCATCAACACCACCTACCACGCACTGCCGGAGCGCGAGCGCGCCGCCAAACGCCTTGGGCCCCATGAATTTTTGTCGTTCATCGAGGGCCGGGCGGCGATGTTCGCCGGCCTGGCCGACTCGACGCTCTCCCGCGACGACGGATACCGGTTCATGGTGCTGGGCCGTGCGATCGAGCGGGTCGACATGACGGTGCGATTGCTGTTGTCCAGAGTGGGCGACAGCGCGTCGTCACCCGCCTGGGTGACGCTTCTGCGCTCGGCCGGCGCGCACGACACGTATCTGCGCACCTACCGCGGAACCATGGACGCGGGCCGGGTAGTCGAGTTCATGCTGTTGGACCGGCTTTTCCCGCGCTCGGTTTTCTATTCGCTGAGGCTGGCCGAACACAACCTCGAGGAATTACTGCACAATCCGCAGAGCCGGATCGGGGCCACCACCGAGGCGCAACGGTTGCTGGGCCAGGCCCGCAGCGAGCTCGAATTCGTCCAACCCGGTGTGCTGCTCGAGTCGCTGGAGAACCGGCTGGCGGGCCTGCAGCAAACCTGCAGCGATGTCGGAGAAGCGTTGGCGCTGCAGTACTTCCACGCCACCCCCTGGGTGGCGTGGACGGATGCGGGGGAGCGCGGCGAACTGGTCACGCGACAGGCGGAATCCTGATGTGGCGGCTGCGCGTGGTGCACACCACCGGATACGCCTACGAGTGCCCGGTGACAGCCTCCTACAACGAGGCCCGGCTCACGCCACGGTCTGATCCGCGACAGAACGTCGTCCTGAACCGGGTGGAGACCATTCCGGCCACCCGGTCCTACCGCTATGACGACTACTGGGGCACCGCGGTGACGGCCTTCGACCTGCACGCCCCGCATACCGACCTCACCGTCACGTCCGCGTCGGTCGTCGAGACGGAGCGACCAGAGCCGCCCGCAACCAAGGTCACCTGGACGGATTTGCAGTCGGCGGCGGTCATCGACCGGTTCGACGAGGTGCTGCGCCCGACGCGTTACACCCCGACCAGCAAACGCGTTTCGGCGGTCGGCGAGCGGATCATGAAGTACAACGAACCCGGCGATGCCGTCGTGGCCGCGGCGCGGTGGGCACGCAGCGAGCTCGACTACATCCCGGGCACCACCGGTGTGCACTCCTCCGGGTTGGACGCTCTCGAGTCCGGCAGGGGTGTTTGCCAGGACTTTGCGCACCTGACGCTGATCCTGTTGCGCAACATGGGAATTCCCGGCCGCTACGTGTCAGGGTATCTGCACCCCAAACGCGAGGCCGCCGTCGGAAAGACCGTCGACGGCCGCAGCCACGCGTGGATCCAGGCCTGGACCGGCAGCTGGTGGAACTACGACCCCACCAACGACACCGAGATCACCGAGCAATACGTCAGCGTGGGTGTCGGTCGCGACTACAACGACGTGTCCCCGCTAAAAGGCATCTACTCCGGGCAGGGTTCGACCGACCTGGACGTCGTCGTGGAGATCACCCGCCTGGCTTAGGGAGCCCGGCGCGCGCCGATCGTCACCGTGCCTTTTGGGTGGCGGCTTTCCCGCCGAGCAACTTCGCCGTAGCCTGGTGTGAACCGGCTCACAATCGACTGGGAGTGCTGATGCGGATCGCGGACGTCTTGCGGAACAAGGGCGCGGCGGTGGTGACGATCAACCCAGACGCGACGGTCCGGGAACTGCTCGCCGGCCTCGCCGAGCAAAACATTGGCGCGATGGTGGTGGTCGGCGCCGAGGGCGTCGTCGGCATCGTGTCCGAACGCGACGTCGTGCGACAGCTGCACCGGCACGGCGCCAGTGTGCTGACGCGCCCGGTCTCCAAGATCATGACCGCCACGGTCGCCACCTGCGGCAAGGGGGACACGGTCGACGAGGTCAGCGTGCTGATGACCAAGAACCGGGTGCGCCACGTGCCGGTGCTCGACGGGAAGAAGCTGATCGGGATCGTCAGCATCGGCGATGTGGTGAAGACCCGCATGGAAGAACTCGAGGCCGAGCAGCAGCAGCTGCACTCCTACATCACTCAGGGGTAATGCCGCGGGGCTGTTCCCCGGACTGCGTTGGCTCTGCGGTGAGGGTGGGGTCTTCTCGCTCTTCTTCGCCCTGGACGCAGAGCCAACGGCGCCGGGCGGGCCGTCAGCGCCAGGAGTACTCGGAGCGCAGCCGCGCGGCCACCACGTCGAAGACGTCGCGCGCCAGAATCGCGCCCTCGCGCCGGATGCCCTCCTCGGGCACATGAAGCACCCGGTCCAATCGCACCCAGCTTGCCCTGCCCTCGTAATCCCAATCTCCAGTGCCGATCCCGACCCAGTCGCGATCGGCGGCGTGCCGCTCCTGGCTGGACACCATGAGGCCGAGCAGCACGTTGCGGTCACGACCGACCACCAGGACCGGCCGATCCTTGCCGCGGGTGGGATCCTCCTCGTAGACCACCCAGGTCCACACGATCTCGCCGGGATCGGCCCGGCCGTCGAGATTCGGCGCGTAGACGACCTTCCGGGCCCGTTGCGCGGTGGGGAAGCTGGTGTTGGTCACCGGCCGGCCCTGGGAGACCTCAGCCACGTCGGGCGCCGGCAACCCCATGGCCATGATGTTCGCGGTGATCTTCACCGCTTGCTGGACGGTCCGCAGGGTGTCCTGGGTGTTCTGCAGCCGCCGGACCACCTTCGGAGCCTCGTTGAACACCAAGTTCTCCGCAAAGCGCTGGATCGTCTTCCACTGTGACTTGCCGGGCGACTTCCTGTCCGGTGCCATCTTCGCAGCATAGACGCGACCGGCAGGGCGCGACGGGGTCTGTGATTGGGCCGACTTGGCGTGCACGGATACGCTGGATGCTCGTAATCCGCCGCTCCAGGAGATTCCCATCAGCAGTTTCGCCGACAAGACGTTCACGCCGCCGGCACAGATTCGGAACTTCTGCATCATCGCTCACATCGACCACGGCAAGTCGACGCTGGCCGACCGAATGCTGCAGCTGACCGGGGTGGTCGACGAGCGCTCGATGCGGGCCCAGTACCTGGACCGGATGGATATCGAGCGGGAGCGTGGCATCACGATCAAGGCGCAGAACGTGCGGTTGCCTTGGCAGGCGAATGGCCAGGATCACGTCCTGCATCTGATCGACACGCCGGGCCATGTCGACTTCACCTACGAGGTATCGCGGGCGCTCGAGGCGTGCGAGGGCGCGGTCCTGCTGGTTGACGCCGCCCAGGGCATCGAGGCGCAGACGCTGGCCAATCTGTATCTCGCGCTGGATCGCGACCTGACCGTCATCCCGGTGCTCAACAAGATCGACCTGCCCGCCGCCGACCCCGATCGCTACGCCGGTGAGATAGCCCACATCATGGGCTGCGAGCCCGGCGACGTACTACGGGTGTCCGGCAAGACCGGGGACGGTGTGGCCGAATTGCTCGACGAGGTGGTCCGTCAGGTGCCGCCCCCGCAGGGCGACGCCGACGCGCCCACCCGCGCCATGATCTTCGACTCCGTCTACGACATCTACCGCGGCGTGGTCACCTACGTCCGCGTCGTCGACGGCAAGATCAGCCCGCGAGAGCGCATTGCCATGATGTCCACCGGCGCCACCCACGAACTGCTCGAGGTGGGCATCGTCTCGCCCGAGCCCAAGCCCAGCGCGGGCCTCGGCGTGGGCGAGGTCGGATACCTGATCACCGGGGTCAAGGACGTCCGCCAGTCCAAGGTCGGTGACACCGTGACGACGGCGCGCAATGGCGCCAAAGAAGCGTTGACCGGCTACCGCGAACCCAAGCCGATGGTCTATTCGGGACTGTATCCCGTGGACGGCTCCGACTACCCGAACCTGCGCGACGCCCTGGACAAGCTGCAGCTCAACGACGCGGCGCTGACGTACGAGCCGGAGACGTCGGTAGCCCTGGGCTTCGGTTTCCGGTGTGGCTTTTTGGGCCTGCTGCACATGGAGATCAGCCGCGAGCGTCTGGAGCGCGAGTTCGACCTGGACCTGATCTCGACGTCGCCGAACGTCGTGTATCGGGTCATCAAAGAGGATGACAGCGAGATTCGGGTGACCAACCCCTCGGACTGGCCGGCGGGCAAGATCGGCGCGGTCTACGAGCCGGTCGTGAAGACCACCATCATCGCGCCCAGCGAGTTCATCGGCACGATCATGGAGCTGTGCCAGGCCCGCCGCGGCGAAATGGGTAGCATGGATTATCTGTCACCCGAGCGTGTGGAACTGCGCTACACCATGCCGTTGGGCGAGATCATCTTCGACTTCTTCGACTCGCTGAAGTCGCGCACCCGCGGCTACGCCAGCCTGGACTACGAGGAGGCCGGCGAGCAGGAGGCCCAACTGGTCAAGGTCGACATCTTGTTGCAGGGCGAGCCCGTCGACGCGTTCAGCGCGATCGTGCACAAGAATTCCGCCTCTGCCTACGGCAACAAGATGACCACCAAGCTCAAGGAGCTGATCCCGCGTCAGCAGTTCGAGGTGCCGGTCCAGGCCGCCATCGGATCCAAAATCATTGCGCGCGAGAACATTCGCGCGATCCGCAAAGACGTGCTGTCGAAGTGCTATGGCGGCGACATCACCCGTAAGCGCAAGCTGCTGGAAAAGCAGAAGGAAGGCAAGAAGCGGATGAAGACCATCGGACGGGTCGAAGTGCCGCAGGAAGCCTTCGTCGCGGCCTTGTCCACCGATGCCGCGGGGGACAAGGGCAAGAAGTAGCAGCGCCCCTGAGCTGACCCGTGCTGACCCGTGCTACATGGGCGCGTTAGCGGGCTGGAACATGCCCGAGCTGTCGGCTTCCTCCTCGGCGCGGATCACGTGCACCACCGCATTGATCAGCGCCAGGTGGGTGAACGCTTGCGGGAAGTTGCCCAGATGTCGACCGGTTCGCGGCTCGATCTCCTCGGCGTACAGATGCAGCGGGCTGGCATACGACAGCAGCCGTTCGCACAGCCGTTTGGCGCGACGCACCTCGCCGATCTCCACCAGCGCCGACACCAGCCAGAAGGAGCAAATGGTGAACGTGCCCTCCTCACCGGACAGCCCGTCGTCGGTCTCCTCCACCCGGTAGCGCAGCACCAGGCCTTCCTCGGTGAGTTCGTCGGCGATGGCCAGCACGGTGTTGCGCACCCGCGGGTCGTCGGGCGGCAGGAACCGGGTCAGCACCACCAGCAGCAGCGAGGCGTCCAGGGCGTCGCTGCCGTAGCGCTGGGTCAACACGCCGCGCGAATCCACCCCGTGCTGCAGGATGTCGGCCTTGATCTCCTCCGCAACCTGACGCCACTGCTGGGCGTAGCTCGTCTCACCCTGCCGCTCGGCCAGCTTGGACCCTCGGTCCAGCGCCACCCAGCACATCACCTTCGACGACGTGAAGTGCTGCGGCTCGCCGCGCACCTCCCAGATGCCGCGGTCGGGCTCGCGCCAGTGCTTGATGGCCTCTTCCACTTGCTTCTTCAACACCGGCCACAGCGTCTCGGGGATCTGCTCACGCGACTTGGCGTGCAGGTAGAACGAGTCCAGGATCGAGCCCCAGATGTCGTGCTGGCGCTGGTCGTACGCGCCGTTGCCGATCCGCACCGGCCGCGCGTGGTCGTAGCCGGTCAGATGATGCAGTTCCTCTTCGACCAGGCTGCGTTCGCCCCCCACGCCATACATCACCTGCAACGGATGACGTTCGTTGCTGTTCGCGCCGGACACGTCGGCGATGAACGCGAAGAAGTCGTCGGCCTCGCGATCCAGCCCCAGCGTGTAGAGCCCCCACAACGCGAACGTCGAGTCGCGCACCCACGCGTAGCGGTAATCCCAGTTGCGGTGCCCCTGCGGCGTCTCGGGCAGCGACGTGGTGCTGGCCGCGAGCAGTGCGCCGGTGGGGGAATACGTCAGGCCCTTCAGCGTCAGCGCGCTGCGCTGCAGGTAGGCCCGCCACGGGTGGTCGGGGAAGTTGCCGATGTTGATCCACTGCCGCCAGCATTCGGTGGTTTTCCACATCTTGTCGGCGGCCTCTTCGTACGTCTGTGGCGCCGGGTGCTTGGTCCAGCTCAGCGCGACGAACACGTCGTCGCCCTCTTTCATCCGGGTGCGTGCCCGGGCCTCGCGGCCCTCCAGCCCGATGCGCAGGTTGCTGGTCAGCTGCAGCGCGGGGTGGGCGTCTGGATGTTTGCTGGCCCGCGCGATGGCCTCGCCGTAGGCGTTGGCCGAGTATTCCCAGGTCGCGCCGACACGGTGATAGTCGAACGCCGGTTCGCAGCTCATCATCAGCTCGACGGTGCCGCTGACGCAACGAACCGTGCGCAACAGGATGTGCTCGGCGTCCCAGTCCATCGGGGTCCGGCGGTGGGTGCGTGAGCGTCGCTCAATGTCGTGCCATGGCCCCATCACCAGCGCGTCGCGCACGATCAGCCAACCGGTGTGGGTCTGCCAGGTGGTTTCCATGATCAGGCTGCCGGGAAGATAGCGCCGGGCCGACGGGACCGAGACGCCGTACGGGCCGAGCCGGAAATGCCCGGCGCTGCGGTCCAGGATCGCGCCGAACACACTCGCCGAGTCCGGGCGGGGAACGCACAACCACTCCACCGAACCTGCCGGCGAGATCAGGCAGGTGGTCTCCCAGTCGGACAGGAATGCGTAATCGGCAATCGGCGGAAAAGAATTGCGCAGTACGCCACCTGAGACAAATGGTGCGGGCGCGCTGAAATCGACCCCCGGGCGCGGAGCCGCTTCAAAAGCCTCCGTGTCGCCTCCTTCGCGCGGGGAGGCGGCCTGATCACCGGATTGGCCGGGTTGAGCGTGCAGAACCATCCCGACATCATCATCTGTGGACCTGCCCGGCGTCCACTTACTCTGCTTCCCGCTGCTGTTGTGTGCTTCCCGCTTTCTTGCGCGGTGTTACCCGCGCCGGCGGGCATATTTGGGCGTGTGTTCGGGCAGCGGGCCGATCGCGATCAGGTACCCGATCAACCTGCGCAGTGCGGGTACCCGACCGGCCATCCGCACAGCTTTCGGCGGTGCTTGGTCGCCCGCCCTGCCTGGTGAACCGACCGCCGCGGCGATCACCCGGGCGTGGATCGTCCGTTGTGCCGCCTGCACCAGCGCCGTCGGTATCCAGCGGCGCGCCTGTACGCGGGCCAGCTGGAGGCTGGAGACCCGTCCCTTGTGCAGCGGACCGGCGAGGATGCGCGCGGTTGCCACGGCGTCGGCCACGGCCAGGTTGATGCCGACGCCGCCGACCGGCGACATCGCGTGTGCCGCGTCGCCGATGCACAGCACTCCGTTGGAGTACCAGCGGCGGAGCCGATTAAGCTGCACGTCAAGCAGTTTCACGTCGTCGAACGACGACAGGGCCTCGACGCGGTCGGCTAGCCAGGGCACCATGCTCACCAACACGCGGTGCAGCGCCTCGATGCCTTCCGCCCGAACCTGTGCGTCGGATCCCTTGGGGATGACGTAAGCGATCTGGTAGTAGTCGCCGCGGTCGATCAGGATCACGCCGTGCCCGGCCTGGAACGTGCCGGCAAGACCGGGCGGATCGTCGGGCCGGCGCGGGAGCCGGAACCACCACACGTCCATCGGCGCGCCGAAGCTTCGCGCTACCAGGCCGACGGCCGAGCGCACCCGCGAGGTACGTCCGTCGCACGCGACGGTCAGTTCGGCGCGTATTTGTCGGGCTTCGCCGCTCGGGTCGCGGTAGGTGACGCCGACGACGCGGTCGCCCGCACGCACCACTCCGGTCACCTCGGTGCTGCGCAACAACCGGAACGTGGGTTCGGCCTCGGCGGCGCTGGCCAACAGTTCCAGCAAATCCCACTGCGGCACCAAGGCGATGTGCTGGTGTGCCCCGGGCAGGTGGCTCAGATCGACATCGATGGGTTGTCCCTGCAATTGCATCCGCATGGTGTCGATCAGCCGATGCGGCATTTGGCCAAACCGCTGCGCCAAACCGAGTTCGTCGAGCAGGCGCAGGGTGCTGGCGTGCACGGTGTCCCCGCGAAAGTCCCGCAGAAAATCGGCGTGCTTTTCCATCACGGTGACTTTTACGCCGGCGCGGGCCAACAGCAGGCCTAGCATCATTCCGGCCGGTCCGCCGCCGGCGATCAAGCAGGTCGTGGCTTCGGATTCGGCAGATGGGGGCATTCGCCGATCTTGGCACATTCGCTTCGGATCCACCTGCGACCCGATACCGATAGGGTGGGCCCGGTGGGCAGGTTCCTGAACTGGTGGGACGGCATCGAGCTGTGGTTATCGGGCCTCGCTTTCGTGCTCCAAGCTTTGCTGGTGATGCCGGTCGTGTTGCTGCTCGCGTATGTCACCGCCGTGGTGCTGGACGGCTTGCTCGGCAGGGGGGTCAAGCTGATGCGGCGGGCTCGGCAGACCGATGGGACGCCGGGCTAGGCCGGCGAGATGCCGTGCAGATGGCGCTAAATGCCTAGGTCGCACGTCACGCTGGTACTCGTGACGCTCGTCGTTTTGGTGATCGTCACGTGGTTGCTGACGCGCTGAGCCGAATCCGTTGTTCTGTTAGGCTCTGCGCCATGCACGCAGCATCGGCAACCCTCGAGTGCCTCGAGTGCCTCGAGTGTTGTGCCTACGCGCGCTGTTGTCGCTGACTCCCAAACCCGTGCGCGGTCTGGTGTAGGAGTTCGTGAATTCCCGCCGAGTTCCAGTCGCCCTTCCGCACGGGACCGAAATCCGTAAGTCCCGCACCGGAAAGGCCCCCATGATCAAGGACATCGGGAGCGCATTGCCCCTGCGCCGCTCGACAGTCCTGACCGCGATCGTCCTGATCGCCGCCGTCGTGGCGGCTTGTCACGGCGGTCCCAGCGACGTAGTGGGCGGCGGTGGGCTGGGCAACGCGCGCAGCAGCATCACCCTGGTCGCCTATTCGGTCCCAGAACCTGGGTGGAGCAAGGTGATTCCCGCGTTCAACGCGTCCGACGAGGGCAAGGGCATACAGGTGATTACCTCCTACGGGGCCTCCGGTGACCAGTCACGCGGTGTTGTCGACGGTAAGCCGGCTGATGTCGTGAACTTCTCCGTTGAACCGGACATCACCCGATTGGTCAAGGCCGGCAAGGTTTCCAAGGAGTGGAACACCGACGCCACCAGAGGCATCCCCTTCGGATCGGTGGTGACACTGGTTGTGCGCACGGGTAACCCGAAGAACATCAGGGATTGGGATGACCTGCTGCGGCCGGGAATTGAGGTCATCACGCCCAGCCCGCTCAGCTCGGGTTCGGCCAAGTGGAACCTGCTGGCCCCTTACGCCGTCAAGAGCCAGGGCGGCAACAACAGCCAGGCCGGCGTCGACTTCGTCAACAAACTGGTACGCGAACACGTCAAGTTGCGCCCCGGATCGGGGCGCGAGGCTACCGACGTTTTCGTGCAAGGCAGCGGCGACGTGTTGATCAGCTACGAGAACGAGGCCATCGCCACTGAGCGCGCAGGCAAGCCGGTCGAGCATGTCACCCCCCCGCAGACGTTCAAGATCGAAAATCCGGTCGCGGTGGTGACAACCAGCCCGCATCTCGATGCCGCAACCGCATTCAAGAATTTCCTGTACACCGCCGTTGCGCAGAGGGTGTGGGCACAGGCTGGTTTCCGGGCGGTCGATCCTGCTATCGCGGCCGAATTTCGTGATCAGTTTCCAGTGCCGCTGAAACTGTGGACGATTGCCGACCTGGGCGGATGGGCCGCGGTGGATCCGCAGCTGTTCGACAAGAACAGTGGCAGCATCACCAAGATCTACACGCAGGCCACGGGATGACCGCCGTGAATCCCGAGGCCGTCCGGCCCGAGCTGGTGGATCTCGGCGAAGATCCGGGCGATGCGCCCGCGAACGCGCGTCAACCCAGGCGGCTGCGCTCGACGACGTCACTTCGCGTGGGTGTGGCCACGCTGTGGCTGTCGGTGATCGTGCTGCTGCCGCTGGCGGCAATCGCGTGGCAGGCGATCGGTGGCGGCTGGGATAGCTTCTGGTTGACGGTCACGTCGCACGCGGCGGTGGAGTCGCTGCGGGTCACGCTGACCATTTCGGCCGGCGTCACCGCGCTCAACCTGGTGTTCGGCCTGTTGATCGCCTGGGTTCTGGTGCGCGACAACTTCTTTGGTAAGCGACTCGTCGATGCGATCATCGATCTGCCGTTCGCCCTGCCGACCATCGTCGCCAGCTTGGTGATGCTTGCCCTGTATGGCAACAAGAGTCCGGTCGGTCTTCATCTGCAGCACACGGGCTGGGGCGTGGGGGTGGCGCTGGCCTTCGTCACGCTGCCGTTCGTGGTGCGCTCGGTGCAACCCGTGTTGTTGGAAATCGATCGGGAGACCGAAGAAGCGGCGGCGTCGCTGGGCGCCGGTGGTCTGAAAATCTTTACCTCCGTCGTACTGCCGTCGCTGCTGCCGTCGTTGTTATCGGGTGCGGGCCTGGCGTTTTCGCGCGCCATCGGGGAGTTCGGTTCCGTGGTGCTGATCGGTGGCGCGGTGCCGGGCAAGACCGAAGTCTCTTCGCAGTGGATCCGGACACTGATCGAGAACGACGACCGGACCGGTGCCGCCGCGATATCGATTGTGTTGTTGTCGATTTCGTTCGTGGTGTTGTTGATCTTGCGCATCGTCGGCGCGGGGGCGGCCCGACGCGAGGAGAGTTCGCCGTGACCCCATCACGATGGGTTCGCTACCTCACGCGATACGTCGCTTTGGGCTACATCTTTGTGCTGCTGATCGTCCCGGTGGCACTGATCCTGTGGCGGACGTTCCAACCCGGATTCGGCCAGTTCTTCGACTGGGTCAGCACGCCCGCCGCCCAATCGGCGCTGGACCTGTCGCTGCTCGTGGTGGGCATCGTCGTGCCGCTGAACGTGCTCTTCGGCATCCCGACGGCATTAGTGCTGGCGCGCAATCGATTTCGTGGAAAGGGCGCGCTGCAGGCCGTCATTGACCTGCCTTTCGCGGTCTCGCCCGTTGTGGTGGGCGTGGCGCTGATCGTGCTGTGGGGATCGGCCGGTGCGCTGGGCTTCGTCGAGAGGGACCTCGGGTTCAAGATCATCTTCGGACTGCCTGGCATCGTGCTCGCCAGCATTTTCGTCACGCTGCCGTTCGTGGTACGCGAAGTAGAACCGGTGCTGCACGAGCTGGGGACCGACCAAGAAGAGGCGGCCGCGACGCTGGGTTCCGATTGGTGGCAGACGTTTTGGCGAATCACACTGCCGTCCATCCGGTGGGGCTTGACCTACGGCATTGTCCTGACGGTCGCACGTACTCTCGGTGAATACGGCGCGGTCATCATGGTGTCGTCCAATTTGCCGGGGAAGTCGCAAACGCTGACACTGCTGGTATCGGACCGC